>OLSQ01003348.1_pt1 | contig 10606 bp, 6 predicted proteins | sample 1672561 | NCBI WGS metagenome assembly OLSQ01 (sample SAMEA3136699, study PRJEB25190) | human gut metagenome | biome: human gut; feature: human-associated habitat; material: faeces | place: Austria | collected 2013 | reverse complement strand
GGCAAGACCACCAGAGTGGCCTATTCCGAGGCCGAGCGGGACAAAATTTCCGCCGAAATGCGGGGCGGCAATCCCAACGTGAACATCACCATCAACCGCTTCAAGGGCCTTGGCGAAATGAACCCCCACGAGCTGTGGGAGACCACCATGGACCCGGAGAAGCGGACCCTACGGCGCATCGAGCTGGAGGACGCTGCCCATGCGGATGAAATTTTCACCCTGCTCATGGGCGAAAAAGTGGAACCCAGAAGGGACTATATCGAAGAAAACGCCAAATATGCGGAGAATTTGGATTATTAAGGGGTAGATTGACCGGCGGAGCGCTGTTACTGCGTCCCGCCCACGCTCCCCTTATTCCGGGAAACGCTCCCGTATCCATAACCGCTTTACTTGCAAAAGGAGGACATTCTTTTGGCACAACACAGGAAAGACTACAAGCCGGAGGACATTCAATATCCCGACCAGACCATTGTCACCTCGGAGCTTGTTCACGAAATGAAAAAGAGCTACATCGAGTACGCCATGTCCGTGATCGTCGGACGGGCGCTGCCCGATGTGCGGGACGGCCTGAAGCCCGTCCACCGGCGGATTCTTTACGCCATGTACGAGGACAATCTGACCTCCGACAAGCCCTACCGGAAATGCGCCACCGCCGTGGGCGACGTGCTGGGCCGGTACCATCCCCATGGCGACGCTTCCGTGTACGACGCCCTGGTGCGGCTTGCCCAGGACTTCTCCATGCGCTATATGCTGGTGGACGGCCACGGCAACTTTGGCTCCGTGGACGGCGATCCCCCTGCCGCTTACCGTTACACCGAGGCCCGCATGAGCAAGATCGCCAACGAAATGCTCCGGGACATCGACAAGGACACCGTGGACTGGGACCCCAACTTTGACGAGACCCGGAAAGAGCCCCGTGTCCTGCCCAGCCGGTTTCCCAATCTGCTGGTGAACGGTTCCAGCGGCATCGCTGTGGGCATGGCCACCAACATCCCGCCCCACAACCTGACGGAGGTCATCAACGCCTGCGTGGCCGTGCTGGACGACCCGGAAATTACGCTGCCGGACCTGATGGAATACATCACCGGCCCGGACTTCCCCACCAAGGGCATTATTCTGGGCCGGGCGGGCATCCGTGCGGCCTACGCCACCGGCAAGGGCCGTCTGACCCTCCGCTCCCGGACCCATTTTGAGGAGTTCGGCCAGAACCGGACGCGAATCATCGTCACGGAGCTTCCCTATCAGGTCAACAAGCGGATGCTCATTAAGAACATGGCCGATCAGGTCAACGACAAGCGCTTGGACGGCATTTCCGACATCCGGGACGAGACGGACCGGACCGGTATGCGCATCGTCATTGAGCTGAAAAAGGATGCCAATCCTCAGGTGGTGCTGAACCGGCTGTTCAGCCAGACCAGTATGCAGACCACCTTTGCCATCAATATGCTGGCCCTGGTGAAGAACCAGTCCCAGCCGAAGGTATTGTCTCTGCGGGAGATTCTGGATGAATATCTGACCTTCCAGGAGGAAATTATCGTCCGGCGGACGCAGTACGACCTGCGGAAGGCCCAGGAGCGGGCACATCTGTTGGAAGGTCTGCTCATTGCCCAGGACAATATCGACGAGGTCATTCACATCATCCGCAATTCCTACGACCAGGCCAAGGAAAACCTGATGAGCCGCTTCGGCCTGTCCGAGGTGCAGGCCCAGGCCATTCTGGATATGCAGCTCAAGCGCCTGCAGGGTCTGGAACGGGAGAAGCTGGAAGCGGAATACAAAGAACTGGAAGAAAAGATCGCCTATTATCAGAAGGTTTTGCAGGACCCGGCGCTGGTCCGGGGCATCCTGAAGGACGAGCTGATTGCCCTTCGGGACAAGTACGGCGACGACCGGCTCACGGAAATTCAGGACGTGGAGGACGAGATCGACATCGAGGACCTCATCGAGGAGGAGCAGTGTGTGTTCACGCTCTCGCACGGCGGCAACATCAAGCGTGTGCCCGTCGATGAGTACACCGCGCAAAAGCGCGGCGGCAAGGGCGTGCGCGCGGCGACGCTGCGCGACGAGGACTATGTCGAGACCGTCTTTACCGCCTCGACCCATGACTACATCCTCTTCTTCACCGACCGCGGCCGCTGCTACCGCAAGAAGGGCTATCTCATCCCCGAGGCCGGACGCACCGCGCGCGGCGTGAACATCGTCAACTTCATCCAGGTGGAAAAGGACGAGAAGGTCAGCGCCATGCTGCACGTGCGCGAGATGGACGACGATTCGTTCCTCGTCTTTGCCACGCGCAGCGGCACGGTCAAACGCATGGCGCTCTCAGCGCTGCGCAACATCCGCACAAGCGGCATCCGCGCGCTCACGCTCGACGAGGGCGACGAGCTCATCAACGTCATGCGCACCGATGGGGAGCAGAATATCCTCATGGCAACCCACAACGGTCAGGCCATCTGCTTTGCTGAGACGGACGTGCGCCCGATGGGCCGCGAGGCCGTCGGCGTGCGCGGCATCCGCCTGCGCGAGGGCGACTATGTCGTCGGCGCGGGCATCGCGGCCGAGGGCGCGGCGATACTGAGCATAACCGAAAACGGCTACGGCAAACGCACAGATGTCGGCGAATACAGCGTGCAGAACCGCGGCGGCATGGGACTTAAAAACTACAACGTCACCGATAAGACCGGCCCCGTCGCAGACGTCGTTATTGTCACCGGCGACGAGGATCTGCTTGTCATCTCCGACGACGGCACGATAATCCGCATGGACGTCGGCAGCATAAGCCTGCTTTCGCGCAGCACCCAGGGTGTGCGCGTCATGCGCCTGACCGGCGACGCGAAGGTCATCTCCATTGCACACACAGTCAAGGAAGATTCTGCGGAGGCGGATTCTCCGGAGGCGAGAGAAGAGAGCTGAGAGCTGTTAGCTGAGAGCCGATGGTGTGCGGTGCAAAATTCAGCAACGCACTACTGGGTTGCGAGGCAACTATGGTTTCCTCAGTACCCTCGATACCGGGTTCACGCAATAAGCGTATCCGTATCAGCGTCAATGCGCCACTAAAAAAACTGCATCGTACTTTGTTGTAGTACGATGCAGTTATATTTTTTGCTGAGGTTTTTAATAGGGCGGCGCGGAATTTATTACAGCACCTGCGTTACGCGAAACGCTACGGTTTCGTCAGCACTCTTAGAACCGGGCAACCGCAATATGCGTATCCGTAGTTGCCCCAAAGCGCCTCTAAAAAACGCGAAACGTCATGGTTTCCACCAATGTCCCAAACCGGGCTACCGCAAAACTCAGCTTGCACTACCGGGTTGCGTAGCAGTCACGGTTTATTCCATTGTTCCGAACCGGGCAACCAGAGATAAATGTATCCGTGACTGCGTCAATGCGCCTCTAAAATCACTCTTTGACGGTCTCCTCGTCGGATGCTTCGGGAGCAGGCTGCTCTGCCTCGATGACGGTTTCGTCTGCTGCCTGAGCGGAGGCTGCGGCTGCTTTTTCGGCAGCGGCAGCGGCTATGGCTGCTTCTGCTGCTGCGTAAGCTGCGGCGTAGGCTTCCGGAGTGTAGCCGACGTCTTCGTCGTTATCCTCTGCAGCTGCGGCTGCGAGGGCTGCTTCCTTATCCTTGGCTGCCTTGCTTGCGATGAACGCGAAGATCACACCGAGGATCGCGGCTCCTGCCAGGACGCAGATAGCGGTCAGATGGAGCGAGCCGGTGTATTCCTGAACGGGAACGAAATCGAGCTTTGCCGCGGTCTCGCCGACATAGTTGCCTGCCGAGTCAACACGGATGGTGTAAACATAATCGTGGAACTTGGTGACAAGGCCGGTGACGAGGACTGCAACTGCCATGATGGCTGCGATCAGGCTCAGGGTCTTGCCGGTGCGCTTGCTGCCGTTGACTGCCGCAACGATGCCGAAGATTCCGGCGATGATGCCGAGGACGGCTGCAACTGCCAGAGCAACGTACATGCCGATACGGACATAAACCTCGCTCTTGATGTCGGCTTCCTGATCCTGCAGGTACTGCTCTGCCTTGTCGCAGAGAATCTCGCACTTTTTAAGGTCGAGCATCGGGTAGCCGTTCTTCTCAACGACTGCGCCGTTCTCGTCTACTTTATACATGTTGGAGATGACGTACTCGCCGAACGCCTCGTAAGCCTCTTCGTTTACATGTGCGCGGCCGTCTTCCTTGACGATGAGGTTGTCGGGGATCTCGAGGCCGAACTCGATTGCCAGATACTCAGGCAGGGACTTAACGGTCTGCTCGCCGCCGTAGAAGCTGAAGCAGGGCTGCATGCCTTCAAAAAGTGATCTTGCGCCCTCTGCCAGGGTGATCTCGCCCTGCTCGAAAACGGAAAGCTGAGCCTTGCCGTCTTCAAGCTGACCCTTTGCCGTAGCAAGCTTGTTTGCGCCTGCTGCGAGATCCTGACGGCCTGCCGCGAGCTTTGCCTCGCCTTCTGCGAGCTGCTTCTCGGCCTCTGCAAGCTGCTTCTTGCCGGCTTCGAGCTCCGCAAGGCCGTCTTCATAGGCTTTGAGCTGAGCCTTGCCGTCGGCGACCATCTGGTTGATGTATGCCGGGAAGTCTGTTACATCTGCGGGAATGTTCAGACCCATCTTGGACGCGATGGGACGGACAACGGAAACAAACCACACCTGCGCGCTGTCAAAGCCGGGCAGCTTTGCGATGGTGCCGTCGCGGAACTGGACGTACTGGTTGAGATAGGGCAGCAGCGGCTCGATCTTCGCGAGCTTTTCCTTGCCTTCGTTATAAGCTTGAGTGTTGGCGTCGATAGTAGCCTGGCCCTCTGCGAGCTTCTTCTTGCCTGCTTCATAGGCTGCATAGCCCTCTGCAAGAGTTTTCTCGCCTGCTGCGAGGGTAGCCTTGCCTGCGGCATAGTCGCTCAGACCCTTTGTGTACTGGCTGAGACCGTCGGTGTAGGTTCCGACACCGGTCAGGTAGGTCTCTTCGTTCTCTTTGAGCTGGGCAATGCCTGCCCGCGCCGTTTCAAGATTCTCTCTTGCGAAGGCGGCGTCAGCATTCTTATAGTCGTTGATATTCAGCACGTCACGAACGCCGGCGACGCAGGCGAACAGGCCGAATATGCACGCGAGGATAAGGATGATGCTGAAGACCATAAGTAATACTCGTTTCATTTTATTCCTCCCTAATTATGTATAAAATATTACTTAATGACTTAAATAAAAAATTACAGACTGTCGAAAAACTATGCTGCAAATGAAAAGTAATAGAGCAGCAGGGGAGCACGAGGGGGCAAAGGCCCCACTCGCAATTAGATTAATAGCCATCAAAAACGCCTGATTTATCAGGCTTTTTGACGAGCGCAGCGAGATTTTTCGTGAAAACTTGTTTTCACAAAAAATGTGGCGTTTTTTGAAGCGTGCAAAAAAGTCACAGACTTTTTTGACACGCTGAAAAATTAAAAGCTAATACAAATCTCCCAATTTTGTTTGACTTTTGTCAGTGTAACACACAATGTCAAAATAGTAAAGAAGAAATGACAAAGTTTTTGAAAAATAATTAACTTTTTTCTTAGTAAATATGCCTAAAAAAAGCGGTCTGGCCAAATAATATTTAAAAAACTTGGCCAAACCGCCGAATATGTTACACTCCCCTGTTTACATATTATACACAACTCACCGGTTAAATTGTGAACAATATATGAACAGCACGTTAATTATTCCAAATTATTTTAGAGGCGCTTTACTGCACCTACCAATACGGTTATTTCCGGTAGCCCGGTTCGGGACTGCCGACGAAACCGTGCGGCTTCACCGCAGCCGAGAGCTAATGGCTGATAGTTAATAGGCTTTAATTCAACCCCTCGGCGGCAAAGCCGCCTGCTCCCCTTGAAAGGTGAGCCAATGGGGTGCATCCTAAAATTCAGCAGCGCACTACCGGGTTGCGTAGCAGTCGCGGTTTATTCAAATGTCTCGAACCGGGCCACTGCAATATATGTATCCGTAGCTGCCTCAATTCGCTATTAAAAGAACGGCGAGGAAGGCGAAGCTGACGGCGGAGAACAGGGCGAGGAAGCGGCCGGAGTTCCCGGGCGCATGGCGAGTGTATTCGCGGAATGTGATGAGGCTTGCGAGGGACGCGACGAGCGTGCCCGCTCCGCCGATGTTCACGCCGACGAGCAGGCCTCGATAGTCGTCGGTGAAGCGGCTGAGGAGTATCGCCGCCGGAACATTGCTTATCACCTGGCTGGTCAGCGCGGATACGAGCATCGCTCCGTGCGAAAGCAGCCGTGCAAACAGCGCGTGGACAGCCTCCATGCGCGAAAGATTGCCGGAAAAGGTGAAGAACGCGGCAAAGGTCGCAAGCAGCCCCCAGTCCACCGTTTTAAGCGCATGGCGATCGAGCGCGAGCAGCGCCGCCGCAATGACGACAAGCCCCACGGCGTAGGGCACGGCGCGCAGCACCATCGCAACGGCGAGGGCAAACAGCAGCCCATAGACTGCGGCGCGGCGTCCGTTTACGCTGACGGCGGCGTCCGGCACGCTAAGCCGCGTGCGAGGAAACGCAAAGCAGCAGAGCAGTATAAGCACCGTTGACATCGCAAAGGGCGGCAGCATGATCGACAGAAACTCGCTCGTCGGGATATTGTAATAGCTGAAGAGATAGAGATTCTGCGGATTTCCGAAGGGCGTGAGCATGCCGCAGAGGTTCGCCGCGCAGTTTTGCAGAACAAACAGCAGCGGAATGTGCTTATCCTGCCCTGTCGAGTGCATGACGAACCAGCTCAGCGGCAGGAAGGTAAGCAGTGCCGTGTCGTTTGTGAGCAGCATCGAGCCGAGCATGGTGATTATTATAAGCATCGCCGCAACGCTGCGCACCGTGCCGAAGGTGCGCACGAGCCGCTGCGACAGCGCAGCGAAAATATTGAGGTCACGCAGGGCGGCGACGACGGCCAGCACGCTGAACAGGCACGCGAGCGTTTTCAGATCGTAGTACCCCAGATACTGCGCATCCGGCGGCACGAAAAACGCCGTGACCGCGGCAAGCAACAGCGAGATCAGCAGCATCGCATTCGCCCTGCACCATGAAGCTGCCTGCATTTTACCCCCTGTGCGCCCTTATCGAGTCGCGCATGCGCTCAAGCCCGGTCTTTATGATCGAGCGCGGCATGGCGAGATTCAGGCGGATACAGCCCTCGGCGTTTCCGACGAACAGGGCGTTCGTGCCGCGTCTGTCTATTATCTCGTCGAAATTATACATTTAAACGTCTCCTTTTGTCAGATATGTCGGATATATTATAGCCGCGCACAGGCAGCGGCGCAAGCGGATGTTGAAGCGCCGCGAAAAATGTGGTATACTCTGCTGTACAATCGACAAGGAGGCAGCATCATGCCGGAAAAGATAAAGGAAAACAAGGGAAAAATAGTGTCCGTCATCGGCGCCGTGTGCCTTGCGGCAGGCGCGGTGCTTTTAATACTCTGGCTTCTCGGCATTGCGGCGATAAAGGCCGCGTTCAGCCCTGTCCAGTGCATCCTCGCCGTTGTCATCGGCGCGCTCGTGCTCCGGCTCGGCAGGCTTATGCCCAAAAGCGAAAAAGACGCGCAAAACTGAACTGAATACGCAAAACGCCCCGGCTTCATCCGAAGCCGGGGCATTGCTTTTGCCTCACTCTTGCGCTTGCCGCGCGTTGTACGCAATGAAATTATCTATAAGCTCAAGGTCGATGCCGTAGAATTTTTCGCGCTTGACGGTTTTGGTTATCAATAGCCCGGAGTTTTTCACAACGGCAAGCTTTTTGCGCACGGTCTCGCCGCTCCTGTTCAAGTGTGCGCACAGCTCGCCCATTGAAACACCGTTTTCGGAAAACAGCCGCGCCTGAATAAGCACGCTGTAAAGCTCGTATATGATCTCGCTGTCGGCATCGGGCAGCGACCCGATATTCAGCGAATAATGCGTCAAAAGCGCCGAGCGCTTTTCGAGCGCGTCACGCAACGCGGACATCGATTTTTCTATGACCGATATGAACATCTCGACAAACGGCGTAAGATCGCCCTTGTTCTGCGGCCGGTTGCAGACCTTAAATGCATTGTTGTAGTCGCCGAGATTTTCCTTTATCGTGTACGACAGGCGATAGCCCGACACCGGCTCAAGCTCCTTGGCCATCATGCAGCTGCTGATAAAGCGGTTGAGCCTGCCGTTTCCGTCGTAAAACGGGTGGATATAGCCGAGCAAATAGTGAAACACTGCCGTGCGCAGCAGAAGCTCCTCGCTCTCGTCGTTTAAGTATTCCAGCGCAGACTCCATCGCCGAGATGATCTTGCGCTCGGGGTACAGGCCGCGGTGGATCTCCTTTTGCGTGCCGGAGCATACGCTGACCGAGTCTTTCCTGAAAAGCACGCCGTCGGGCGCGTTTTTCGGATCCTCTTCCGTGACCTCCGGCAGAACCAGCTCATCGTATATCTTTCTGATATCCTCGCAGGTCTCAAGCCGTATGCCCTCGCCGCGCTGGAGCATGATGTATTTCTGCGTAAGGCCGGTGAAGCGCTTTTTCGCCTCGCCCCTGCCCATGCCCTCGAGCACGTCATACATCTCGCGCCGAGTGCTGCTGACTCCCTCGATGCTGTTCGTCAGAACAAGCTCGTCGATAAGGCAGCGCTTTGTAAACTGCTCGATGGCCTTTCCCGGAAGCTGTGCGCACAGTCGCGAGACTGTCTTATCCATGCGCTGGATGCCGAGCATTTTCTTCTGGATATCCGGCGTGACTATGAAAAAAGCCTTGTTGCCGCCTATGTCAAAGTGCAGCCTGTGCGTATAGTCGCCGTTATAGCGCTCAAGATATATCTTTTCATAGTCATTTGGGGAAGAATAATATATTTTTTCAAGCGTTTTGTATTCCATAAGCAAAACTTATCCTCAAAATTCGACAAATTACTGCATTTTTCGAGCCGTAACCCCAAATTTCCGCCTCGAATTTGGAATTACATTTTAAATAATAGCCTATTGGCGCCCAAAAAGCAAGCGAATTTGGCGCTTAAACGCAAAATGCCGGTGGGATATTCCCCACCGGCGTTCGGTCTATTTGCTTAATATCGCCTGTCAGCTTACTATCTTATAATACGTGTTCGAGGTTTTCTTATACACAAGCGCGTACAGCACGGCGAAAACGAAGAAGCTTATCACCGTCGTCAAGATGAGGAAGCTCGTGTTGTAGAACGAGAACATGTACAGTATCTTGCGTATAAACGGGAAGGCAAACGCCAGGTGCAGCCCGGCGAAGATAAGCGGCAGGAAGAACACCGTCAGAAGCTGCGAATTTATGCTGCGGCGGATCTCCTGCTTTGTCATGCCGACCTTCTGCATGATCTCGAACCTCTGCGCATCCTCATAGCCCTCGGAAAGCTGCTTGTAGTAAATTATCAGCACCGCCGCGCAGATGAACACGAGGCTGAGTGTAACTCCGAGGAAGAACAGACCGCCATAGACTGCGGCAAAGTCGGCGTACTCGGCAGCCCGCGATTCGTAGGACAGGTACTGCCAGCCGCTGCTGCCGTCCTTGTCGGAAAATTCGCCGTTTTCCGAGGCCGCGGCAATCATATTGCAGACCTTGTCCTGATCCTCAAGCTCATCCGAGCAGTCAAAGTCGCAGATCCATTTTAAGCGGACAACGTATTCTCCCGCGCCGTCAACAAGCCGCTCGACGGTCTTGTCAAAATCGGAAACGACAAGCGTTATCGTGGGGCTTATTTCAGCGCCGCTGCCGTCGGCAAGGGGCATGGCGTCAAGAGTCTTTTTCACGGTGAAGGTCTCGACGCTCCCGAGGGATATGGTTTTGAGACCGTAATCCGTCCGCAGTGCGTGCAGGAGAACCTCGTTCTCGGCAAGCGTTTCGCTTTTTCCGCTTATCCTGTTGTAGTCGGACAGCGAAACTATGCGCAGGTTTGCGATCCTGCCGTAATCGCTTATGTTGCTGCTGCCGGAAAAGCGCTCGGAAATGTCGAAAACGCCGTTTTCAAAGCCTCCGGACATGCTAAGTTGCCGGAAATCGAGGATGTTTTTCCGCTCTGTATCTCCGAGAGCGGCGACGAGCTTATCGCTCAGAGCATCAGCCTTTTCCTCTGTCAGGGATGTGCTTGCGTCATAGCCGAAGGTGACGTTGATATCACGCGGATAGCGTGCGTTGACGGAGTCGACCATGCCGAAGTACAGGCAGCAGGTGGAGGATATCGTGACCAGCACCATCGTTGCGAGGATGCAGATCGACGCAAGCCCCGCGCCGTTGCGCTTCATGCGGTAGGTCATCGAGGAAACGGAGACGAAGTGCCGGGGCGTGTAGTAATAGCGCTTGTTTTTCTGAAGAATTTTGCACAGCAGGACGCTGCCCGATATGAAAACGAGATAAGTGCCGACGATGACCATGATGACGGCGATGAAGAAGATCGTGAGCGCCTGCAGGGGCTCCTTTATGCTGACGGCAAGAATGTAGGCCGCGGAGAGCAGGACAATGCCTGCTATGCCAAGCACGGGATTTGCCTTGACGGGCTTTTCGCCGTAGCTTTCGCTGTGCACGAGCTCGACCGCCGTGCTGCGGTGCAGCTTGATGAGGCTGCTGATGTAGATCAGCGC
>OLSQ01003344.1_pt1 | contig 10613 bp, 8 predicted proteins | sample 1672561 | NCBI WGS metagenome assembly OLSQ01 (sample SAMEA3136699, study PRJEB25190) | human gut metagenome | biome: human gut; feature: human-associated habitat; material: faeces | place: Austria | collected 2013 | reverse complement strand
TCAATTTTATTTGTCATGGAAAATTCAGCGATATGCTATCGATTTGCCATTCAACGTATTTACTATACAATATATGTCTATTTTTTACAACCAAAAAATTCATCCACTTTATGTTTCTCCAAACTAAAAAGGAGACCTGATTTCTCAGACCTCCCGAAATAATTTCTCTCGAAAAAAATGTACAATTTCCGCCCATACTTCATCCTGAAAAAACATCAGGTCCGCATGATCGGCACCATCCAGGGAAAGCAATGTCACATCACATTCCTCTTTTTCCAAAACGTTATATAATTTCTCGCTTTGACTATATGGCACGGTATGATCCTCTGTGCCATGAATAATAAGAAATGGTGGAGCTGCTGCTGTCACTTTGGACACTGGCGAACGATCCCATGCTTCTTTCTGATGCGTCATAACATTAAATCCCATCAGCTGAGATTCCGGAGACATCGCTGCTTTTTCTACATCGTCATACGGAAATGCAGACGCATCTGTCGGCGGATACCATGGACATGCCGCCTGCACTGCACTGGAATATTCCAAATATTCCCCGACATCAAGCGACGAATCCTGGTCAAGAGCTGCCATACAGGTCAAATATCCTCCTGCAGATTCTCCCATCACACCAAATCGATTGGAATCAATTCGATATCTTTTTGCATGTGCCCGCAAATAACGAATTGCTGCTTTCACATCCTGCAATTGCATCGGATATGTTCCCTCATTGGAAGTCCGGTACTCCACACTCGCAACAACAAAACCATTCTGTGCCAGCCGGCTCAGATATGCAAGGTGTGCTGATTTATCCATACGAAGCCATGCCCCACCACAAATCCACACAATGCATGGATAAACTTTGTCTTCCCGGTCCTCCGGATAAATCAGATCCAGTTTTAAATCTCTGCGACAATGATCGTACCATGAATCTACCTGTGCATATGTAATGTCTGTACACACTACATACTGCGGTTTTCTTATTTCCAGTTTTAATGTTTTTCTCATTGTATTCTCTCCTGTAACAACCGTGTATACGCTTCCCGATTCTTTGCATTATAAATCGTCAGCGCATCTTTTCCTGACATCTTATATTCCTTTTTCAAAGCTTTCTTTATCTTGTCAGCAAGCGCATCCAGTTCTTTGCTGCAATTGTATTCCTCTGCACGATCTTTGTTCAGATCATATCTGCCATATGCACAAACCAATGCATCTGCAGCCTGTTCTTTGGAACCATTGTGATCGAAAACAAGATAATCCTGATACTTTTTCGATACGGTTGCAAGGACCTCCAGCTTCCCATACAATTCTTCATCTTTTGCTTTCACAGTGCGTCCTTGCAGATTTTCATAGCCTTCTACATAATTGCCCTGTGCGAGACATTGTTTTGCCTGATTGACAGCCGACTGATACCCCAAAGTATGAGTACCAAGCAATATCAATCCAAAAAGCGAACCTACCATGACTACAATCGCAATCACCGGAGCTTTCGGAAGAGGTGGTGTGTTGTCTACTTCCTTCGGTTTCTTTTCTTTCTTCGGCTTAGGTTCTTTCTTTTGTTTTGGTTTCTTTTGCTTCGGCTCCTTTTTCTTCTTCTCTTTTTTCTTTTTCTCTTTCTTTCCGGTCTCTTTCTGATCTGCCTGTTCCAGTTCATCGAGGATCATCTGATTTTCTTCTGTCAATTCTGTTACAACATCTGCATCAGAAGAATCTGTAATTTCCGTAATATTCTTTTCTTCGGGTTCTGCAAAAAAGAAGTTTGCAAGGCGTGCAAAAATGCCTGCTTCTTTTTTCTCCTTCGGAACTTTTTCTTTCTTTACTTTTTCCTTCTTCTTACGCTTTTTCTTCTTTGACTCAGTCTGCACATCTTCTTCCGCAGGTGTTGTCTCCGGGTCTGAGGCCTGCTCCTGTTCATCCATCTGTGCCTGCGCAAACGCGCCAATAGAATCTTCTTCATCGAGATTTTTTCCTTGTTCCTCGTCCTTCAGCAAATCTCCCAAATCCGACAGATCTTCCGAATTGTTAAGCATATCCAGCAAATCGGAATCCGCTGTTCCTGCAAGATCCGGCTCCCCTGCTTCTGTCAACGGAAGTTCCGGTTCTGTAGATGCTGCTTCCAGCTGTACTTTATCATCAAACGCGTCCATCGCCTGATCCAGCTGATCCATCGGTTGTTCCGGCTCCGGTTCCAGCGGAAGATCAAGATTAAAATCCAGATCATCCCCTGTATCAACCTCCAGATCCGTATCCGTTGGCACATCTTCCGGCTCCTGCATTATCTTTGGTTCATAATCCGAAAATGGCTTTTGCAAATCATCTTTGAGTAATTCTTCCTCAAATTCGCGCAAAAAATCTTCTTCTTTTTTTGCAGTAACCTGTGCATTGCTTTCCGGTTCACCAAAAATCTCTCGCTCCAGTTTTTCCTGCGGATTCAATGGCGGTTGTGTTTCTTGTGTATGTTCATCCTCATCATGTACCGAATTCAATAATTGATCCAAATAATTTTCTGATGCACTCTTACTCATAAATTCTCTCCAGTAAAACTCAATTAAGGGATGTGAAATTTCCACATCCCTTAGAAGCTGCTACATTTATTTATTTCCGTTGTCAATCAACTTATCAATAGCCTCTACAAGACTTCCAATCTCCGGTTTCGTAAGCTGAGCGTCGGCTCCAAGCATTTCGCCTTTGCGTCGCATTTCTTCATTAACAAGGGAAGAAAAGATAATCAGTGGAATATTCTTCAGAACATCGTCCGACTTTACCAGCTTGGTAAGTCTGTGTCCATCCATCTGTGGCATCTCTATATCTGTGATAATACACTGAACTTTTTCACCCGGATTGCCTTCCTTCTTAAACTTAAGCAATGTATCCCAAGCTTCCTGTCCATTCATTGTCACAATCAAATTGGTATATCCCGCTTTATTCAAACAATCCTGAATCAGACTGCTCAAAAGCTGTGAATCCTCTGCAATAAGAATCGTATCTTCGCTTCTCTCACGTCCCTGGAATTCTTTCATGTCTGTAACCCGCAGTCCTGTTTCCGGGCTGATACTTGACACGATTGACTCGAAATCCAGAATAACGACCAGTTTATCATTGATTTTGATTACACCAGTAGAAACACTGCCGTCCTGTCCATTGATGGTAGAATCCGGTTTGATAATCTCATCCCAGGATACTCTGTGAATTCCAATTACCTGATCTACATGGAATGCCACATTTAATTTGTTAAAGTTTGTGATGATGAACAAACCTCTTTCATCATTGTCCGGAATATCCAGACACCGCTTCAGATTAATTACGGTAATCATGGTATCACGCGGCATAAAAATACCTTCCACACTTGGATGTGTATTCGGTACCGGCGTTACTTTCTGATATGATAAAATTTCACGAATCTTTGCTACATTGATGCCGTAGTGATTATCGGCTAATGTAAACTCCAAGATTTCCAACTCATTTGTACCTGACTCTAATAATATATTTGTATCCATATATATTCTCCCCCGTTTCTACATTGTTACCTGATACATTTGTCCATCCATCTCAACCTGCAAATCCTGCGTTGAAATTTCATCGGCCTGTTTTTTTGACACTTCAAATACCAGTACCGTCTTGATCGACTTGCCCGGCTTTATTTTTCCCTGATAAGTCGAAAGATTTTTTTTGCTTAGGATTTTCTTTTCTACCATACGATCTGTACCATTGAAGCATCCATAAAACGTAACATCTTTCGATAGCATGTCTATCTTAGTGTTCTTCTTTCCGGTGTTTTTCACATTGATATTCATAATGATCAATGTCTTCCCCGATGCGGCATTCACACTAAAATAATCACCTTCCTGATAAGAAGAAGCAGTTGAATATCCCTTATAGGAAACCTTTAAATTCTTACCAAGCAAATCAGATAATGCAATCTCCTTTGTTTGTGTATCCGTTTTGGTACCGCCAGTATTGGTATTCGTATTTGTTTCTTCCTGTACCTGCTGGGTATCCTGTTCGGTTGTATTTTCCTGCATCTGCGTCTCCGTCTCCACGTCTGTTATGCCATCCATCTGAAAAACATTATGTTTGGCAACAGCCTGAGCTGCGGCGGAAACAATCAGATCTTCCTCATCATCCGTCAGCTCATACAGCGACGTACCACATCCACCAAGTACAACGGTTGATGCCAGTAATATGGCCAAAAACTGCATCCTCTTTTTCATGTGTTTCTATCCTTCTTGTTACTTTTGCCCTATAAATTAAGATTATAGTATCATATTTCAGCATATAATACAACATTTTTCCGACTTAGTTGTTGCTCTCCAATTCCATCCAGAATTCTACACCATCCTCATGGTTAATTACGCCACATTTCTGATGAAAAGAGTCCATAATCGCTTTTACAATGGACAATCCAATGCCATTGCCTCCATATTCACGGGTTCTTGCCTTATCCACTTTATAAAATTTCACCCAGATTTTTTCCAGGTCCTCATCCGGAATCGGTGCCCCCGTATTAAATACACTCGTCCGCACCAGTCCATCATGATAAGAAAAACGGATTTCTATCCGTCTCTGTCCGTCTGCATGGTTCATCGCATTGGTCAGATAATTGGTAATAACCTCTTCGACTTTAAACTCATCTCCCCAGACATACACCGGTCCATCTTTATAAAACTGGATATCCACTTTCTTCTGTGCCGCCATAATAGACGCTGACTGAATCACGCCTGTAATCAGTTCTGTAATATCAAACCTTGTCATCTCCACGGTATCATTGCCGAATTCCAGCTGGTTCAATGTCAGAAGTTTCTTGACCATCTGATTCATTTTGTCCGATTCATCCATGATGACATCACAGTAAAAATCTCTGCTTTCCGCATCATCGTTGATGCATTCCTTTAAGCCTTCTGCATACCCCTGAATCAATGCGAGTGGTGTCTTTAATTCATGGGATACATTTGACAGAAATTCTTTTCGCATTTCATCGATCTGTTCCTTTTTTTCGATGTCCTGCTGCAAACTGACGTTGGCCGTCTTAAGTTCGCTGATTGTTTCTTCGAGTGCCTCTGATAATTCATTCATGGACTGTCCGAGTTCGTCAATCTCATAGCTTCCATATTTCGCCGGCACGTATTTTGCCTCAAAATCAAGCCCTGTCATTTTTCTTGAAATATCTGACAGTGAACGAATCGGCTTGGAAATACTGTTGGATAAAATCACGATCAGGATAATACTTAAGAAAATAGCACCAATACTTATCATTACAAAAAACTGATTCGTGATCGACGCACTTTCCCGGATGCTCTCCAAGGCGGTTCTCATATAGACATATCCGCCATCTTTCAACGCTCCAAGCAATACCAGGTACTCCGAGTCGAGACGTTCATCCTTCTGACGCACCAGTGTGTAATCTTCTCCTGTCTTTAGCACCTGAATCTGATTGCGGTCTGTTCCATAAATCCAGTTGTCCAGCTGCATCTGAAAACGTTGGGCATTGTTATAGGAAGTCCACACCAGATTCCTGTCATGATCCGTGATCAGCATATTGATATTATTATCCGCGCAGATTCGTTCAAAAGAAATGTCATTATCTCCACTGTCTCCGCTGATACATGCTTCATGCACCTGTCGATATCCATTCAGCAATTCCTTTTCTTTGTTGTATGTATAATATTTCTCCAAAAACGTATTGTTGAGAAACCAGCACACAACAACGGTTCCTGCAACAATTCCAATCATGGTAACAATGAGCTGCCATGTCAATGATGTCTTTTTTTTCATCTGGTATTCATCTCTTTTTCCTTATGCTTCTACTTCAAACTTATAGCCCATGCCCCAGACCGTCTTAATGTACTCTCCCTGCTTGCCCAACTTGCTGCGGAGCTTTTTTACATGTGTGTCAATGGTGCGGGCATCTCCGAAATAATCATAGTTCCAGACACTGTTCAAAATACGTTCTCTCGACAGCGCAATGCCCTGATTATCCATAAAATATTCAAGCAGCTCAAATTCTTTAAAGCTTAACTCTACGCTTTTACCATCTATGGTAACTTCGTGTGCCGTCTTATCGAGTACGATCAGACCAGCCTTCTTAATCTGTGATGACTCCCCGATCTGATTGGTTCTACGCAGGATTGCTTCCACACGTGCCACCAGAATTTTCGGAGAAAATGGCTTTGAAATATATTCATCCACACCAAGATCAAATCCCATCAGTTCATCACTCTCATCGCTTTTTGCGGTAAGCATGATAATCGGAACTTTTGAATTTTCCCGAACTTCACGGCACACTTCCCAGCCGTTCATCTTCGGCATCATCACATCAAGAATGAGCAATGCGATGTCCTTTTCCCGATAAAAAATATCAAGTGCTTCCTCACCGTCTCCTGCTTCTAAAACTTCATAATCCTGACGTACCAGAAAGTCACGCACCAGTTTGCGCATTCTGCTTTCATCATCCACCACCAGAATTTTTAATTTGTCCATGGTTATTCTGCCTCCTGTTGTTCCAGTTTCTGTTCACGTACATTCAGTTCTGCCTCACGCTGATCCAGTTCTTTTTCACGCGTGTCCAGTTTCTGTTCCCAGTTTTCATATTTATCAATAAGTTCATTTTCATAATTAAGTATGGTAACATTGTCCCCACTCACATAAGTAATGGCAAACATTGCTCCGATCACTATCGCAAATACAATGGCAAAGAACAAACTTCTATGGTATTTTCTCCGATAGTTATTCTTTTCGCTGCGGCTTCCCGGCTCCCCGGACTGCTCCGGTGCATACACCGGAATCGGAAGTACATCCTCGTACTTGATATACGGAATCGTATGTAAATATCCCTGCAGTTCTTTTAGGAACTCCATTCCCACCGGAGTTTCAAAAACTTCCTGTAAAATCAATTTCCGGTAAATCTGCAGCACAGCATCCGGATCATCCATCTTCGTTTTGCTGCGTATGTATCGGATTTTTTCCACTTCTTTTTGTGCGATCTGCGCCTGTTCTAGCGATTCAAACGCATACCCTCTAACTTTGTACATAACTATCTTCTGCCCTCATCTAATTCTGCAATCTCACCAGACTGATATGCACGAATCAGTTCTTTTAGTTCCTCAATCCTGCTCATCATTCGTTTTCCATAATCCGTATCTCCTACCAGTATACGCCGGTCTGCATATTCCACAGCTTCCTGATGGGAAACGATATCAAGTTCATCCCTTACCGCAGAATCCGAAAAATCAAATGGTTCATGCGCAGACAACGTCAATCCATAAGAATTGTAGGTCAGTGTATAACCTGCGATTCCTGTCTTTCGTCGGTAAGTCTTTGAAAATCCGCCATCAATCAATATCAGCTTTCCATTACATTTTACCGGACTTTCTCCTGCCATACGCTCCACCGGAACGTGACCGTTGATAATATGAACTCTTCCATCTTTCAATCCGAATTCATGCAGAATCTTGTCTGCGGTCTCCGGTTTGTTGAATAAATGATAATATGCATTCTTGCTTTCATGATGCATTTTCTTATCTTCCAGAAAATACCGTTCAAATGTTGCCATTTTGCTGCGTCCATACAATGGTGAATTTGGTGCCGTCCAAATATACCACATCATATCTTTGCCTTTTTCGCGTTCTTCTTTATCCAGCGAGAAAAACGCCTTGCGGACATAAGATTCCAGCACATCATAGAGTTCTTTTCCACTGTAATATTTTCCATAGATATTTACTTTTGCAAAACTGCCATCTTCATTCATCGGTACACATCCATGATACAGCAGATTTCCATTATAAATTTTGTACATGCTGCCGCGTTTCAGCATCAGTCTTACGTGTCTTTGCAGCTTTTCACAGTGAATAAATGAGGTTCTCAGTCTCGCCATCACTTCCGCTTCTTCCGGTGTCAGTTCATACGGATTCTCCGGATCGATCGTCGGAAAATAGGTATCCAGCATCGGATATTCCTGTCCATCAATTTCTACCGTTTTCTTTTCATAATTGATTTTGTGCAAAAGGCAACGGTTCTGCATGCCAAAATCGGGCCATTTCTGAACCAGCTGTCCTTCCAGTTTAAAGCGAATGATCGCAATTGCCTTGTGCATCTTGCGGTTCATCTCGGTCTCTTTTTTGCTCCGCTCCTCATCCGTTGAATTTTTCAGCACAAAGCGTTCACATGGATCATCTTTATAGGCATCCATTGCAAACGTTGCCAGAGGAACCATGTTGATACCATATCCATCTTCGATCAAATCCAGATTTCCATATCGGATACTTGTACGAATGACAGCTGCAATACATGCCAACTGTCCCGTTGCGGCTCCCATCCATACCATATCGTGATTTCCCCACTGGATATCAAAGGAATGATACTTTTCCAGACGGTCCATAATCAGATCCGGCGATGGTCCCCTGTCATAGATGTCCCCCAAAATATGTAAATGATCGATAACCAGACGCTGAATCAGTTCTGCCAGCGCCACAATAAAATTGTCCGTCTGCCCAAGTTCTACGATCGTATTGACAATTGCCTCATAATACGCTTCTTTATTCAGGACCTCCTGCTTTTCGGTAATCAGTTCCTCGATCACATACGCATAATCTTCCGGCAAAGCCTTACGTACTTTCGATCTTGTATATTTCGATGAAACGGTTTTGCAGACTTCGATCAGACGATACAGCGTGATTTTGTACCAGTTCTCCATATCTTCTTCCTGCTGCTTTACCAGTTCAATTTTCTTCTGTGGATAGTAAATAAGCGTTGCCAGAGACATTTTGTCTGCCGTACTCAGTGTATGCCCAAATACATCATCTATCTTCTTTCGTACTGCTCCTGACCCATTGCGAAGTACATGGGAAAAGGCGCGGAACTCTCCGTGAATGTCCGACAAAAAATGTTCCGTTCCTTTTGGCAGATATAAAATCGACTGCAGGTTTATAATTTCTGTCGACGCCCGGCCTATCGTCGGATACAATTCCGCAAGCTGCTCCAGGTAATGTATACGTTCTTTTTCCACAAAAACACCTCTTCCTGTATTAGATTCAATAGTTATAATAATTTTATCATAAAAAGCCCTTTTTGTAAGCCTAACATATTGAAAATTTTGTGAACACACCGTATTGTTCAGTGAATCCCAAAGGAATTTCCTATGCAGCAAAAAAGCGGGATTTCTCCCGCTCTCTTGCCTGACTGAATTTGACTATTATTTTTACTATTTCATTATAATTTTTCATACGCTTCAAATAAAGTCCAACTTTTTTACGAAATTAGACGGCTTTTGTCAAAAACAGCTCACTTTTGAACCATATGTAATCTTTTCTTGTATATTTTTGTGTTTATTATTATAATAACATTAGCAATATATGAGCCAATACCCATTATTGCCGCACAAATATAACAGAAATGAGGATTTTTCCATGACCAGAGAAGAAATGATGGATAACTTGGGAAATAATTTGGAAAAAGAACGTATTGCTCTTCATTTTTCACAGTCCCAAATGGCCGAGGCTCTTGATATGTCCCTCTCTTCTTACAAAAGAATTATTAGCGGAGAAACCAATCGCATTGATTTCTACACGATCTATTTAATGTACAAACTTACCAATAAATTTTCTTATGAGCTATGCGGGATTCCGATTCCGGAATTAGAGACCTGTAATACATTGCAGAGGCTCTCCCCCTCCCAGCAGCGTTTTATCAATGGTGTCATTGATTTTGAGAAAGAATTTTCGCAGAACCTTAACGATAATGAATCCGCCGATGATTATGTGACAATGATCATTCCAAGTGGTGATATGCAGGATGGTATGATTTACGATTCCTGCTCACTGGAAAAAATCAACGTATCTGCATATCAGAAACGGTATAACGGCATCATCGACTGCGCAATCAAAATAACCACCAATCATCTCCATCCTGTATACTTTTTAAACGATATCTTATTGATCAGCCGCCAACCCATCCGCGACGGCGATACCGGAATATTCATCAATAAGGCAACTGGGCTTGCCTATATCCGTCGGTTTCGTCAGACGAATCCTTGCCGGCTCGAACCGATCTGTCACTACGGAACACCTTTTCTTATTGACAGTAATAATGCTGCAGAGGTGTCTCACTGGATTAAATTTGGTTACGTTGTTACAAAAATAAGATTCTGAATCCATTGCATATCTTTTTTACGCATTTTAATAGGCGCCATCCGAATTTTCTTTTCCGATGACGCCTATCGCTGTTCATTCTCCAATGGAATGTACCTCACTTTACTTCTTTTGTTTTTCTTACATTCTTCTCTATTCGTTTACCTCAAATGGCTATCTGAAGGTTCTTCTTCGCTTTCACTTTCCTCTTTTGTATTTCCGCCACTGGTTTCCTTAGTTCGAATGTTGTGCTAAGTTGCTCCCTGCCAATACTTATGTTCCCTTTGGACCGTACCTCCTGTTTTCTTTCTGACCTCGAAGCTTTCTCGTCACTTCGTAGGATTTATTGTTTTCTGTTCTTTTGTTGTATTTAATATATCATACCCAGTATTTGCAACATCTAATCTATGTTGTAACTCTTGAATATCTGCTTCTGTAAGTATTTTAAATCTAAGTGCATCTTCTATATCTCTGCCAAGATATGAAATTTTATCAGAA
>OLSQ01003340.1_pt1 | contig 10621 bp, 9 predicted proteins | sample 1672561 | NCBI WGS metagenome assembly OLSQ01 (sample SAMEA3136699, study PRJEB25190) | human gut metagenome | biome: human gut; feature: human-associated habitat; material: faeces | place: Austria | collected 2013 | reverse complement strand
TGTAATGTGGAACGGAAACTGCGAAGAACCGTCTCTGATAACGGCCACACCCTTTCATCCAAACTTGACGCTTCATCCGGCTTTCTGCTGCAGATTGTCCAGCAGAACGGATGCAGCGGCTTTGAGAATATTGTCCGCCTGATCGCAGCCATAGAGGTACCACTTGAGGCTCGCCGGGCGGCGCTGCGCGACCTGTTCGAGCGTCCAGCCGCGGCAGGTGCCGATCTGCACCACAACGGCCTTTGCCTCGTCCACCGTCATACGCTGCGTGATCTCGCTGACATCCATATCTGCCGTATAGGACGCGGCCTGCGGCTGTTCTGCAACTTCTTCCGCGGCTTCTTCCTGCTGAGGCGGCACGACATGAAGGTCAGGCGTTTCTTCCACGACAGGCGCCGTTGTTTCTTCGACGGGCTGTTCAGCGGGTGCAGAATTAGCTTCTATGGTCGGCCCTGTTTCCGCCATGGTGGGCGCTTCCACCGCTGCTTCATCTGCTTCTTCGACTTCCGTTTGGACCGGCACTTCCGAACCGAACAGCTCGCCGCCGTAGTCGCGGCTCACGTCGCAGAACTGGATGCCGAAACCGGCGTTTTCCAGCGCCATGTTGAGCGCATCCTCCTGCGCGGCACGGAGAAATTCCCCGCCGGGGATATTCTCCCTGCGCTGTTCGGAGGTAAAGCTGGCGGCCGGAACCGGATCGTCCTTGCTGAAATAAACCTGCGCTTCGATAATTGCCAGCTGGTCGCTGATGCGCAGCGGCTTCAGGAGCATTCTCCCGTTCGGGCAGGCCAGACGGAACCAGAGCCGCTTATAGCGGAGATCCAGCTTCCAGACCGGGTGCCCGGTTTTGACGGAGATCGTTTTGCGCAGGAGCTTCATCGGGTCAAAGCCCGGCACCTTGCGCAGCTGCTGCACGGCGGCGTTGTTCATAACAGTGGATTTGTTGTCATTCATTTCTTAGAACTCCTTCCATAAATAAAATAAGAGATGACTGCGCAAATTCTGCACATCCATCTCAACTTAACCGGCTTTTTTCAATTTCTGCTCTGTCGCGCCCTGCGGCAGAGCCTTTTGTCTGAATACCTGATTGTACTTTAATATCCGTTCGGCGAGGCAGGTGTTCCGTTTGACCTTTCTGCCGGAGTGGATCGCCAGAAACAGCGCACGCTTCTGCCCGACCAGAATCACACGCTTTTTTGCGCGTGTCACGGCAGTATAGATCAGATTCTTCGTCAGCAAAATGCGGTGCGCCATCAACATGGGGATGATGACCGTTTCGTACTCCGATCCCATGGATTTGTGGATCGTAATGGCATACGCCAGTTCCAGATCGCCGAGCTGCGTTTTGGAATACTCCACGATACGCCCATCAAAATCCACGCACAGCTTATCGGGAAGAATCTTGCAGATGCTCCCGATGTCGCCGTTGAACACACCCTTGAATTTTTGCCTGCACGCGGAATCATAGCCTTCCAGACTGTAATTATTCTTGGTCTGCATCACACGGTCGTGCAGACGAAAAATACGTTCTCCGAACGCAAACTCCGGAATTTTTTCCGTATGCGGATTGACCGTCTCGCGGATCAGCGCATTCAGGCCGTTGGAGGACGCTTCTCCATCCGTCCGGTAGGGCGAGATGATCTGAAGCTGTCCAATGGACGTATCCTGCAATTCCCGCAGATAGAGCGTCTGGATCTGCGCCGCGGCTTCCTCCTGATTTTCTGCCTTGACGAACTGGAAATCCGGACCGTAGAACAGGCTGCTGTTTTCCTCGTTGATGAATTTGGCGTTGTAGGCGATCAGGCTGTCCTTGGACTGCCGGAAAATCTCATCGAGAACCGTCACCGGCACGATGCCGCTTCCAATCAGCTCCGCGAACACGTTGCCCGCACCGACGCTCTCCAGCTGATCGACGTCGCCCAACAGCAGGAGTTTCGTGTCCTTCTGTAAGCGCGTAAACAGCTGATGCGCCAGCCACATATCCACCATGGACGCCTCATCCACGATCAGAAAATCAACTTGCAGCGGCTTATCCTGCTTGTCCTTGCTGCAAAAATCGCCCTGCAAGCCAAGCAGGCTGTGCAGCGTCAGCGCCTCCAGCATCCCGGTGCTCTGTGCCATGCGTCGGCTGGCCTTGCCGGTCGGTGCGGCGAGGACGATGCGGTTTTTGGGGTGCAAAATCCGGTAGACCTCGATGATGGCTTTCAGCACTGTCGTCTTGCCGGTGCCTGGGCCGCCGGTGATAATGGAGAGATTTTGTTCCATCGCCACCTCGACGCCGCGGCTCTGCCGCTTTGTTAAGTGCAAGCCGAGTTTTTGCTTGACCTGCTCCAGTGGAAGCGTCACATCAATTTTTGCCGTGTGTTCCATGAGCATGGCTGCCGCCTTTGCCGCAGTCTCAACCTCCTGCATGAAAATATGCGGAAGGTACAATCGGCCGCCATCAGAAACGATCTCGTTGTCTTCTGCCATCTGCTGCAATTTCTGCTCTACCTCCGCACGCCTGACCTGCATTTGGGGAAGCGGGATCGTCTCGTTGAGAAATTGCATGGATTCTGTGATCAAGGCATTGACCTCCAGATACAGATGCCCGTGCTGCCGCGCGTTTTCCAGCGCACAAATCATCGCACCGTGGATACGAACCGGGTCGTGCGGGTCGCCGCCGGACTTGCGGATGATCGTATCGACGCGCCTGAATCCAAACCCGGATATTTCACAGAGCCGGAACGGGCTCTGCCGCAGAATATCCGTGCAGGCAGGTCCGAAGTGCTGATAGATCTTCATCGCCGTCACCGGCGTGACCTGAAACGGTGTCAGCAGCTCCATAATATCCCGCATGGCGCGGCTTTCCGCGTAGCACGTCTTGATCTCCTCCAGCTTCTGCTCCGTGATGCCGCGGATCTCCAACAGTTTCTCCGGATGATATTCCAGCACATCGAGCGCGTCTGTGCCGAACCGCTGGACAATGCTTCTGGCTGTACTTTCTCCAATGCCCTTGAGAAGACCCGATGAAAGATAGCTCAGAAGTCCTTCCGTTGTCGGCGGCACAAGCTCGTGCCAGTGCTCCACATGGAGCTGCAGGCCGTACTTGCCCTCTTTCCAGTCACCCTTGATCTCCAGCTTGACGGAATCCGTCTGCGGCAGTCCATAGCCGACAGCAGTGAACCGAAGCATCCGGTCTCGGAACGTGTATTGGGAACGAGCTTCTTCCGGCACGGACGGATCATCCGTGCGCATCCGAAGAATGGTGTATTTGCTGGCTTCATTGAAGTAGATGAGCTTGTCATAGACTGCAATCATTCGTTTTTTCACCTCACTTATGCGGCTGGCTGCGCCGCAATTTTGATGCTGAACCGTCTGGACTCCGACGTTTCCACAAACTGTGCGTAAATCTCTGGGTAAACCTCCCGCAAGCGGATCATGTTGTCCTTGGAGATACCCTGCCTGCGAATGGGATTGTAGGAGATAACGTAGCTTTGTTCACCGTCCGCGCAGGTCGCGCAGTCCTTACCATCCAGTTCGCTGACAAGCAATCCTTTGAGCTGCTGCATCTGCGTGTCCAGCTGTGTGACCTGTTTTGCAAGCGCATTTTTCTCCTCCTGAAGCTGCAAATACTGGTGTATCTGCAGAAGCTGCGGTGCGCCGAACGCTGCCGGCGGCAAATCTCTCCGGTCAATGCCCTTCCATCTCTGCAAACTCTGCAAGATAAGGTCGCCGCTTTCCGTATAGTCCGGCGGGCATTGCTTCTGGACATTGTCATTCCAGAACGTATCCTCCAGCGCGATCAGCTCCGACTCATAGGCATAGTCCCGGTTCAAATGCCGGATGATGACCTCATCCTCATTGTTTCCATACAGGCAGCAGAAGTAGACCCTGTCCAGATTCATGACTGACATATAATGCCGACCCTGAGATTCGTAGTACACCGGAACGATCTCCTCGCCGTTGTACCACCAGTTTTCTCGGGCGTTATAATTTGTCGTCTTGATCTCCAGAATGGCATTGCTGCCGTCCGGAAGCTCCACAAGGTAGTCCAGATCCGCCAGCATCCACGGATACAGCGGGTGCTGGAACATGACCTTCCGCTGAAAGATATGCAGCCCGGTTTTCTTCGCAAAAATCCGCGCAACCAGATCCTCTAGCAGATGTCCCATCTCCAGCGCGACCCAGTTTTCATCCATGTCCGCCTTTACAACATTCAGCTTGTCATAGTACAGATCCCGTGCTGTCCGCCAGGGCGAAATGCCGAGGATCGCCGCAGCGTCGCTGCCGCCGATGCCCCGCCGTCGATAGGACAGCCATTCTTCGTTGCTCAGATTACTTGTATCTACCAACTCCTGCGGCTCATACATCAAGCGCAGCACCATTTCGTTCTCCCTTCTTCCACACCCGCAGCCGTACCACACGCTTCCGCTCGTGAACCGCTTTGCGATGATACGCCGCAGACTGCCGCTGCCGTCCTCCGGGACGCCATTTCTTTCTTGTTTTCATTTGGTTACCGCCTTTCGTAAAAATATATCCTCAAAGCCTTTCGGCATTTGGGCAAAAAAAGAACGGGAACTTCCTGCGGCGCAGATTCTTCTGCGTCGCGGTCATTCCCGCAATCTGTGGGCCTTGCGCCCAAAAAAGAGATCCGGCAGAAGCCTGTCCTGCGGACATGGCAATTCTACCGGAAATCGTAAAAACCTAACAATGCGTGTGCAAGTCGGAATACTCCGAACGCTGCGGCTGTCGTGCCACAAGCGGTATGCACAAATCTCAATTACAAGCCAACTTTACCACAAGATATTGTGGTTGTCAAGGAAAGGGCAGCTTACGGCCACTCGGATGTCAGTTCTTCCCGGAGATATTCATACTCCGGAAGCTGCTCAAAATACGGCTGCCAACGGCGCACGATCTCAGCGCGCTCCAACGGGTCTGCTGTTTCTATGGAATGTTCGTTTTCTGTCAGCAAAAGCACATCCAGCGCAATGTCCTCCAGCATGAGTCTGCATAGTTCTTCTGCCGTTTCAATGCGCCGCGCGCTATCCACATAGTCATAATTCGTGGAAATATCCAGCAGGACATATCCCACCTTGTCTGACCATACAAGGTCAAAGGCATCGCTTTCCTTCAGCCGCTCCGCAAAAACGGTGATCACCCGTTCCAGCTTCTGTTTTTCCTGTTTTGTGTAAGTCATGATAAGTTCCTCCTATATGTGTTTGATCCATTACAAATCATAGCATATAAAATATTTTTCCTCAGCTGTGCAGAAAAATGCGAAGTGGCCCCTATTTTTTAAGTGTAAAGACCCTCAAGCAATGCACCTTGACAACCGAACACCCATCTGGCAGGGAGATACAGCAACCGCGGACAGTATGCGACGATATGAGCGTACCCACGGCTTAACGCTGCACAGCAGCAACTGCAATACGCGCTCTTGACCGGAGCGTAGGAACGGACTGCCAGATGGCTTATAAAACAAAAAAGCCTTCTCATTATTTCGAGAAAGGCTGCATCAAATATAATCGAGGTATTTATGAACGAAGAAGAATTAAAAAAAGATCAGCTTCCTCAGATTCTACATGTAAAAGGCCTGCAGGTATTGCTCTCCATCAGCCATAACACAGCCTACGAACTTGTGCGCTCGGGGAAAATCAGAAGCATCCGAATTGGGCGCACATATAAAATTCCTTTAGATGCTTTCAACGAGTATCTGCGCAACGGCTGAAGCATATCATCTTGTGATTTGGGTTCATTCGTGGTATGATTGATTTGTACCTGCTATGCGGCATCGAAAGGAGCGTATTTATGTCGCAAAGCAAAATATCCGGAAGAAAGTCTGTAGCCGGAATGGGCTCCATCCGAAAAAAAGAGAAAGTTGTAAACGGAAAAGCCTACACCTACTACGAAGCAAGATACACTGTCGGGATCAATCTCGGCACAGGCAAGCAGATTCAAAAAAGTATCAGCGGAAACACACAGCGCGAGGTTGCTAGGAGATTAAAAGAGATCACAACGTCGATTGATACCGGCACCTACCTGCCCTCTTGTAAGCTGACGGTCGGCGAGTGGCTGAATACCTGGATCTCGGAATATACTGCAGACTGGAAGCCGCTCACAGTAAGCAACTACTCAAAGCAGATCAAGAAGCACCTGATCCCGTGTCTCGGCGCTGCAAAACTGGAGGATCTGGACACACATACAATTCAACTGTTCTATAACTCTCTTACAAAATCAGGACTGGCACCGAAAACAGTAAAGAACATACATGGTGTCCTCCATGCTGCATTAGAGCAGGCAATTTCAAATGGTTATATTCATAAGAACCCAACCGCCGGCTGCAAACTTCCCAAAGTCGTTCGACCGGAAATCAAGCCCTTGGAGCCAGAGGAAATCTTACAACCTGGCAGATTTTTAATCAGCCGGGACAGATGAATCGTATGCCATATACTTTTTTCTCTATATGGATGAAACAGGATGGAGGAGAAGCAATTTCCAGAGTGCTGGAAAGTAAGCTTAATCCGCCGTTTAACAGATCACAGGGCTTTTTCCGGAATGAGGTTGCAGGTCTGCCACGTTTTGACAGTTCTGTAATGACCACAAAATATCCCTTTGTTAATATTGAATTTCAGGATGAAGAAATACCTGTTCAGATCAGTCTGGAAGCGTATACACCATTCATTCCGCTTAATGCGAAAGATTCAGGAATACCGGGGGCTTATCTGAATTATAAGGTAAAAAATACTACGAAAGAGAATATAGAAATTTCCATTGCCGGTTCTATGAATAATGCAGTAGGATTTGAAGGATATAATAATTTTTCTTTTATGAAGCATGCCGGTGATAGAGAAAATGAATATCGTAGTGATGATGTTATCCGTGGAATTATGTATACTGGAAAGAATTTTTCGGATAAACATATTACATGGGGAAATATGGCATTATCCACAACAGAGAAAGAAGAATACATTACTAAAAAACCTCTCTGGTATCAGGGACAGTGGACAGATGGTGGAGAAGATTTCTGGCAGGATTTTTCTACAGATGGAAGACTCAACAATGAAAGCATCTATGATCAGGTTGGAAGTAATTGGGCGGAAAAGTCTGATTTCAGTTTCCTGCATTTCACAGATAAAATCGGCTCCTTATGTATCACCCAGACATTAAAGCCGGGAGAGGAAAAAGTTTTTCCTTTTATTATCAGCTGGTACTTTCCTAACAGACCCAAGATGTGGATTGAGTTAGACAAAGACAAACAGGATATCGTTGACGGAAATTATGATGTTACGAAAAACTACTATGCAACACTCTTTGAGGATGCCTGGAATGTGGCTTCCTATTTAGCCGGTAATGCGGACAGATTGTATGATGAGAGTGCTAAGTTTGCACATGCGTTTTTTGATACAACTCTTCCTGGCTATATACTTGAAGCAGCAGCAGATAATATTACGGTAATGCGGAGTCCCACATGCTTTAGAATAGAAAACGGTGATTTCCTTGGATGGGAAGGTGTAGATGATGCACTTGGATGCGGTCCTGGAAATTGTACACATGTCTGGAATTATGCACAGAGTGTAGCTGTTTTGTTCCCGGAGCTGGAGCAGTCAATGCGAAGGATAGAGTTTGTTGATGAAATACGGGATGATGGGTACATGCCATTCAGAGCTTATACGCCATTTGATTTACCACAATGGGAAATGACACCGGCGGCAGATGGACAGCTCGGCTGTATTATCCGATTATACAGAGAATGGGTTATCAGCGGGAATGACTCTTTGATAAAGGAATGCTGGAATGGGGTAAAAAAGACTCTGGATTATACTTTGAAGGTATGGGATTGTGATGAGGATGGAGTACTGGAGCAGCCACAGCATGTTACCTATGATACAGAGCTGTATGGAATCTCCAGTATGGCAACCAGTATCTACATTGCGGCATTAACAGCGGCAGCTGAAATGGCAGAATTTATGGAGTGTGATGACCTGGCAGACCGGTATCGTAAATTGGCAGCGGATGGTGCAGGTAAACTGGACAAGGTAAGCTGGAATGGAGAATTTTATGAGCAGGTATTAGATAATGTGAATGCTTACCGTTATCAGTATGGAAAGGGATGTCTGTCAGATCAGCTTTTGGGACAGTATATGGCATTCAATGCGCAGCTGGGTTATATCTTACCTGAAGAACATGTAAAGAAGGCGGTACAGTCTGTTTTTGAGTATAATTTTGTTGAAAAAGCAAAGAAGAATGTACATGCAGAAAGAGCATATATTTTAAATGATGAAAAGGGTCTTACCCCATGTACCTGGCCAAATGGTGGTAAACCGATTTTCCCGTTTGTATATTATGGAGAAGTCTGGACTGGAATAGAATATGAAGTTGCTGCTTTATTAGTCCGTACTGATCAGGTGAATGAAGCATTAACCATTGTTAAAGCGCTCAGAGACCGTCAGGATGGTTTTAAAAGGAATCCTTTTAGTGAAAATGAATCCGGTTATTACTATACAAGAGCAATGGCATCCTGGGCGGTATACGAGGCTTTACTCGGATATCACTATGACATGCGTAAACAGGAACAGTCTTTTGAGCCGAAGCTGAATGAAGATCATTTTGATGGTTTCTGGTGCAATGGAAGACAATGGGGAGTTGTTCACCAGAGGAAGGATAATGACGGAACCCTGTATCAGACCACAGAGGTATTATATGATGCGGTTAAAATGTAAAGATCAGTGTTTTCTGATCATGGAGGGAGCATAATGGACCATAACGGGCATTGGTGGCAAAAGAGTGTGGTATATCAGATATATCCACGCAGCTTTATGGATAGTAATGGCGATGGAATAGGTGATTTACAAGGGATCATCGGTAAATTGGATTATTTACGGAATCTGGGTGTAGATGTGATCTGGCTGTCTCCCTTTTATGCATCGCCTAATGCGGATAATGGATATGATATTAGTGATTATCAGAAGATTATGGAGGAGTTTGGAACCATGGATGACTTTGATGAGCTTTTAAAAGAAGCTCATCAGAGAAATCTGAAGATTATTATTGATATGGTAGTGAATCATTCCTCGGATGAACATGAGTGGTTTAAAAAGAGCAAAGCAGGAATAGAACCCTATCGTAATTATTATATATGGCGAAAGGGCGTTGATGGGAAAGAACCCAACAACTGGCGTTCTAATTTCAGTGGAAGCGCATGGACCTACTCTGAAGAACGACAGGAATATTATCTGCATCTTTTTCATAAAAAACAGCCGGAATTAAATTGGCAGTGTGCGGAATTAAGAAATGAGATTTATCGCATGATGAATTGGTGGCTGGATAAGGGAGTGGATGGATTCCGTCTGGATGTTATTAATTATATAGGTAAGAATCCGGAATTTCCCGATGGAGTCATTGGAAAAGATGGTTTGGGCGATTTTGTACCGTATGCAGTGAACCTTCCCATCTCTCATGATTATATAAAAGAGATGAACAGTCAGGTATGGCATAACAGAGAGGGAATCCTTACGGTGGGTGAGACGCCGTTTGCCAGTACGGATGATGCCGTTCAATATTCCTGCTTGGATAATACGGAGCTGAATATGGTTTTTCAGTTTGAGCATATGGATCTGGATAATGCAGAGGATGGTTCCAAATGGTCTGACAGACGTATTCCGTTATTGGAATTAAAGAGAAGCTTCAGCAACTGGCAGAGGAAATTATATGGAAAGGCATGGAATAGCCTGTACTGGTGCAATCATGACCAGCCACGTGTTGTATCAAGACTGGGTAATGATACGGATGAAACATGGTGGAACAAATCCGCCAAAATGCTGGCTACATGCCTGCATTTTATGCAGGGAACTCCCTATGTCTATCAGGGAGAAGAGCTTGGAATGACCAATTATCCATTTTCGGATATCCGGGATTTCCGTGACGTCGAAAGTATTAATGCTTACCATGAGTATACAGAAATCTTACATGTAGATAACGATAAAATGATAAGTTATCTGAGAAATAAAAGCAGGGATAATGCTCGTACACCGATGCAATGGGACGAAACCGATGAGGCAGGATTTACTACAGGCGTCCCTTGGATGCCGGTAAATCCTAATTATAAAAGGATAAATGCTGCTGCTCAGATTGGTGATGAGGATTCCGTTTATAATTACTATCGCAAACTGATTTCCCTGAGAAAGGAATATCCGATTATCGTAAATGGTGATTTTGAACTTGTGGGAGAGGATAATGCTGATGTCTTCGCATACCTGCGTCATTGGAAGGATCAGATATTATGGGTGGTATGCAATTTTACAGATCGGATGCAGAAGATCGTAAGTCCGTCGTCCAATCATGCAGAATACCGGAAGTGGGATGTGATCTGTGACAATTATAGTCCGTCAGGATATCCCTTCGAAAAAGGCCAAATAGAGCTGCGGCCATATGAGGCAGTAGCAGTTCTTGGCAATTCATGATATAGCGTAAAGCGGAAATTGGAAAGCATCTGAAATGCAATGAAAGCTAAGAGTAATCGGGAAAATCCGGTTGCTCTTTTTATTTTGTATAAGCTATAATGTAACTATCCAGATCTCATTCGTAAAACCGCTGCTAACGCAGCTCAAGTTTTACTCATTGAGGTTACTTCGCCATATAA
>OLSQ01003339.1_pt1 | contig 10622 bp, 6 predicted proteins | sample 1672561 | NCBI WGS metagenome assembly OLSQ01 (sample SAMEA3136699, study PRJEB25190) | human gut metagenome | biome: human gut; feature: human-associated habitat; material: faeces | place: Austria | collected 2013 | reverse complement strand
ACCCACAGCTTAGAAGGCTGTTGCTCTAATCCAACTGAGCTACGGAACCAACACTTTTCAAAACGCAAACCAGCTAACCAATAACGCAATCAGCCACTTTTCTTATTTGCGGCTGCAAAGGTACATATATTTTTTGAATACACCAAACTTTTTCTCACTTTTTTCTTTTTTTATGCTTAAATATCGCAAAAAATAACTACCTTTGCATCCGTTAGGAGCAAGAAACAGCATTCTGACCCCGAAAGAGAAGAGATTTTTATAACGCATATTGAAACATAAAACATACGCAAATGAAAAAGTTAATCTTTTCAGTAGCCCTGCTCTCGGCAGCACTCTCTGCCAGCGCAGAAGAACATCCGCTCTGGATGCGCTACCCAGCCATCTCGCCCGATGGCACAACCATCGCCTTCGCTTATAAAGGCGACCTCTACAGTGTTTCTGTCAACGGCGGTGAAGCACGACAGCTCACAACCCATGCGGCCTTCGATTCGCATCCTGTATGGAGCCCTGACAGCAAGAAAATTGCCTTCCAGTCTAACCGCGAAGGAAGTCTCGACATCTTCGTAATCGATGCAAAAGGCGGTGCTCCTACCCGACTCACTACCAACAGCGGCAGCGAAACACCTATCGCCTTTGCAGACAACGACCATGTGCTCTACTCAGCCAGTCTGCAGCCTACAGCCCAGAGCATCATCTTCGGCGACAACACATTCCCACAAGTATATAAGGTAAGCACCAAGGGCGGAAGACCGGAACTCTTCTCTACCCTCACCATGGAGAATATCAGCATCGCCAAGAACGGCGACATTCTCTACCACGACAAAAAGGGATACGAAGACCCTTGGCGCAAACACCAGAAATCACCTATCGCTCGCGACATCTGGCTGAAGAGCAACGGTAAGTTTGCCAAGCAGACTACCTTTGCCGGCGAAGACCGCTCGCCAGTATGGACATCAGACGAGAAATCATTCTTCTATCTGAGCGAGCAGGACGGCACATTCAATATCTACCGCCGCAGCCTCAACAGTTCAAGCGACAAGCAGATTACCCACCACAAAGGCAATCCGGTAAGATTCCTCACTGCATCCAGCACCGACCTGCTCTGCTACGGATATGATGGCGAAATCTATACCGTAAAAGAAGGTGGAGAGCCTCAGAAGGTGAACATCTCAATTACAACAGATAATGACGCTCCAAGCCTCGTACGTCAGATTAAAAGCTGGGGAGCTACAGAGATTTCCGTTTCGCCAGACGCCAAGGAAGTGGCTTTCGTGATGCATGGCGACGTATACGTAACTTCTGTAGAATACACCACTACCAAGCGCATTACCGACACACCACAGCAGGAGCGCAACCTGAGTTTCTCGCCAGACGGCAGAGCCCTGGTCTATGCAGCCGAGCGCAACGGCGTATGGCAGATTTACCAGTCTAAGATCAAGAACGAGAAAGAGAAGAACTTCACCTACGCTACCGATATCGAGGAAGAGCAGCTGGTGAAAACAGGCATTACATCGCAGTATCCTCAATACTCTCCTGACGGCAAGGAAGTGGCTTTCTTCGAAGACCGCGCTGCACTCCGCATCGTCAATCTGAAATCGAAGGAAATCCGCACCGTGCTCGATGGCAAATACGTCTACTCTTACAGCGATGGAGACATCGCTTTCGAATGGTCGCCAGACAGCAAATGGCTCCTTTCAACCTATATCGGCAACGGCGGCTGGAACAACCAGGATATTGCGCTGGTAAAGGCTGACGGCAAGGAGGTTCACAACCTGACCAATTCCGGCTACAGCGACAGCAACGGCAAATGGGTGCTCGACGGCAAGGCTATGCTCTTCCAGAGCGACAGAGCCGGTTACCGCAGTCATGGAAGCTGGGGAGCTGAAGACGATGCCTACATCATGTTCTTCGACCTGGACGCCTACAACCGCTTCAACATGAGCAAGGAAGAAATAGAACTGGCTGACGCCAACAAGGACGAAAAGGAAAAGAAGGAAGACGAGAAGAAGGAAGAGGCTAAAAAGAAAGCTGACGAAAAGCAGAAGAAGACCGGAAAGATAGAGGTGGAAAAAGTGAAACCACTGGAGCTGGACATCGAAAACTGCCGCGACAGAATCGTACGCCTCACCGCAAACTCTTCGCACATGGGTGATGCTGTTCTCTCTAAAGACGGCGACAAGCTCTACTACCAGGCAGCCTTCGAGGATGATTACGACCTCTGGCAGCACGACCTGAAGGACGGCTCTACCAAGCTCGTGATGAAGGGCGTAGGCCAGGGCAACTTGCAGACTGACAAGGATGTGAAGAACCTCTTTATCTGCAACGGAAGCAGCATCAAGAAGGTGGAACTGAGCGGATTCAGCACCAAGAACATCAGCTTTGAGGCTAACTTCAACTATAAGCCAGCCGAGGAGCGCCAGTATCTCTTCGACCACGTATGGCGACAGGTGAAAGACAAGTTCTACGACCCTAAGATTCATGGTGTTGACTGGGAAGGTTACCGCAAGACCTATGAGAAGTTCCTGCCTTACATCAACAACAATTTCGACTTCCAGGAGATGTTGAGCGAAATGCTTGGCGAGCTGAACGCTTCGCATACAGGAGCCCGCTACTACGCTTCGAACAGCGCGCTTACCACCGCCAACCTGGGAGTATTCTTCGACCCTCAGTATCAGGGCGACGGTCTGAAGATTCAGGAGATTATCAAGCGTGGTCCTTTCGATGTGAAGAATACGGGCGTTACAGCTGGCAGCATCATTGAGAGCATCGACGGCGAGGAGATTAAAGCAGGAATGGACTACTTCCCATTGCTAGACGGAAAGGTTGGCAAGAATGTACGCCTCGGCATCAGAAACGCCAAGGGTAAGAAGATGGAGGTTACAGTGAAGGCTATCTCTCAGGGCAAACTCAACAACCTGCTCTACAAGCGATGGGTAGACCGCAACCGCGCTTTCGTTGACAGCATTTCGGGCGGACGCATCGCTTATGTTCACGTTAAGGCGATGGATTCGGAGAGTTTCCGCACCGTTTACAGCGAACTGCTGAGCGACAAGAACCGAAACAGAGACGCTGTAATCGTAGACGAGCGCCATAATGGTGGCGGCTGGTTGCACGATGATCTCTGCACCCTGCTCAACGGCAAGCAATATCAGGAGTTTGTACCTCACGGTAAGGTAGTTGGCCGCGATCCGTTCAACAAATGGGTGAAGCCATCTTGCGTCATGATCTGCGAGAACGATTACAGCAACGGTCACGGTTTCCCATGGGTTTACAAGGAACTCGGAATCGGCAAGCTGATCGGTGCTCCTGTAGCAGGAACCATGACAGCCGTATGGTGGGAAACGCTGATGGATAACACGCTGGTATTCGGTATTCCTCAGGTAGGCTGCCGCGACATGCGTGGCGTGTTCGGCGAGAACACCCAGCTGAACCCAGACATCGAGGTTTACAACAGTCCGGAAGATTTCATCAATGGCCATGATACCCAGCTCGAAAGAGCCGTAAAGGAAATGATGAAGAAATAAACAGAACGCCCTGCAAGGGTCCAGAAGCCAAACCACTTCTGTCCCTTTGCAGGGCGATTTGTTTTTGTATCTGACAACATTATTTATTAAACCTTATTAACCCACAATATCGGCGAAAACCCTTCTGTCATGACATAAAACCCTCTAAATCTTTACTTTTTTTCTTGAAAAGGGCGAAAAAGCAAATGAAAAAGCCATAAAATAAAAAAAAATGAGTATCTTTGCAGAAGATAAAAAACAAGATTATGGGATTATTCGGATTATTCAGCAACAAAAAGAAAGAAACTCTCGATAAGGGACTTGAAAAAACCAAGGAGAGTGTGTTTGGCAAACTGGCGCGCGCCGTTGCCGGAAAGTCTACCGTCGATGATGATGTGCTCGACGATCTCGAAGAGGTACTCATCACCTCAGATGTAGGTGTAGAAACCACGGTCAAGATTATCCGCCGCATCGAAGAACGTGTGGCCCGCGATAAATATGTTTCAACCAGCGAGCTTAACCGCATTCTGCGCGAGGAAATCGCCATTCTCCTCTCCGAGAATCACAGCGATGACCTGGCAGACTGGGATCTCCCTGCCGACCATAAGCCTTACGTTATCCTCGTAGTAGGCGTAAACGGCGTGGGCAAGACAACCACCATTGGCAAACTGGCTTACCAGTTTAAGAAGGCTGGCAAGAAGGTTGTTCTGGGAGCTGCCGACACCTTCCGTGCCGCTGCCGTAGAGCAGATTTGCATCTGGGGCGAGCGCGTGGGTGTGCCTGTAGTGAAACAGCAGATGGGAAGCGACCCGGCAAGCGTGGCGTTCGACACCCTGCAGAGCGCCAAGGCAAACGGCGCCGACGTGGTGCTCATCGATACGGCAGGCAGACTGCACAACAAGGTGAACCTGATGAATGAGCTCAAGAAAATAAAGGAAGTGATGAAGAAGGTAATGCCTGAAGCACCAGACGAGGTAATGCTCGTGCTCGACGGAAGTACCGGACAGAATGCATTCGAGCAGGCTAAGCAGTTCTCTGCAGTAACCAACATCTCCTCGCTCGCCATCACCAAGCTCGACGGAACCGCTAAGGGCGGCGTTGTCATCGGCATCAGCGACCAGCTCAAGGTGCCTGTAAAATACATCGGACTGGGCGAAGGTATGGAAGATCTGCAGCTCTTCAACAAGACAGAATTCGTAGACTCGCTCTTTAAAAATTAGAAAATGAAGAAAAATCAGATAGATATTATTACCCTGGGCTGCTCGAAGAATCTCGTAGACAGCGAGTTGCTGATGAAACAGTTTGAGGCAAACGGCTACCATTGTGTTCACGATTCCAAGCGCCCTCAGGGCGAGATAGCCGTCATCAATACGTGCGGATTCATCGAGGATGCAAAGCAGGAAAGCATCGACACCATCCTGGAGTTTATCCAGGCTAAGGAAGAAGGCCGACTCAGAAAGCTCTACGTAATGGGCTGCCTCTCGCAGCGCTACCAGAAGGAACTGGAAGAAGAAATGCCCGAAGTGGATAAGTTCTACGGCAAATTCAACTACAAGCAGCTTCTGCAGGAACTCGGCAAGGCGGAAGTTTCATCCTGCAACGGCCAGCGCCATCTCACCACTCCGCGTCATTATGCCTACATCAAGATAGCCGAGGGCTGCAACCGCCACTGTGCCTACTGCGCCATTCCTATCATCACCGGCAAGCACGTTTCCCGACCAAAGGAAGAGATTCTGCAGGAGGTGCGCGAACTGGTGGCAGAAGGCGTGAAGGAGTTTCAGATTATCGCTCAGGAACTCACCTACTACGGCGTAGATATTGACGGCAAGCATCATATTACCGAACTCATCAGCGAGATGGCTGATATTCCGGGCGTGAAATGGATTCGCCTGCATTACGCTTATCCAAACCAGTTTCCTATGGATCTTCTGGACGTGATGCGCGAGAAGCCAAACGTATGCAAATATCTCGACATTGCCCTCCAGCACATCAGCGACCACATGCTCACCAGCATGCATCGCCACGTAACGAAGCAGGAAACCATCAATCTGCTGAAGGCCATCCGCGAACGCGTGCCAGGCATTCACATCCGCACTACGCTGATGGTTGGTTTCCCAGGCGAGACAGATGAGGATTTCCACGAGCTCCTCGACTTTGTACGCGAACAGAGATTTGAGCGCATGGGCGCCTTTGCCTACTCTGAGGAAGAAGGAACCTACAGCGCCACCCACTACGAAGACAACGTGCCTGCCGAGGTAAAGCAGCGCCGGCTGGACGAACTGATGATTCTGCAGCAAGACATCAGCTCTGAGGTTGAGGCTGATAAGGTGGGCAAAACCATGACCGTTATCATCGACCGCAAGGAAGGCGATTACTACATCGGACGAACAGAGTTCTGCTCTCCGGAAGTAGACCCTGAGGTTCTGATCCGTGCCGATGAGAAGCGTCTGCGCGTGGGTTGTTTCTATCAGGTAGAAATTACTGCAAGCGAGGAATTTGACCTCTATGGCAAGGTGGTGAAATAATCATTCTCTCCCCCATAGCCTAGAGTTTTAGAAAATTTGACTACATATTAAATAAATATGAACAATAAGGAATACATCGCTGAACTGGCTCAGCAAACCGGCTATTCGCAGGAAGACACCCAGAAGTTGGTGCGCAAGGCGATAGACGCTATGATTGCCGAGTTTGAGGATGGAGAAGCTGTCTCTATCCCCAATTTTGGCACCTTCGAAGTGAAGAAGCGCATGGAGCGAGTGGTGGTTAATCCTACTACCAAGAAGCGCCAGCTGGTGCCGCCTAAGTTGGTGTTGGGTTTCCGACCGGTTGCTTCGGTCAAGGAAAAACTAAAGAATGGAGGGGATGAGCAATGAGCAAATTCAGTTTAAATACACTCGGAAAACTGCTTGCTGATAAGAGCGGTCTGAGCCAGGTGGAAGCAGAACTCTTCATCCGGAAGATGTTTGATGTGTGCAACCAGGGACTCGATGCCGACAAGCAGGTGAAGATAAAATGGCTGGGCACCTTTAAGGTACAGGCCACGAAAGACCGTGAAAGCATCAATGTGAACACGGGCGAGCGCTTCACCATTGAAGGCAGAGACAAACTCACCTTCACGCCTGACAACATCCTGAAAGAAATCGTGAACAAGCCATTCGCCCAATTTGAAACGGTGGTGGTAAATGACGGCGTAGATTTCGATGAAATAGATGAGAAGTTTGGAGAAGAACAGACAGAAGATGCTCCTGCACAAGTAATCGATTTTCTGGACGAAGAAAAAACTGCAACTCCAAATCCGGAGGTTGTCGTAATCGGATCTGAAAAGGAAAAGGAAAAAGAAGCCGAAGACGAACTGGCAAAGCAAATTGCTATTGAACAAGCTAAACTGGAAAGATTAAAACAAGCCCAACTGGAGCAGGAAAGAATACAGAAAGAAAAGCTTGAAAAAGAAAAGCAAGAGCAGGAAAGACTGGAACAGGAAAAACTTGAGCAAGAAAGACTGGAGCAGGAAAGACTGGAGCAGGAGAAGCTTGAATTAGCCCAGCAACAGCAAGCCCTGAAAGCAGTTGTTGAACCTGCAGTACCTGCATCAGATGAATCTGAAGAAGAAGAGGAGGAAGAAGAATCTTCCAATTCTCATCATATTGTTATTCCTCGCTATCTGGTCGTTGCAGTCTGTCTCATCGTAGTAGCTTTGATTGGCGGAATGGGATGGTTTGCCTTCAACTATGGTCAGATGACTGCCCAGCGCGATCATCTAGCCATGCAGCTAAACCAGTATCATCAGGCTCCAGCCAAGAAAGTCCCAGCCAAACCAGCTGCCGCCCCACTCTCTCAGGAACAGAAACTCCGCCAGAAAGCGATGGAAGATAGTATCCGTATGGCTAAAACTGCAGAAGCAGTAAAACTGGCTGAAAATTCGGATGAGGAAAGTGCTAACGCTGAAAAAGCTAAGCAGACTGAAGCAAAAGCTAAGGCTGAAGCGAAAGAAAAGGCTAAAGATAAAGTCGAAGAAAAGGCTACTTCGAAAATAGCATCATCCCAGTATGATAAGGATGCTCGCGTACGCACGGGAGCTTACCGAATCATAGGAGTTGCCCAGACCGTTACGGTTGGCGCCGGTCAGACCCTCGAACAAATCAGCACCCGCTATCTAGGTTCGGGCATGGAATGCTACGTAGAAGCCCTGAATGGTACAAGCACCGTAAAAGCCGGACAGAAAATCAAGATTCCGAAACTGGAATTGAAAAAGAAAAAGAAGTAAAATACTGAACAAACAAAAAATCGCCCTGTAAGAGCAAATGTAATTTTGCACTTACAGGGCGACATTGTTTTATGTAACATTACTTGCCCAACACTTCATCAAGCAAAGTGTAGAAAGCAGGATCCTCACCAACGATGGTCTTGATTATCTTACCATTAGCATCAATCACAATTTTTGTAGGGAAACCCTGAACAGCGTAATCGCTGAGAACCTTGCTATCCTTTGGATTGTAAACATGAATCCATGGCAACTGGTGCTTCTCAACAGCAGCCTTCCACTTAGCCTCTGTATCATTACAATCTACACCAAGAATTTCAAACTTACCCTTGTACTTTTCGTAATACTCCTTCATCTTAGGCATTCCCTTGATGCACCATCCGCACCATGAACCCCAGAAATCGAGAACTACAATCTTACCGCGAAGACTGGAAAGCTTGAAATCATTTCCTTTAATATCCTTCAGCGTGAAGTCAGGAGCCTCAACACCGGCAGCCTGCACCTTCTTAGCCTTCTCCTCAGCCTCAGCACGCTTCTTAGCCATATCAATCATTGGCTGGTAGAAAGCCTTCATTCTGCCGTTCTTCACATTTTCAGAGAGCAAGCCCAGCAGTTTCTCCATCTTGCTGACATCATCAAACTGCTCTATAATAGTAGCACAAGCCTCATAATCAGGATGCTGCTTTACGAAATCGAAAATCTTATCGTCCTTTGCCTTTTGCAGGGCAGGAGCCTTCTGCTCATATTCTGCCATGATGGTCTGCTGGGTCTCACCATTCTTGATTCTCTGGTTCAGGGAAGCTTCGTAATCTCTCAACTCCTTATTAGCAGTCTCCAGCAGAACATCTACTTCATGATACTGCTGATAGAACTTAGAACCCGAAATATCAAAGCGGGTCTTTGCATCGCCCTTAACTTCAGCCTTCTCGCCAGGAACACAAGGCAGGTTGAACATAAACTGACCTGCACCACGATAAGTTTCAGGTGAGAGGAAAACGTATCCGGCTGCCTTATCAAGGTTTGCAGAATAGGTAAACTTGCCATTCTTCACCAAAACCGTATCCATCTTAACATTTCTGCCCTTGTAAACAAGTACAGAATCGGAATTGAAATTCTTCAAATCCACCTTCAACTGGAAGTTGCTCTTCTGAGCCATTGCAACGGTTGATGCAAGCATCAACGCCGCAGATAAAATCGCTGTTTTCATTTTTCTTTTATTATATTTATTCTGATTACACCTTATTATATATAGGGACGAAGAACGCCTGATTCATCTTCATCCTTATTCTTCATACTCAGTAGTATCCTCAATACCCGCCTCGGCCAAAGCCTCCTTGCGCTCTACGCAGGTTCCGCATTTGCCACAATGCTTCTCTCCGCCCTTATAGCAGCTCCAGGTTTCAGCATAGTCAATGCCCAACTTCTTACCTATCTCAGCAATCTGCCCTTTGGTAATATTCGTATAAGGAGCCACCACGCGCACATCAACGAACGTTCCTGCTTCAGCAGCCTCATCTATCGCCTTGATAAACTCCGGACGGCAGTCTGGATAAATCGTATGATCGCCACCATGGTTCGCGATGAAAACTTTCTTCAGATTATTACTCTCAGCAATGCCGATGGCAATGCTCAGCATGATTCCATTACGGAAAGGAACCACCGTACTCTTCATATTATCATCAGCATAATGACCCTCAGGAATCGCATCGGCACCTTCAAGAAGAGAACTCTTGAAATACTGATGCATGAAACCCAAATCTATCGTAATATGCTTGATTCCCAAACGCTCACAATGCATCTTGGCGAAAGGAATTTCACGCTCATTATGATTACTTCCATAGTTAAAACTAATGCCGAGTGCAATCTCGTCTTTCTTATCGTAGAGCAGCGTGATGCTATCCATGCCACCGCTCACAATGATTACTGAATCCTTCATTTTACTTTGAATTTTGAACTTTGAACTGTATGATTACTTTTTACTTCACCCGAACAGGCAGCGGAATGCTTCTTCCACCTTCCGTACCGGTATCAATTCCATTTTAATCTTCTTCGTGTTCAGTCCTTGCATATTATACTTGGGAAGTATAAAACGCTTGAAGCCAAGTTTCTCTGCTTCTCCGATGCGCTGCTCTATGCGGTTCACTGGGCGGATTTCACCTGACAGACCTATTTCTCCCGCCATGCACACCTCTGGCTCTATGGCCGTGTCCATGTTGCTGGAGAGGATGGCGCTGATGACGGCAAGGTCTATTGCCGGGTCGTTCACTTTCAATCCACCGGCAATATTGAGAAATACATCTTTCTGTGCCAGTTTGAAGCCTACACGTTTTTCCAATACGGCCAGCAGCATATTCATGCGGCGGATGTCGAACCCTGTGGCAGAGCGTTGTGGGTTACCATATACGGCACTGCTGACCAATGCCTGCGTCTCGATGAGGAACGGTCTGATGCCTTCTATCGCGGAGGCGATGGCTATGCCGCTCATACCTTCATGGTCCTGGCTCAGCAGTAGTTCGGATGGGTTGCTCACCTGCCGTAATCCATCTTGCCGCATTTCGTAAATACCCAGTTCGGCAGTGCTTCCGAAGCGGTTCTTGATGCTACGCAGGATGCGGTACATGTAGTGCTGGTCGCCCTCGAACTGGAGTACGGTATCCACGATATGTTCCAGTACCTTGGGGCCGGCTATGCTTCCTTCCTTATTAATATGCCCGATCAGCAACACAGGTGTATGCGTTTCTTTCGCAAAACGAAGAATAGACGCCGAACACTCTCTGACCTGTGCGATGCTTCCGGGAGACGATTCGATACTCTCGGTAGAAATAGTCTGTATGGAGTCGATGATCACGACCTCCGGC
>OLSQ01003335.1_pt1 | contig 10632 bp, 10 predicted proteins | sample 1672561 | NCBI WGS metagenome assembly OLSQ01 (sample SAMEA3136699, study PRJEB25190) | human gut metagenome | biome: human gut; feature: human-associated habitat; material: faeces | place: Austria | collected 2013 | reverse complement strand
AGGCTGCCCTTGGTTTTCCTTCTGGTTGGGAAAATGAACCATTGTGGCAATAAAAATCAGCTAATGTTGTTATGTTATAAGTGAATTAAAGTGGACTAATCGATCTTTGACTAAATTGAAATCCCCTCAATCCTTGTTCGTTGAATTTCGCCGGAAGGCTTTCTGATTATATTTTCACTTTGTAATTGTTGACAGCTTCGATATATCGTGGCATGAAATCGCGCATTGTCTTATAGAGACCAGGGTTTGACGCCATTGCCACAACCAACAATGCCAGTATTGTATATGTCCGTTTCATGATCTTGATATTTTTATCATATTAGGAACTGATAAAATGGTGAAAAATTGTTCAAAGACAAGAAAGAACCGTGTATTTGTCAATTTGGGATATCTATCCCAACACCAAAGAGAAACGCAGGCCAAGGGCGTCGGCAATGCGCAAGAACGTAGATAGCTGCATATCAGTCTGTCCCTTTTCGAGTGAAGATATGTACTCGCGTTTCTTGCCGATTTTTTCAGCCAACATTTTCTGTGTTACGTTCTGGCGCTTGCGTTCATCCTTAAGAAGTTCTGCATAGTACCAGGCTTTTGCCTTTGCTTCAAACTCCTTGCGCTCAGGACTGTTTTCGTCACCGTATCTTTCTTGCAGATGGTCGTCAAAAGTTTTGAGACCGGCAAGTTTGTTTTTGTCAAGTTTCAACATATTCAATCCTCCAAATAACGTTTGACAATGTTTTCGGCTTTTTTGATTTCAGCCTTGTATTGCTTTGTATCTTTCTTCAAAAACGAGTTCAGAAGAAGTACATTTTTGCTTTGTATGAAATTATCGTGGTCAACAGCGAGCAGAATAGTTCTGTATTCGTTGGAGCTGATGGAAATTCGGAGTTCGTAGAAGTCCGTATTCTCTAAGCTCTTTACTATTTTTGAACTGACGATATATTGTGATTTTACAATCTGTAAAGCATAGTCATATTTCTTCTTTAAATGTTCGTTCATACTTGCATAGTATTCTTCGAACTCGTCCGAGTAGATGATGTGTCTTATCGATTCCTCTTCCATACTGCAAAGTTAATCAATTTATTACATACTGCCAAATATAAGTAATATATTTATTACATACCCTCAATCCCTGTCACCTCAAAAACACCCGCCTCCAGAAGGGCAGCCGGATTTCGTCGGAGTCCGGCAGCTTCATTGTGTAACTCCACCTGTTTTCACCCCATACTGCTCATCCTCAAAAGTCAAAATATTGGGCAGGAAGCTGACAACAAAATGTGCCCAGGTGGGGCAACGTGCTTGCCCATGTTGAGAAAGCAGCTTTCCCATGTTGGGCAAGCACGTTGCCCCAAAATGGTAGAAAACCTCACGAGATGGGATAGTACAAAAAAGCAGTTTCAGCGTCTTTATTTTTGATGATTTGCAGGACTGGTAGGATGAGCGGAGAACAGACTCAGGAGCATCCCGCCCCGTCAGGCAGAACACCCCAAAAGAGAAAGCAAACGAAAAGAAAACGAAATACAGACATACACATTATGGGAAACAACAAAAGCAGTCTGAAGAGCACCATCGCCGTGTCTCTCACCAACTATCTCGATGCCGGAGCCATCGTGGCAGGCGCAAGCGGATTGTCGCTTTGGAAAAACTATCTCTCGCTCACCGAGTCGCATCTCGGAATCCTCAACGCCATCAGCGCCAACTGTCTCGGTGCGGCGATAGGAGCCATCATCGGTGGATTCCTTGCCGACAAATACGGCAGGAAGGCGATATACACATACAATATGCTCATCTATATGGTGGGCGTGCTGCTCGTGGTCTTCACCACCAGCTTCCCCATGCTTCTCGCCGGATTCCTGGTCACGGGAGTCAGCGTAGGTGTGGGAGTGCCGGCATCGTGGACCTATATCTCTGAGAGTTCGGAGATAGGCAACCGAGGCCGAAACATCGGCATCTCGCAGATGGCGTGGGGCATCGGACCGCTCATCATCCTGCTCCTGGGATGGTTTCTCGCTCCGCCTACCAACAATGCCGAGGCAGGCTTCATGTTCCCCCTCGTCAGCCAGTCGGCAGTTCAGATTCTGGGTGATGCCGCCTCGCAGGACGCCATCAACGTGTTCAGCTCCCGCATTGTCTTCGCCTCCCTCTTCGTGGTGGCACTGATAGCCTGGCTGCTTCAGCGCCAGCTCGACGAGTCGGCAGAATGGAAGGCCACGCAGTCGCAGCAGACTTCAGATGAGCCGTCAGGCAAGAAGAGCGTCTTCGCCTCCTTCGGCACCCTGTTCTCCAACAAGGTCAACGTGCGCACGATGCTTTTCCTTGCCGGAATGTATCTCACCTGGAACCTTGTCAGTTCGGTGATGGGCTTCTTCCAGCAGCATATCTATGAGACGGCAGGCGGACTTTCAAACGGCGAGGCAAACATGCTCTCAGCCGGACAGTGGGTGATAATAATCTTCATGACCTTCGTGTTTTCGATGCTCGTAGACAAGGTGAACCAGCGCCTGCTCTATATCGTTGGCGTGGGCGCTGCAGTGCTGGCTTGGGTGATGATAGTCACTGTGGGCATCGGCAGCATGTCGGGCCTGCTCTTCTTCACCCTGCTCTGGGGCATCCAGGGCGGAATCTCCGTGCAGGGCTTCTATGCGCTGTGGGCATCCGAACTGTTCCCGGCCAAATACCGTGCCGCCGCCCAGGGCGTGATGTTCTTCATGGTGCGCGGACTTTCGGCAGCCTGGGGACTGGTGTTTGTGAATATCTATGGCGAGGAAGGCGAGGGATTCACCCTTGCCGCCTATCTGATGATGGCGCTTCTCGTGGTGTCGCTTCTCATCGGAGCCATCTGGACCCCCAAGACCCGCGGCAAGTCGCTGGAGCAGATTACGGAAGAAAGATACGGAAAAGAAATATAATACAACGATATGGACAACAAGGCAACATGGATATGGTATCCCGGCGACTTTGAGGTGTGGCTCGGCAACAAGTTCAACAACCGCCGCACGGAGCGCGGAGCGATGTTTCCGCCGTTCTGGAAGCAAGACAGCCATTACGTCACAGTGGAGTTCTCCACCGCCGTGAGCCTCGACAAGGCAGAGACGATAACGATAGCCGCAGAGGGAGATTTCAATTTCATGCTCGACGGCAAGCTGCAGTTCGGCATGCCCGGCAGGTTCACCGTGCCGGCAGGCGACCACCGTCTCAACTTCAAGGTTCACAACCAGTCGGTGCCGCCAGCCCTCTACGTGAAGGGCAGGACGATAAAGAGCGGCAACACATGGCTCGCCACCTATGAAGACAAGATATGGATAGACGAGAATGGCGTTGCCCACGGATCGGGAATCTACGTGCCCGCCGCGTCGTGGACCTTCGACAATATCGACACCCCGCCCTCGTCATACAGTCTGGAGAGAACGGAGATGCAGCCCGTTGGCAAAAAGCAGACGGGCAAGAACAAATGGCTGTTTGATTTCGGAATCGAAACCTTCGGCTATGTCAGGCTCAAGGGCGTGACAGGCATGGGAATATTGAACATATACTATGGCGAGAGCCGTGAGGAAGCCCTCGACATGGACCGCTGCGAGACCCTCGACCGCCTGGACCTCCGCGCCAACAGGTTTGCCGACGAAGAGGTGGAGATAGTGCTCGATGACAGCAAGGCGTTCCGCTACGTGATGGTGGAGGCAAAGGGGATGATAACATTCTCTGATGTGGCGATGGACTATGAATATTCGGCATTCAGCCACAAGAAGAGCGGTTCGTTCAGATGCGACGACCGCCGGCTCAACAAGATATGGCAGGTGGCGGCATACACCATGGACCTCACCACACGCGAGTTCTTCGACTACGATGCCAAGTACAACGGAGAGGTGTCGGAGATAACCCCCGCCCGCCTCTCACAGCGAGTGACCGAGCGTGTGCAGCAGCTCACATCGGCCATCTACGACATACTCAACTGCCGTGGCATCATACGCATAGACTATATCATCACCGAGGGTGACAAGATAAACATGCTGGAGATCAACACCACACCGGGCATGACAGCCACCAGCTTCATACCCCAGCAGGTGCGTGCGGCGGGCCTTGACATCAAGGACGTTATGACTGACATCATAGAGGATATACTGAAGAAGAAAGCATGAACGATGAATTCAACGACATACGGCCCTATGCCGATGGCGAAGTGAAGCAGGCCGTAAAGGACTTGTTGGCCGACCGACAGTTCGCACACATCCTGCACTCACTGGCTCCGTGGCTGCCCACAATAGTGAGAAACGCCCTCATACGCTGGGCATTTATAGGCATCAACACCACTCTGCAGTTCCAGTTGCGCTACATGAAACCCCTGGTGCGCCGCATTCTCAGGCAATGCAGCACGGGCTACACATTCAGGCACGACGGCATTGAGCCCGGTCCCGAGCGCTACACCTTCATGAGCAATCACCGCGACATCGTGCTCGACAGCGCCATCCTGTCCTATCTGCTCCACGAAGACGGCTTCCCCACAACGTGTGAGATAGCCATAGGCGACAATCTGCTCATCTATCCGTGGATAAGGATACTGGTGAAGTTAAACAAGGCTTTTACCGTGCAGAGAGGCGTGAGTTCGCGCACGCTGCTGGAAAGCAGCCAGAAGATGAGCCGCTATATGCACCATGTCATCAACGACAAGCACGACAACATATGGATTGCGCAGCGCGAGGGAAGAGCCAAGGACTCCAACGACCGCACGCAGGAGTCGGTGCTGAAGATGATGTCGATGGGCGGAGATGGCTCCATCATACAGCGACTCAAAGACCTGCACATCGTACCGCTCACCATCAGCTACGAGTACGATCCGTGTGACTACCTCAAGGCCAAGGAGTTCCAGATGAAGAGGGACAACCCTGAGTTCAAGAAGAGCAAGCAGGACGACCTGAGCAACATGAAGATAGGCATCTTCGGCAAGAAGGGTCACATCCACTACGAAACGGCTCCCTGCATCAACGAGTGGCTCGACGAACTGGCCAACATGCCGCGTACGGAACTCTACAGAGAGATAGCCCAGCGCATCAACATGGAGATTCACCGCCGCTACATGCTCTATCCGGGCAACTATGTGGCAGCCGACCTGCTGCGAGGCACCCGCGAGTTCGCACTCTTCTACACCCCTGCACAGAAACGCACATTCGAGAGATACCTCAAGAGCCGCCTGGAGATGATCGACCTGGAGAACAAAGACATCCCCTATCTGCGCGAGCGCATCCTCACGATGTATGCCAACCCTGTGTTCAACAAGCAGAAAGCCAACCTATGCGGAGAAGACTGACCCTCATGGCAATGGCGATTGGCGCACTGCTGACGGCCAGTTGCAGCGATGATGACGGCAGCACCACATTCCCCAGCATGTGGAATGAGATAGTGTGCCTCACCACCGACGGACAGGGACGGATAAACCGTCTGCTGACCGACGAGGGCAAATCCTATATGGTGACCAACAATATCACCGGCCGCACACCCAACGTTGCCTACCGCATGATGTGCGGCTACACCATCGAGGGACAGCAGGCCACCCTGTATCAGATGATAGGGGTACACGTGCTGCGTGACTCCACTGCCTGCGCCGCCCACGACCCCTTGAAAGCCATCGCAGTGTGGAAGAGCGGCTCCTACATCAACCTGCACCTGGCGCCACTCACGCAAGGCGGCAACCACTCATGGGGCTTCATCACCGACAGCATAGGCACCGACGGGCATCGCTACCTGAGTCTGCACCACAGACAGAACGGCGACCCGCTCTCCTACACGCAGGAAACCTACGCCAGCATCCCGCTTGAGGAGCTGGACAGCATGACCGAGGGAGACAGCATCACCCTATCCATCCACACCTTCAAAGGCATCAAGACATGGAACTTCAAGAGATAAAAGGCAGTGTAGCCGTGCTCATTTCGGGCGGGGTGGATAGTGCCGTAGTGGTTCATCGCCTCTGTGAGGCCGGCATCAAGCCCGACCTGCACTATATCAAGATAGGTATGGAGGGCGAGGACAGCTCGTGCTCTGCCGAGGAGGACATCGAACTGTCACAGGCCACAGCACGCAAGTACGGGCTTCATCTCGAGGTGACCGACCTGCAACAGGAGTATTGGGACCAAGTGGTGGGCTATGCTGTGGAGCGTGTGAAGAAGGGTCTGACGCCCAACCCAGACGTGATGTGCAACCGCCTCATCAAGTTCGGTGCCTTCGAGCAGCGCATCGGTCACACCTACGACCACATTGCCACCGGACACTATGCCACCAACATCGAGCAGGACGGCCTCATGTGGCTGGGCACCGCAAAGGACCCCGTGAAGGACCAGACCGACTTTCTGGCCCAACTCTCCTACGACCAGTTGCGCCACACGATATTCCCCCTGGGGTCACTCATGAAGGAGGAAGTGCGGCAGATAGCCCTTGATGCCAAACTGCCAAGCGCCCACCGAAAGGACAGCCAGGGCATCTGCTTCCTGGGCAAAATCAACTACAACGACTTCCTGCGCCGCTTCATGGGTGAGCGGGAAGGCAAAGTGATTGACATAGAAACGGGCAAGGTAGTGGGACATCACCAGGGTTTCTGGTTCCATACCATCGGTCAGCGCAAGGGGTTGGGCTTGGGCGGAGGCCCATGGTTTGTGGTGAAGAAGAACGTGCGCAAGAATATCATCTTCGTGGCACACGGCTGGGACACCCAACTGCAATATGGTCACGACTTCCGCCTGGCCGACATGCACTTCATCACCAAGAACCCTTGGGAGACACCGCAGCAACTTCCCATCCAGTTCAAGATACGCCACGTAGATCACTTCATGCCGGGTACCATCACGCTCGACGAGGAAGGATACCACATCCATAGCGACCAGCCCATCCAGGGCATCGCACCCGGGCAGTTCGGCTGCATCTATGACAGCGAAGCCCGGGTGTGCTACGGTAGCGGAGAGATAAGCATCTACAAGGACCGCTGACACCTCGGCATCCTCTGCCCCACCCTGCCATCCACCAGGATGCAGGGGCGCTGCGGCCCAGCACATTGCCGCAAGCAAATGCCCCGAGAACTACAGAACAGACCGGCTCATCTTACAGCAGAGCCAAAGCAAGCAAGAAGCCCCCTTCCCCGGAGTCGTTTCCGCGGAAGGGGGCTTGCCTTTTGACCCAAAGCCGGTTTGTACCCCTCGGCGTTCTGCCCTGTTCTTTGAGGAGAAACGCACGGCGGTGCATAGACGAATGCAGCGCGCTGCGATGGCGAATGCAGCGTGCTGCGATGGCCGATGCAGCGCACTGTCATTTTACGCCCACTGGGGAGCCTCATCCGGGCAGGCACAAAGAGAGAGGCGGCAGACCTGCGTGCTGTGACGCCTGGCTGCCGCCTCCTGTCTGTGATCCACTCCGCATGGGGCGGGTGAACATCCTGTCGCTATACCTTCTGGGCCTGCATCTTGCGCTCCCACTCGCGGTATCCATACCACGCTACGATGGTGTAGATGAAGTAGAGCACAGCATAGAAGTAAATCTCCTTATATATATACAGGCCCGTACTGATGGCATCCACCGCCAGCCACACCAGCCACTGCTCCACCCACTTGCGTGCCATCATCCACATGGCAATGATGCTGAGCGCGGTGTTGAGTGCATCCCAATAGGGGACGGTGCTGTCGGTGAAGTGGATGAGAACATACACTATGCCCGCATACACCACTATCAGAGCGCCAGCCAATGCCAGCCACATCCTGCGCGGAGTGCGGGTGATGGGCAGTTCCACATTCTTCTTTCCGCTGCCCCAGCGCCAGCACCAGAAGCCGTAGATGGCTGCCAGCAGGTAGTAGATGTCTATGCCGAAATCGGCATAGAGGCCAGCGTTCCAATAGACAAAGAGGGAAATGGCAGGCATGATAAGCCCGGCCACCCACACCTTCCAGTCGGCACGGTACTCCCAATAGAGGTAGGCCAAGCCCACAAGCAGGCCGAAGACCTCGAGGATACGGTCGGAATGGAGAGCGAGAAAATCCCTCACCAAGGCTATGCAGTCCATCAGAAGCGGAATTTCACGCTACCCATAGCTGTGAAGCCAGCCGATGGGATGTAGCCCAACTGATAGTAGCGGTCGGTCTCTGGCTTGTCGGTGCCCAGGATGGATGAGTAAGCCCAACCGCTGGAAGCATAGCGACGATTGAAGATGTTGCCGAAGTCGAGGCCGAAGAGCACGTGCTTCAGCCCCTTGTCACCACAGCGCAGGTCGTAGCTCAAGTGGATGTCGGTGCGGCTGTACTTGGGCAGAGAACGGTCCTTGCACTCGCTGTTGTCCATATACTGGCGCGATACGAAGCCTGTGTGCCATGTTGCCTGGAATCCCTTGATGTGGAAGTCGGCAAAACCATTGACGATGGCAGCGGGGCTGAAGGCCAGTGTAGAGTTGTCGTAATGCTTCACTGTGGGGTCCATGGGCACCCAGTCGGTCATGTTGTTATAGGTCTCGATGTACTCATCGAAGTTCTTTATCTTGTTCTGGCTCAAGGCTGCATTGGCCTCCAGAGACAGCCACTTGGTCACGTTCACACCGGCTGTGATTTCGGCACCTATGCGCTGGCTCTCCTTGACATTGGTGGTGAGGTTCTCGCCGATGTCGCTCTGCTGACCGGTCTGTACAAACTGGTTGTGGTAGAGCATGGCATAGAAGTTTACGCCGGCATACCATACCTTGCCTGTGTAATTGTAGCCGAACTCCACATCATGCACGCTCTCTGCCTTGGGAGCAGGGTATGAACCGTTGTCGGTGAAGTTGTTACGCTCGGGCTCGCGGTGGCTCAGGGCATAAGAAGCATAAGCATTGTGGCCGTTGGCATGCCAGCTCAGTCCGGCCTTGGGATTGACAAAGTCATACTTGCGATGCACGTCGAGGCGCTGGTTGCTGTAGGTTCCGTCGCCATTGTCATAGAAGCGGTCGTTGATACCCTGTGTGAGGAAGCCCACGTGACGATACTGCACATCGGCAAAGGCATCCCAGTTGGGGGTGATATGGTAAGAGCCCTTGATGAAGATGCTCTGGTCGCTCTTGTCGGCATTGGAGTCGTAATAGGTGTATTTGCCATTGGCCAGCACCTGCTGACGCAACTCCTCGTCGGCCACATAGGTGAGGTAACCGAAGTGATTGCCTTCGAAGTTCTGGAACGATGCTCCGCCGATGACATCCCAATGCTCATCCTTATAGTTGGCATTCCATGTGATGCCGTAAGTGTCCTGTGTAAGGCCTTTCTGGCGCACGAAATCGGTCTTCTTGAGCTTGCTGCCGTCGGCATGATAGAAGTCGGAGAGTCCAAACTTCTTCAGCTTGTTCTGATAGCGGAACTCATCATAGTAGCCGTGCCCGTGGGTATAGTGCATGGTGGCTGTTGTGGTCCAGTGCTCCGAGGGCTGGTACACCACATTCAGCAGGTTGTGGTTCTGCCAGAAGTTGTCGGTTGTCTGGTCCCACAGGCTACCGTCTGCCATCTTGTAACGCTCCACGGTCCAACCTCCGTTCCAGTCGGGAACGAAGTTCTCATACAGAGAATTGAACTTGCCCAGGCCAGCCTTGTACATATCGCGATAGGTCTTGATGCCGGTGTAGGAGTTCAGGCTATAGTCACCATTGCCTGCCGTAACGCCGCTCCAGGCCTGACCCGTCTTCTCATAGTTGCCTATGTTTTTGTAGCTCAGCTTCAATGTACCATCGTTGTTGAGCCAGGTGAGTCCGCCATAGTAGCTGCCTGAGTTGCCTGCCGTGCCGTGGATAAAGCCGTCGGTGCCGGTATGATGATAGGCGCCCTCGAAGATGAGGTGGTTCAGGAGCAGGCCTGTACTGAAGTTGCCGCCCACATTATAAGTATTATAAGAACCGTAGGCGCCCGATACCTCAAGCATAGGAGTGAGTGAAGGTGCCTTGGTGGTGAGGGCTACTGTGCCGCCGAATGCGCCATCGCCATTGGTGCTGGTGCCCACTCCGCGCTGGATCTGCACATTGCCCAGCAGAGTGGCATAACTGTTCATGTTGGCCCAGAAGACGCACTGGTCCTCGGGACTGTTGAGTGACACACCGTCCAGTGTGATGTTCATGCGGGTAGCACCTGCACCACGAACGCGCATGCTGGTGGTTCCTGTGCCCACACCATTCTCGCTCCAGGCCAGGATGCCTGGCGTGCGGGCAAACAGGAAGGGCAGCTCCTGGCCTGTACGACCGAATGTTTCCAATTCCTTGCGGCCGATATTGGCCACTGCGAAGGGGGCATTCGAGGGAGCCTTCACGGCTTTCACCACCACCTCGCTCAACTCTTCCACTCTCAACGAGTCGGGTGTCTGGCCATCATTTACGGCCATAGCACCCATAGCCAGGCTCCACAGGAGCGCGGCTGAAGCGTACTTTGTCTTCATCTGAATAAATATAAAATGTTTCATAAGTCTCTACGCCAGCATTACCTGGATCAGATTGCGGGTATAATCTCAGCACAGCCCAACAGGGCAGGCACCCCACAGCGACGTCCCTCCGTCGCTGCCTTTAGCGGCTGCAAAGTTACGCACTTTTCTGCTTTCTGCGCACTCCATCGCCATTTTTTCTTTCTCCTCCGCTCATAACAGCCTCATCCCGCATATCTCTGA
>OLSQ01003331.1_pt1 | contig 10650 bp, 6 predicted proteins | sample 1672561 | NCBI WGS metagenome assembly OLSQ01 (sample SAMEA3136699, study PRJEB25190) | human gut metagenome | biome: human gut; feature: human-associated habitat; material: faeces | place: Austria | collected 2013 | reverse complement strand
CACGATGCCAAGACCCGTCATGGTAGAAATGGCGGTATTGGCCCAGTAATCGCCCGTCACATCGGTGTAGGTGTTGCTGGTAAGCAGGTTGCCATCTCTGACGGAATCCTTCAACAGGCGGAAGAATATCGTGGTGGTCTCAGCCCGGGAGATCAGTCCGTAGGGACGCACATTGCCGTCCTTGTAGCCCTGAACATAGGCGAAGTGGTCATCACCATTGAGCATGCTGGGAACCTCAACAGCAGTCCAGCCGGCATACAGGGTCACGACGCTGGTGTTGACCTTCACATCGCCGGTGACTTCGTTCTTCAGCTTGGAATCATAGTACCAGCCGTTGAAACGATAGCCCTCGCGGGTGGGGATGGGAAGATCCTCGTAGTCCTTGGTCCATTTGCTGGTCTTCGACTCGGAGCTGAGCTTCTCACCGCCATTGGTATCATAGCGCAGGGTGTAGCTGTCATTATGGCTGCCGCCGCTGCCAGAGCCGCCGATGTACGTCCAGTTGGCAGTCACCGTTACCGCATTTGCGGGCATCACAAAGGTGGTATCCTTGCTGCTGGTGCTGGCAAGCGTCACACCGGCGCTGGTAGTGGTCCAGCCATCAAATCTGTAATTACTGCGGCTGCCGGCATGGATCGTAACGGTTTTGCCCGCTTCATATCTGCCTTCACCAGTCGTTGCGGCATAGCTGTCCTTGACCGTCACAAGATAAGTGACAGCAGGCGTAGCGTCCTTCCACAGCGCCTTCACGGTGATATTGCTGTTGACATCAACGGAAGCACCAACTTCGTATCTGGTACCATCAATCTCCCAAGCATCAAATTCCTTTTTGTCGGGAGCGGTGAAGCCACAGGCAGGCAGCGTATACTTGCTGCCCGCTGCAACGGTTTCGGAGTTCATCGTGCCGGTGCCGCCGTTTCCATCAAAGGAAACGGTGTACTGATTGGTTACAGTCTTGCAGGTGGTATTGATCAGGGCATAAGCGCCCTCAAAATACCAGCCCCAGCCTTTTTCCTTATCCTCGCTCCACTTCAGCGTAAATGTGGTTCTGCTGCCGTCGGCCTTGTAGGTATGGTCCGCACCGCCTTCCTTATACTCGGCGGCATAGGCTTCCGGATTATTGATCGTAACGGTTGCAATATTCCCGTTGATCTGATAGGACGTGTTAGGCTGCGCATTTTGCAGTCCGCCGACTCTCATCTCCACGGTGGGATGGTCGCTGGGCTTGGCCTCACATTGGATCATTACCTGTGCATCACCAATTGCATCGCCAATTTTTCCTTCATCGGGCTTGGGATCTTGTTTTTCATGCGTTGTATGGATGGTTGCTTTCGTATCGGATTTCCATGTTTTCGTTCCCGCATCATAAGAGAACGTCAATTGGACTTCTTCAGAAACCTTCACATGCTTGACATTGTCGGCATTTGTGATTTCGTTGTAAGCATTGACATACTTCTCCGTCTTGACGGTCACGGTGCAGGTATAACCGGACTGGGAATCACCTTCAACATTACCGACCGTGTAATCACCGTAGCTGAGCGTAAACGTCCCTGTCTTATGCTCATTTTTGTCGCAGACAACCTCGACATAGGACGTTCTGTTAAGATCACTATCTTTGGGCTTGCTGGGTGCGACCTCGCACTTGACATAGATCGTCGGGACGGTGTCCGCCTCCCAGACGTGCTTGCCCTGCACGTTTTCATTTTCCGGGCAGTACCAGAGCTTGAATTTGAGAACATGCTCAGGTTCCGTCGCTTCCGTATGGCCGGAATATAGGTAGTTAAAGTCAGCAATATACGGAGTGATGTTCGTGATCTCGCAATCGACGTAATACCGTGTCTCGCCGTTATACGTTCCCTGCTTTACCTCTGCGCCAAGCTGATAGGCGTTCGAATGATTCCCAATCGCCTCGGCTATGGCATTCTCGCTGTCATTGTGCTTCACAGCACTCTCGGGCTGCACACACTGGATCTTGACAGTAGTAAGCTGGACATCCGTTTTGCTGGGGATCTCAGGCTTATCCTTGCAGACCACTTCGATTGTGGGAAGCTTGTTGTCCACTCTCGGCTGCCACTTGCCGTCCTTATACTCGAATTCCCACGTCACGGCCGCAGCTGCGTTTTTCAGTTCATGACCAGGATTCGTCTTGTTATATGTCTTAAGGTAGTCGGCAGCGGTAAAGACAACGTAGCCATACTGGGGTTCGGTTCGACGCACAAATTTGTAGGGACCATCGCTGTAGGAAAGCTGGAGATCGTGCGAGCCGTCTTTTTTGGTATCGCACTTGATCTGAACCTTCAGATTGGAGAAGGCGTTTGCACCGGGATCCGGAATGGTTGCGGTGTGCTTAACCTCAATCACAGCGTTCTGGCCGCTTGCAAGCTTCCAGCCGTCTGCGGCGGTGTACTTAACAACCAGCTCAAGCTTGCTGTCGCTGACGAGCACATGTTCTTTGTAGCTCATTTCTCCGTTGTATTTCTCAACATACGGAGCTTTATGAATAACTACTTTCCATGCGGTACCGTCATCGCTGTTCACACGCATCTCAGACCAGTTCATCGCTCCGCTGCCGCCGGTGCCATTGGCAATCAGATCGTATTCCTTATCACCGCAATCCGGCGTGTTGATATCCTTGACTGTGATCTTCCCGATGGCGTCTTTCAGGTCATCATAGTCAGGTTTGTTCACATCCTCGACACGGATCTCAAGCACGCTGTCAGTCAACACATCCTTAAACTCCCACTTGCTGTCGCTCTCATTCCACCGGAGCCAAATCTGGCTGCTGAGAGAGCCGTGCTCCTTGTGCGGGAGCTTGAGTTCGTCAATATACTTCTGGATGTAGACGTTCTTATCGACGGTGATAGAAGTGATCCAACCGGAGTTGTCATCCCACTTCATATCATCATTGATCCGATAGCCCTCGCTCGCCAGAGCGTAGGTCTTAAAGGCATGAGCGGTGTTAACCTCTCTGTCATTCAGCATGCAAGTGACCTTCACCGTGCCGTTCAGCCCGTTCACATCGGTTTCGGTGGGCTTGCCCGGCTTGGGGGCGCACTTGCACCAGATGATTGGGTTCGCACCCTGCCCCTGATAGGGGCGAAGGGTCCAGTCGTGGGTCTCCGAATTCCAATCCCAAGTGTAGGTGATTACATTTTCGGAATCCGCATCGGTGTGATTGACTTTGACAAGCGAGCCGAAAAGGCCGATATAGTGGGCTCTGTTTACGATTGTAAGCGTATAGGTAGGCGCATCACTATCGTAATTTTTGGTTTCTGTGACATACCCATTATCAATGTCATCCGCTGTGATGACGTAATCCTCACTCGTTGTTGCATGGGTTCGATCATCCACATTACACATCACGGAGACAACGACGTCTTTACCGAGTTCCGGCTTGTCGTTTTCACCAGGCTTGTCGGGCTTGGGGGGAGTGTTCTCTTCCCACACGGCATACAGCGTTCTCGTCCAGGTGTTGCCACTCAATGTAACATCATTGCCATACTTCGATACAGAACAGTTAGTAACACCTTTAGTACTGTCGCTGTGGTAAATCGTAGACGACCCATCCTTAGCCTGCCAGCCCTTGAAAACATAACCCTCGCGGATAGGAACAGTATCCTTTATTGTAAAGGTATGGGATCCAGTATGCTTATCCGTTGTAGACCATGTATCATTACTGGGAGCGCCGGTGCCACCGTTGGCATCATATTTCAGTATAAATTTGTAAGAGAGATCGGCTGGCTTTTTAGCAATAAGATAGATGTCAGTATAGGTAGTACCTGTTCGAATTATAGAATTGCCGCTTAAATTGACGGACCACTTCTGAGGATCATAGCCTTCGGCCTTAGACCAATATCCAGTAAGTTCAAATCCGGATTTGAGGCTTCCGCTGGACTTCACTTCGTCCCAGACAGCTTTAATATCACTATTTTTAATGGAGTGAGTCCCGCTCCCTCCATTGCAATTTTTATGGGATGAATATTGGCAGGTAAGTCTTGTATTTTCCCAGAGCTCAGATTCATAGCCCCTATTACCAAGGCTGTCATCAATATATAGAATCTTAAAACTGATGGGTACTCCCGAAGCAGTCTGCGAGCCACCACTCAAGTACATTCGCATATAGACAGAAGCATTAAAATTCTTCGTTGTTTGGCCTGGATAGTATGTTGTAAAATTCTTATTACTCTTACTATCCCTGATCTCACAGTATTGAATCTGTGCGTCTGATGGTGCACCTTTATAGTAGGTTGTCGGGTATCTGCTAACTGTAAAGGAACCCCAATTTGTTGATATAGTCTCACCCGGATACCATTTATTATTTTCGGGATACCATTTACCGCCATAATAGTATTGCACTTTTATTTCTCGTGGGTCCTTTGGTTGTGCCGCCAGTACGCTCGTTGGCAGCAAACTAAAAATCATGACGAACGATAACAGCGCTGCAAAAAAGCGTTTTCTCACATCTTGTATCCTCCATTTTCTTAAAAATATCTATGTAAAGTCCACCTGACGGCGGAACGGATTTTTTACCTGCCGCAAACGCGCTACCAGCAATCGCGGCAGAGCTGTCCGCAGCCCTCAACGTAGTAATCTCGAAGATCAATGGGAAGTGAAAGATGAGTATCCGTGGCCTGCCCGCACAGCACGCAGCGCTCATAGCGGCTTTGCAAGTCTGTCTTTCCTGAGAACAGAAGGCACAGCCTGACCAGTTTATTTCGCACATTTGTCATATCAGCGGCGCACCTGCCTTGCTTTTGACCGTGGGGAGCATTTCCGCAGACTCTGCAAGGATTTTCCCGTACCGGGCGTCTTTTCGCTTTCCTTTTCCGGCACAGACGGGACAGCCGCACCGCTGGCTGGCTGCCCGGGAGTAGATGCAGGCTTTCCAGACGTGGCCCAACGAGCATTGCCACCAGACCTTGCGGTGGCTCCCCGGCAGCACCATCTGCGGTGTCAAAGCGCCGTTGAGGGTGGGATGCCACTGCTTTGCCACCTCCGGCACCAGGGTAGCAAGATCATTAAATCCCGGCAGCACCCGTCTATTGGCGCAGTAGGGACAGCCGCTGCCGCACATCGTACGGGAGGCAATGACCGCCATGTAGTGATGGCCCAGCGGACAGTTCCACCAGACCTTCCGGTTGCTGGATGGCGTCACCCGATCCGGCGTCAGGCCGCCGTTTCTCTCCGCGTCCCACTCCGCCGCCAGCTCCGGATAAAAGGACGCAAAATCATTTTCACCGGGAACCACGGTCTGCCCGGCGCACACAGGACACCCCACTCCCTGACAGGCCCTATGTGCAATGGACGCCTGCCAGGAATGTCCCTTTTTACACCGCCACCATGCCTTGCGCATGGTTCCCGCAGGCACCTGCTCCGGTGTCAGGGGGCCGTTTTTTTCCCGATCCCATTCCTGCGCCAACTTGGGATATAAGGACGCGAGGTCATTCTCGCCGGGGATCACCAATCTCCCGGCGCACACAGGACAGCCGCATCCGGAGACGCGGGACCGGATTTGGGCCCGCCAGCTGTGGCCCTGGGCGCATTTCCACCAGACCAGCCGCTTGCTGCCGGCAGAGATCGTTGTGGGGAGCGTTGGCAGATTCTTCTCCGTATCCCCCTCCTTTCCCAGCGCCGGATATTGGGAAGCCAGATCGTTGGAGCCCGGCTGCACTTTTTTGCCGGCACAGTAGGGGCAGCCGGAGCCTGCGGTGCGGGTATAAACCGGGGCCTGCCATTCGTGGCCTTTTGAGCACCGCCACCAGATCTTGTGATGGGCGCCGTGGGTCACAGTTTCAGGCGTCAGAGGCAGATTGCGCTCCGCATCCCATTCATTCAATAGGTTCAATCGCCCGTACTGACGGCAGAAGGAAGCAAGGCTCTGTCTCATGCCCACCGTCCTCTTTCCGCCCGGGACAGGCGCACGTTCTGGGGAATGAAGTCTTTTCTTATGTACCGTTTCATGGTCCGCCCGCACTCCTTTCATATTCCATTGCGGCCTGCCGCGCGATGGCTTCATAGCGTAAAAGCTTTTTCTGATCAATATTTCCCGCACAGACCGGACAGCCTGTACGTTTTCGCAAATTGGTGCGGTTGCTGATCGCGGTCCGCCACACATGGCCCTCTCCGCAGATCCACCAGACGCGCCGGCTGCTGCCTGCTGTGACCTTCTGCGGCGTCAGCGCCCCATTCAATGTTGGGTGCCACTCGGCAGCGACCTGGGGCTCCAGCGTCGCAAGGTCATTAAAGCCTTCCAGAACCTTTTTCCCCGCACAGTAGGGACAGCCGTTTGTTCCCCGCGTCCGGTCAACAATTTCCGCCCGCCACTCGTGTCCAAGCGGGCATTGCCACCAGACGGTCCGATGGCTTCCCGCCACCACCTGCTGTGGAGACAGAGGAGCATTTTTTGTGGGATGCCATTCCGCCGCGACCCGCGGAAACAAGGTTCCCAAATCATTGAAACCTGTCAGCGTGGTCACATTTGCGCAGATGGGGCAGCCTGCTTCCACGCGGACGCGCGTCTTTGGCGCGGCCTGCCACTCATGGCCCCGCTTACAGAGCCACCATACCTTGCGGTCATATCCATAGCTGACCTTTCGTGGCGTCAGCGTACCGTTTTTCGTAGGGTGCCATTCCGCAGCCAATTCGGGATGTGTGGCAGCGAGATCATTAAAGCCGGGAAGAATGACCCGCCCGGCGCAGACCGGACAACCGCAACCGGCAGATCTGGATGAAATCACAGCCTGCCAGCGGTGTCCCTGATCGCAATGCCACCAGACCTTTTTCCCGCTTCCGGCAGGCACCTGCTGGGGTGTCAATTTTCCATTTCGCTCCGTGTCCCATTGGGTGGCCAGCTGTGGATTGACCGTGGCAAGGTCATTGAAGCCCGCAAGGACTTCCCTGCCCGCACAGATAGGACAGCCGCGGCGCAGGGCCGTGCGGCTGTAAATACATTGCTGCCACGAATGGCCGTATTCGTCTTTCCACCACGCATGACGAGTGCTTCCCGCGGTGACGGATTCAGGCGTCAGCGGCAGATTCTTTTCTGTATCCCATTGAGAGAGCAGCTCCGGACGGTTATTTATGGCACAGTATTCTTTTAAGGTCACTCTTTCCATCCCGGTCACCGCCCCTCTCTGCCGGACTGCGCGGCATGATATCGTCGGAGAACCGCGTCACGCTGCGCTTCTCCGCTTCTTGCAGACACCAGAAACACGGCCGTATTGCTGCTGAACAGGCAGCACTTCCTCCGTTTCCGGCAGGGAAACGGAGGTCTCATTGCACAACTTGAAGTCTTTCCTTATTCCGTCTGATATCACATAATTTTTCTTATGTGGTAAAGGGGACTGGCCTAAAAGGCGCCCCATCTTCTACATATAAGAAGATTAGCACATCCATTACTTTTTTTCAAGCCAAAACGGCATTTCAAAAAGTAAAATCGTCCAAAATTTAAGGCCGGCAATCAGCCTTCGCTATATCAGCGTATGACAAAAGAGCCAATGGAGTTTTTTCATTGGCCTGTCTTTTTACGTTCATCACACCGTGTCTCTGAGGAGATTCGGCGTGATTTTTTTGCCCTTTTGGACGATGTCAGTCTGTCTTTACCACATAAGAAAAATTATGTGGTGCTATGCCAGCAGCCGTAATCGTTCCAGCTGCCGCCGGTGCTCCTGCCCGGTGGTCATGATATAGATGCGGGTGGTGTTGATGCTGCTGTGGCCCAGAACATCCGCCAGCTTGGCGATGTCCTTTTCCAGATCGTAAAACGTCCGGGCGAAGAGTTTCCGCAAATTGTGTGGGAACACCTTGCCCGGATCTATTTTTGCCCGTGCGCACAGCCGCTTCATGGCGGCCCAGATGTTGCTGCGGTCCAAAGGTTTGCCGTTTCTGGTGCGGAAAATGACGCCTCCGGTGATGCCTATGGCCCGCGCATAGCGCAGCAGGAGCTTTTGCAGCTTGCCGGGAAGCAGGATCTTCCGGCTTTTATTTTTACAGGCCACGCTGACCTCTCCCCGCCGCACCGCTTTTCCACAGACGGCATAGGGCGTCCCCAGCAGCTCTCCCGCCAGCTCAGTGTCCCCTTCCAGCAGGCAGCGCCGTATCCGGCTGGAGCTCACCGTCTCCCCTTTCCAGGTCACCGGCTCCAGTGCCGTCACAGCAATGCCCATCGGCTCCGCCAGCTCCCGCAGCAGGGCCACATTTCCGGCGCCCTTTTTGCCAAAACGGTAATCCTCACCGCACACCACACCCCTACAGTTCAGGCAGTTTTTCAGTATCTCCCGCACAAATTCCTCCGGAGAAAAGTTGTAGAAGCTCTCAAACGGCGGGCAAAGCACCAGCTCCACCCCCAGCTCCTCCATCACCCGGTCCCGGCTTTCAGGGCTTTGCAGCAGCTTCACATCGCTTTTGCTCACGGCCCGGTCGGTGTGGTGCGGCGGCTCAAAGGTAAAAACCGCTCCCTTGCCGTTTTGCGCGCGCGCCTGTTTTACCGCCTCGGCTATTACCGCGCGGTGCCCCAGGTGCACGCCGTCAAAAAAGCCCAGCGCCGCCACGGTGGGATATTCACTTTTGCGAGAAAGGTCATGGAAGATCAGCAATTGGGATTCTCCTTTGTGTAAAACAGCTTGATGATCTGCAATTCTGCTATGCTGCGTTCGATGTGGGCCAGCGCCAAAAAACGGCCGTCGCCGTAAACCCGCACCGTATCTCCCTCGGCGGGAATTTTGATGCGGTTGGTATCCAGCCGAATGCCGTCCAGAAACATTTTGGTCTGCTTGGGGGAAAGGAAGATGTTTTTATACTGCCGGAAAGCCGCGTCCACCGGCATCAGCAGCTCCTCAAAGCGGCCCTCCTCGCTGGCCTGCTTCAACTCCTCCAGGGTATGGCAGTCCGCCGTGGTAAAGCCCAGGGTCTCGGTCCTTCTCAGGGCGGTCAGCATACCGCCGCAGCCCAGCGCCTCGCCAATGTCGTGGCAGAGGGTGCGAATGTAGGTCCCCTTACTGCAGGCCACATCGATGACGCAGGTCCTTGCCGCCTCGTCAAATTCCAGCAGGTCCAGCCGGTGGATGGTCACCTGCCGGGTGGGCCGTTCCACCTCTTTTCCGGCCCGGGCCAGCTTATACAGCCGCTGGCCATCCACCCAAACGGCGGAATACATCGGCGGCAGCTGGTCAATGGTGCCCCGCAGCGGCGCCAGGGCTGCCTCCAGCGCTTTTTTTGTCACCGACTTTTCGCTGGTGGAAAGGATATTGCCGGTGCAGTCCTGGGTATCGGTGGTCACCCCAAAGCGGATGGAAGCGGTATAGCGTTTATCCTGTACCGGCATCAGCTCCATGGCCTTGGCGCTGCGGCCAAAAAAGAGCGGCAGCACACCGGTAGCCATCGGGTCCAGGGTACCGCCATGGCCTATTTTGTGGCAATCGGCAATGCCCCGCATTTTGGCCACCACATCAAAGGAGGTCCAGTCCTGCGGTTTATCGACACATAGGATCCCCTCCAGCTGGCGGGAATGGTATGTTTTTTTCATGCTTGCTCCTTTGGCAGATGTTTTACGGCCTCGGCCACCAGCAGGCGGGCGGCCTCCTCCACCGTTCCCTTTATGGTGATTCCAGCGGCCAGACGGTGCCCGCCGCCGCCGAAGATCTCCGCGATCTCATCGGCATTGACCGGCTCCTTGCTGCGCAGGGAGATATGGCATTCCCCCTCGTGCTCCTTGATGGTGATGCCCAGCAGCACACCCTCTATCTTCCGGGGGATACCTGCCACATCCTCCAGCTCCTCGCCGGTCACGCCGGTTTGGGCCCGCATGGCCAGCGTCACCGGCATCACGGCGATCCGGTCCCCGGCGTAAAATTCCAGCGAGGACATCATTTTGGCTTCGGCCAGCATTTTGGCCTTGCTTTCGCTTTCAAAAACACGGGTATTGATGGCAGCGGTATCCACGCCGCTTTCCATGATCTCCGCAGCCAGCCGCAGCGTCCCGGCCGTCGTATTGGAAAAGCGGAACCCGCCGGTATCGGTGACAAGGCCGGTATAGACACACTCGGCTATTTTGCCGGAAACGGGCAGCCCGATGGCCTTAATGACGGCGGCGACCGGCTCGGCACAGGCCCCGGCCTCCTGCCACAGGCAGGGCTGGGCGGCATAATCGCTGTTGCTGGGGTGGTGGTCAATGCAGAGATCCACCATATGGCCGTACTTTTCCTCCAGGCCGCCCAGCATCCCGGCGGTGGCCACATCCACGGTCACCACATATTCCACCGGCCAGTCCAGTACCCGGCTGGGGGTGTAATCCCCATACAGATAGTCATACTGCTTCGGCAGGGCATCGGCGCACAGCACCCGCACCTCCTTGCCCAGCTCCTTTAGGGCATAGTATAGGGCAAAGGCGCTGCCCACGGTATCGCCATCGGGGCGGCGGTGGCACAGCAGGGTGATATTGTCCTTCTGCATCAGCAGCTCGGCCGCGCGGGCTGCGGAAAGGTTTTCCCTCATTCTTCGGTCTCCCCTTTCGCTTCCTCCTCCGGGACGATCTCCCGCAGCAGGTGGCTGATGTGGACGCCGTATTCGATGGAATCATCGGCGATGAACTGGAATTCCGGGGTGTGGCGCATGGCCAGCCGGCTGCCCACCTCCCGGCGGATATAGCCTGCC
>OLSQ01003330.1_pt1 | contig 10651 bp, 7 predicted proteins | sample 1672561 | NCBI WGS metagenome assembly OLSQ01 (sample SAMEA3136699, study PRJEB25190) | human gut metagenome | biome: human gut; feature: human-associated habitat; material: faeces | place: Austria | collected 2013 | reverse complement strand
GTCGTGACATCGTACTCAACGATAAGAGTAACAAGACTATCTGTAAGAACGTCAACCTCTGGGCTTATCAGGACACCTACGTATCCAACAACCAGAAGGGTCGCTTCTACTTCGAGGGTGGTATCCTGCGTGGCAACACCGACTACCTCTGCGGTAAGGGTGACGTATATTATAATAATGTAGATCTCTTGATGTGTGGCACCGGCTATCTTGCCGTACCTTCGCAGCCTACCAAGTATGGTTATATCTTCAAGGATTGTACCATCAAGGACGGATCAACCGCTGGTATCAACGGCAAGTACAAACTCGGCCGTCCTTGGGGCAAGGGCACTCCTATCGCTCTCTTCATCGACACCAAGATGGAAGTGATTCCTACAGCAGCAGGTTGGGACGAGATGAGCGGTGGTTATCCTAAGCGATTTGCTGAATACAACTCTACCACAGCTACAGGCACTGCAGTAGACCTGAGCGGAAGAAAGCAGGTTTATGATGCCTACGATGCAAAGGATGGAGACAACTATACCAACCGTCGCAACGAGACAGCAGAAAGTCCTGTCCTTACAGCAGAGGAAGCTGCATTCTATACCCTCGAAACCGTTATGGGCGGTGATGATGACTGGGATCCAACAGCTGCCACCGAACAGGCTTCTGCTCCAACTAATGTGAAGATTGCAGGTAAAAACCTGACATGGGACAACAGCAACTATGCTCTTCTCTGGGCTGTATGCAAGGACGGCAAGGTGGTTGCCTTCACCGTTGAGCCTACCTACAACGTTGACGATGCTTCTGCTACATGGAGTGTCCGTGCAGCCAACGAGATGGGTGGTCTGGGCGAAGCTACAGTAGCAAGCACCAGCACCGGCATTGAGAACATCGCAACTTCTTCCGATGTTTTGAGCACCAAGATCTATTCTGCCGACGGTGTTCAGGTAAGCAAGTTGCAGCGTGGCATCAACATCGTCGTAAAGACCATGACTGACGGCAGCAAGAAGACCAACAAAGTGGTACTGAAGTAATCAAGACCTCTTTTTTACACCTTTTACATAAGGTGACAAAAGAATAATATCAACAAAGAGAGAGGGTGTGTCATGAACTTATGACACACCCTCTTATCTTTTTTACAGAAAACCATACCGATTTTACGTAAATAACGGAAACGTTTACGTAAATTTTAACACACCATATTTATTAAAAAAGCAAAAAAGATATTATCTTTGCAGCGAAGAAATATATTTTTTACTAATCTAACCAAATAAATGTATGTCTGGTAATTTAAAACAAATTAGAATTGCGTTGGTTAGCATCATGCTGTTTTTTGCAGCAAGCCTATCTGCGCAAACCGTAAAGGGTACAGTTATCGACAATACGGGTGAGCCAGTAATCGGCGCCTCTGTCTTCGAGCAGGGTGTGCAGAGCAATGGCGTTGCTACCGATATTGATGGTAATTTCACCTTAACATTGAAAGGCAACAGTAAGAAACTGAAGATCTCATACATCGGTATGAAGACTCAGATCGTAAATGTTGCAGGTAAATCAACCGTTTCCGTTAAGCTCGAGGACGAGTCCAACAGCCTCAACGACGTTGTCGTTATCGGTTATGGTACAGTAAAGAAGAAGGACTTGACTGGTTCTGTGTCTTCCATTTCTTCTAAGGAAATCGCCAACGTTCCTGTATCTAACGTCAGCGAGGCAATGACCGGTAAGTTGGCTGGTGTGAACATCACAACAACCGAAGGTTCACCTGACGCAGAGGTTAAGATTCGTGTACGTGGTGGTGGTTCTTTGTCACAGGACAACTCTCCTCTTTACATTGTCGATGGCTTCCCTGTAAGCACTATCAGCGATATCGCTCCCAGCGAAATTGCAACCATCGACGTTTTGAAGGATGCATCTTCTGCTGCCATCTATGGTGCCCGTGGTGCTAATGGTGTTATCATCATCACTACCAAGAGTGGTTCTGAGGGTAAGACTCAGGTAAACTTCAACGCATCTTACGGCTGGAAGAAGAACGCTAAGGAAATCGAAGTTCTCAATCCTTATGAATTCGTACTCTACCAGTACGAAACTGCAAGCGCCAGCAACAACCCATCAAACCTGGGTGGTAGCAACTATGGTAACTATGCAGACTATGACATCTGGAAATCAAGAGCAGGTCACAACTTCCAGGATGAGGTATTCGGTCGTACAGGTACACAGGCTATCTACAATGCCAACGTAAGTGGTGGTAGCAAGGACTTCAAGTACAATGTAAGCTATGCTCACAATCAGGAGAACAGCATCATGGAGAAGTCTGGCTACAACAAGGACAACATCGGTGCCAAGTTGCAGGCCAAGCTCAACAAGTGGCTTACATTCGACTTTAATGCTCGTATGGCATACCAGAAGATCAAGGGCCTTAGCGGTGGTGCTGACACCAATGACAGCAATGCTGCTAACTCAACCGTAGCACAGACCATCACCTTCGCTCCAATCCAGGAGTTGGTATCTGCAGATGAAGACGAGGAAAACTCATCTTCTTCCCGCCGCTCACCAATGGAGCGTCTGGATGGTACTTACAAATTGCAGACACGTTTCCAGCAGAACTACAATGCTGCTCTGACATGGAAACCATTCAAGCACTGGACAGCCAAGACCGAGTTTGGCTATGGCTGGAAATACTATGACACAGACCAGGCATGGACAGCTTTGGCTGTTAACAACTCTAAGTTTGGTCACAATGGTCGTCCTCAGGCGCAGTTCGTACGCGACACATACAAGTCATGGCGCAACGCCAATACTTTGACTTATGACAACAATAAGCTCTTCGGTGGCCGTGATCACCTGAACGTATTGATTGGTCATGAGTGGAGTTCTGATATGCAGACTACACGTACCAGCACATCAGTAGACTTCCCTGTTGATTTCACTATCGATCAGATTCTTTCTTTCACCAATACAGCAGAAAGCACTCTGGGCAACGAGGTTGACATCAAGGCTAAGGACAATATGCTTTCTTTCTTCGGTCGTATCAACTACACCTTGGCAGACAAGTACTTGATGACCTTCACTCTGCGTGAGGATGGTTCTTCTAAGTTTGGTAAGGGCAATCGTTGGGGCTTGTTCCCATCATTGGCTTTGGCTTGGCGTATGTCTGACGAGAAATTCATGAAGGGTGCCGACAAGTGGCTCTCTAACTTGAAGCTTCGTCTTTCTTTGGGTACAGCCGGTAACAACCGCATTCCTTCAGGTATGCTTTCTCCTACTTATGGCGTGGCTGATGCTGCTGGCAAGCACCCAGGCTTCAATGAGGTGAACACTGGTATGCTTGAAACCTATAAGGCTAACGGCAAGACCGTTCTCTACAATCCTGAACTGAAGTGGGAAACCACTACAACTCGTAACTTCGGTATCGACTATGGTTTCCTCCGTGGCCGCATCTATGGTACTTTGGACTTCTATTGGAATACAACCAAGAACTTGTTGATGCTTCAGACTTTGCCTTCAGCAACAGGTTATGAGCGTCAGTACCAGAACGTAGGTACTACCTCTAACAAGGGTATTGAGTGGGCACTGAATGCTGCTATCGTAGACAGCAAGAAGTTTAACCTCAACTTCAACTTCAACATCTCTTACAACAAGAACAAGATTGACAAGTTGGAAGGTGGCGAGCACTTTGAGACATCAAGCTGGGGTGGTACCAAGGTAACCAAGGGTAATGGTGACTTCCTGCTCGAGGAAGGTGGCCGCTTAGGTGAACTTTGGGGCTACAAGCAGCAAGGTTTCTATACCGTATTCGACCCTGCAACAGGCACAGGCGACCTTATCTATGATGGTGCCAAATGGCGCTTGGCTACAGAGGCTGACGGTCATGTAGGTGGTGACGTAAAGAACAACTCTTATAAAAAATTCGGTGGCACACTGTATCCTGGTGGTGCCAAGGTAGAATGTGACGAGGAAGGAGAAGCCCTTTTCCAGCGCTTGGGCAATACAGTTCCTGAGGTAACTGGTGGTTTCGGATTCGATGGTATGTGGAAGACCAACTTCGGTAACTTCGACTTCAACATCTTCTGTAACTATTCTTTGGGCAACAAGATCTACAATGCTACAGCACAGGGTGCTTCTTTCTATAGCGGTACTTCTGCAGGTTGGAACATCATCAATGATTACAACTCAAACAACCGTTTCACATGGGTTGACCCGGCAAATGGTCTGAACCTCGGTCGTCCTTCAAGCTCTACAGTAACTGCTTATGGCGGTGTAGAAGGCTTGATGAGCCGTCTCAACGAGATCAACGCCAATGCTAACGTATGGAATCCAGCAGCCAACAGCAATATGGTGATCTTGGATACCTACTTGGAGGATGCTTCATTCTTACGTATCAACAACATTACCGTAGGTTACACATTGCCTAAGAACTGGGTAAAGAAAGCATGGCTTGAGAGCGTACGTGTTTACTTCACTGCTTACAACGTATATTGCTTCACCAACTACAGTGGTTACGACCCAGAGGTGGACACATCTTCTAAGGGCAATCCTATGACACCAGGTATCGACTACGCTGCTTATCCTAAGAGCCGTTCTTTCGTAGCTGGTATTAACGTGACATTCTAACTTAGACAAAGGAGAAAACAAAATATGAAAAAGATATTAGGAATAGCAGCACTCTCAATGGGTGTCATGCTGACAAGTTGCTCCGACTTCCTTGATCAGAAAGCTGACTCAGCTCTGGACCAGGAGAACGTGTTCAACTCAAGCTATTTCACAGGTCTTGAAATCAACAAAATTTATGGTGATTTCGGACAGGATAATATGTATGCCAACCGTATGACCATCTCTTACGGTGCCAACACAGATACCGAGTTAATCGATGGTTTGGGATCAACCTCAACATCTTCTAACGAACGTGGTTACATGAACTACAATGGTACTGCAGGCGGATGGGCTAACTTGGGTACAACATGGACCAACATCTATGGCTGTATCGAATATTGCAACAAAGCCATTGAGGGTATCCGCAATAGCACTATCGCTGAAGAAACAGCAATGAAGCGCTACTTAGGCGAAGTACTGACTCTTCGTGCTATGCTCTACCTCGACTTGGTTCGCCTTTGGGGTGATGTGCCTTACAAGACATCTGCTACCAAGCCTGACTTGAGCGATGCCTACGAGGGAAAGACCGACCGCGATATAATTCTCGATGGTCTGCTCGAAGACTTGGAAGAGGCTTCTAACTTGCTCCCATGGGCAGGTACTGGCAACTATACTACAGAGCATGCTACTAAGGGTTATGCTGATGCTCTCTATGCACAGGTAGCTCTGACACGTGCAGGCTATGCTATCCGTGAAAGTGCTAAGGAAGGTTACGAGACTCTCCCAGAGTTCTCTGATCCTACTTATCCTACACAGCGTCCTGACGAGGCTACCCGTAAGGCATATTACGAGAAGGCTTTGGCTAAGTTGAGTGAGATTATCAAGAGTGGCAAGCACAGCATGAACCCAAGTTTCAAGAACGAGTGGCAGCTTCTCAATGCGCGTAAACTCGATCAGACTTACCAAGAGAATATCTTCGAGCTTCCTATGTTGCTGAATGTTACAGGTGAACTTGGTTATACAGTAGGTAAGCGTATCAAAGGTTCTACATCAGAATTTGGTAAGAAAGGAAACTCTTCTGGTAAGTTGAACACCACTGCTACCCTCCTCTACTCTTACGAGAAGGATGACACACGCCGCAACATAACATGCTGCCCTGTACAGTGGGGTGAGAGAAATGGTCAGACCATCGAAGGTATCGGAGATGTAAACCCAGACAAGCAGAGCATGAAGCCATTTGGTATCACTATTGGTAAGTGGCGTCCTGAGTGGATGGGCGAAGAGTGGAAGGCTGCAGCTAAGGCATCTACAGAAAAGGTAACCACTGGTGTTAACGTTGTAAAGATGCGCTACTCACAGGTTCTGTTGATGTATGCTGAGGTAATGAACGAGTTGGCCGGTGCCAATGGCAACTACCAAGGCGATGCTGGCATGACAGCACTTCAGGCTTTGGCAATGGTTCATAACCGTGGTGTGAAGGAAAACAACAACGACACTTCTATCGAAGGTGACTTCCTGCAGGCTGCTGCCAACCACAACAAGGAGCAGTTCTTGAACGATATCGCTCAGGAGAATGCTTGGGAGTTGACTGGCGAATGTGCACGTAAGTGGGATCTCGTACGTTGGGGTATGCTGGCAAGCAAAATAGCAGAAGCTAAGGCTGAGTATGCTCAGAAATGTTTGGAGTGGCCTACCACTATCTACTTCAACTATACCGATGCCACCAAGACTCGCATCGACGAGAGTTCTATCGCTTGGTATGGCTTAGAGAATGGCAAGACCGAGACTGACTATGATAACAAAGCTACAGGTTGTGGTTTTGAAGACGAAGAGGCAAGAGACAAATCCAACTCTGAGTATACTAAAAACCTGAAGACCATCAGTGCAGGTCTTGTAGGTACAAGTATCGACGGAACTGTTGCTACACCAGATCATGGTGTGAAGAACCGTTACATCTTGCCTATCTACACCAAGACTATTGCCGACTCAAGAAACGCTTTGGCAAACTCTTATGGTTTCTAATCATTAACAAAAGACAACAATGAAAACAATAAAATATTCAGTTTGGGCCATCATGTTGCTCGCTGCAACATTGGTCTCTTGTACTGACAAGATGGACTGGGACATCGACCCTACCTTAGACCGTTGCTTTAGCGCAACATCTCTGTCAGTAGATCCTACAGACACTGAGGCTGAAGTTACTTTCGATGCCGGCATGATGAAGGCAAATGGTGCAGAGAAATTTGAGATTCAAGTGACTACTGCTACTTTGGAAGACGATGAGGCATGGGACAATTCTAACGAGGTGCTTACCTTCGAGACTGATAACAGTCCTTATACCATCACAGGTCTTATTGGCGATACAGAGTACTCACTCCGTATACGTGCGCTCTCTTCTCAGAAGACTGCCAGCCATTGGGTACACTATGCTTCAAGCACAAAGACTACCTTCAAGACCAAGGCTGAGCAGATCATGAATGCTGTAACAAACGCTGATCGTGGTGAAGACTTTATCACAGTGTCTTGGGACGCAAGCAAGGCTGTTACCAAGTTGACTGTATCAGACGGCACAGAAGAGGAAGGTCAGGAGCCACGCACCATCGAGTTGGATGACGAGGCTAAGGCTGCAGGTCGCTATACCATTACAGGTTTGACACCTTCAACCAATTACACCATCACCATCTATTACAATGACACAAAGCGTGGTTCTGTTACAGCAAGCACTGCTGCAGCTATGCCTGCTGGTGACGAGAAGGTAGAGTTGGATCCATCTATCACAACCATCAACAACGACGTGATTGCAAACATCGTAACTGCTGCTCAGGAGAAGACTGGCAAGACCAATGTTGCTATTACCATCGGTTTGCTGCCTAACCAGACTTATACCATGGTTTCTGCTGCTGAAGATGGCACTGATGCCAACGTGAAGATTCCTGAGGGTGCTTCAGTTACATTCTTCGGCTTGGCTGGCGACAGCAAACCTGTATTAAATTGGAAGAAGTGCCTCGACATCGCAGGCTCTCACGCTTACATCCGTTTCCAGAACGTAAGTATGAAGGATACTGGTTGCCAGTACCTCATCAACCAGGATAAAGATGCTGCAGTAGGTGAATTGTCATTCACAGATTGTACATTCTCTGGCTTCGAAAGTTCTGTATTCCGTACAAAGGGTGGTGTAGTTAGCGTTGATAAGATTTTGGTTGACAACTGTGTGATGACCAACATGTCTACTGGTGGCGGTTATCCTGTATTCTATATCGGTTCAACCACTACCACTATTGGTCAGTTGGAGTTGAAGAATTCTACATTCGATACTACAAGCCACAACTTCATCCAGTTGAAGGCTGCTATCTCTGGCGGCGTGACTATCAGCGACTGTACCTTCTACAACAACGTTGCCGGTAGTAAGTATTTCATGGATTCCAACAAGTTGAGCACCAACCTGACTATCATCAGAACTGTTCTTGGTATGTCCATGGATGCAGCAGCAAGAGGTGTCCGCACTACAGGTTCTATTGTTATCAACGAATCTATGCGTGCAAAGGATTGTGTTTACGGTTCTAACGACATCAAGGAGTTTGCTGCAGGCAGTTTGACATCAAATGAGATCTTCACTGATCCTGCCAACCACAACTTCACAATGAAGATTGACGACCGTATCGGTGACCCACGCTGGTACAAAGCAGAATAAGCAAATAGCAAGCATCCACAAGATGCTTCGCTATAACAAACTATAAAGGAAGTGCAATGCTCACATCGGGCATTGCACTTTTTTTGTTGTTTCACTTGGAAGTTATCAAGAAAAAATGTATCTTTGCAAAAAATAAACTTATAATATTGAAAAAATATGGCAACAATTTATCTCGATAATACAACTTATAATGAAGCAGCGTTATATGCTAAAATTCATAATATAAGTATTTCAGAAGCTATCAAGGCTGGCATGAAAGCCCTTATGAATAATATTAAAACTAATTCACAAGACGCTACTTCAGAAAAATATTATATCTCTCCAAAAGTGAAAGCATTAGAGAGCGGTTTTATATGCCCTAAAGACTTGTCCTTTGATTACAAAAAAGAATTATCAGATTCAGCTATAAAGAAATATCTATGAAACTATTTTTAGATACAAACGTACTTATAGATTTCATTTTGGAGAGGCAGCCATTTTATCAAGCTGCAGCTATGATTATTTCTTATGCAGAAGAAAATAAAGTCCAAATCTGTGTTAGTTCTTTATCCCTCGTTACTACAAATTTTATATGTATAGAACGATGCAAGATGCCTATTGAAATCTTCAGAAATAAAATTAATTTCCTTAGAGATTTTATGGAAATCTGTTCAGTTGATAACACGGACATATACAACTCCTACGACTCTTTGTGGAAAGATTTTGAGGACGGAGTACAATATTACTCTGCAAAAAGGACTAATGCCGATTATATAGTTACAAGAAACAAAAAGGATTTTGAAGAAAATGATATAAAAGCAATAACATTGGATGAAACCTTCAATCTTCTTAAATGAATTAATAGATTTGAAGCATATGGAAACTTTAGAGAAAATGCCTTTCGAGGCTCAGCATAAAATATTCAAGAGACTGGCTGAAATAGCAGACTCAAAGACCCTGACAAAAGAAGAGCAGGAGAAATACGACAACAGCATGATGGTCATGTGGGACAATTATGCAGTATATAAGCATGCAGAGGAAAAAGGAATAATAAAAGGAGAAGCAAAAGGAAGAGCGGAAGGAAGAGTGGAAGAAAAAAAAGAGATTGCTTTAAATCTATTGGCGTACAACACTCCAATCGATATTATTGCAAAGTCCACAGGTTTATCTATAGAGGAAATCAAGAAATTAAAATCATAAGCGCATAGGAAGTGCAATGCTCACATCGGGCATTGCACTTTTTTATTTCATTACCACTCCCCTACTTCCAAAGAACAAAACTGAATTCGTAGATTCATCGAAGAGGAAGTGAACTCAAGTTTCGCAAATGGTTTATGTACGGGCTGAAGGGCCAAAAGCTCTTAGCCCCCTTCAGGGCGTGTGGGGCAAAACTTGCGAAAGTTCAATTCCATATACGTAATCGTTTTCGTATAATTTTCTGAGGTTTACACCTTATTATATATAGAATAATTGTAATTTTGCAATATAATAAATATAAGCCTAATTTATGAACAAGACTTTTTTCAAAAACATGGTGCTTGCAGCACTTATGACATTACCCGTACTCGCAAAGGCACAGACTACTTTTTCGGGAATCACCGCTGAGCAAAATGCTCAGAACACTCCTAAGGGATGGACAGCTGTTGAGTTACCACAATTGCCAGCCATCACATCAGCAAATACGTTTAACATCACTAACTACGGTGCCTCTACATCGGCAGCAGACAACACCAAAGCTATTCAGAGAGCCCTTGATGCTGTTCCTACTACTGGCGGTATGGTCGTAATTCCAGCTGGTACTTGGATGTTTGGTAGCAAAGACCAGATGACAAGTACAACCGAAGTTCTCAGCATCAAGTCAAAAACCGTACTCCACCTTTGCAAAGGTGCTACCCTGAAGCTCGTGGAATATGGAAAGCTCCTAACAACAAGACAGTATTCATCGGTTGTAAGAACAAGGGCAAGAATGTTACCGATGTTGTTATCGAGGGTGAAGGCGAAACATCTATCATCGATGGACAAGGTGCACGCTGGTGGCTGGCAAAAGAGCAAAGCGAGACCTTCAACCCTGGTGCGATGATACGCTTCGAACAGGGTCAGCGTTTCTTGCTTCGCAACTTCAAAATTCAGAATACTCCAGGTGTGAACATCACCATCAGTAACAGTGGCAAGGCAAGTCATGCTACTATTCATGACGTAACCATCAGCGAACCTGCTTCAGAAGCTGGAAAGGGCAAGGCATCTCATAACACGGATGGTGTCTCTATCTGGGGTCCATACGTCAACATCTACAACTGTAATATCAGCAATGGTGACGATAATGTAGTCTGCGATGACGATGCACAATATATCCATGTATGGAACTGCGACTTCGGAACTGGACATGGTGCTTCTATCGGTAGCTTCACCAAC
>OLSQ01003328.1_pt1 | contig 10658 bp, 9 predicted proteins | sample 1672561 | NCBI WGS metagenome assembly OLSQ01 (sample SAMEA3136699, study PRJEB25190) | human gut metagenome | biome: human gut; feature: human-associated habitat; material: faeces | place: Austria | collected 2013 | reverse complement strand
CGCAGTTTTACATCCAAAGCATTACAGAATGCGTTTGAGCATCAGCTGATGGATCATATTATTCAGTTGGTACACAGTGTAGATCTCAAAATCTGCGTGGAAGGTGTGGAAACGAAAGCAGAACTTGATGAGATAGAAAAATTGTCTGCTGACTGCATTCAGGGATATTTTTATGGCAGACCATGTGCCAGAAGAGAATTTTTGAAAACATTCATAGACAAAGAGTAACGAAAAAACGATAGAGGAAAACAAAATAGAAATCAAAAAAGAGAAGCAGTACTTCCTTTCGGAAGAAAACGGCTTCTCTTTTTTGTGCTATGTAATAATTAAAGTTTCGATTGGATATGACCGTCATTTACTTTAAATGATCTGCGATGTATGCTTTGATAGCGGAAAAGCTTTCTGCGCTGATAACATGCTCGATGCGGCAGGCATCTTCTGCAGCAACTTCTGGATCAACACCGAGTTTAACCAGACATTCCGTCAGTAATTCGTGACGTTCATAAATCATTTCGGCAATCTCTTTTCCAGCATCGGTTAAATATATGAATCCGGCATCGGTTACGGTAATCTGATTTTTTTCACGAAGATTTTTCATGGCAATGCTGACACTTGATTTCTTGAAGCCCAGCTCGTTTGCAATATCTACGGAGCGTACGACCGGAAGCTTTTTGCTAAGTATAAGGATGGTCTCTAAGTAATTTTCAGATGATTCGTTTGTGTGCATTTTGTTCCTCCCAAATATTCGTGTATAAACATATGTAAATAGTATAGCATAACCAAATGAAATGTGCCAGTAAAAAAGTTTTCATAAAGTTCTTGACAACTAATAGCGGTTAGGTTATACTAACAACGAATCAGAAAAACGTATGCATGGATAGTCCTTTTGAAAGGAGTGGTTTTAATGGTTGGTACAGCGGTTGTATTAGTTATACTTATCGTTGTGGTCACGATTGCCACAAAGAGTCTTATCAAAGATAAGAAAAATGGAAAATCCATATCTTGTGGCGGTGATTGTAAAAACTGTCACGGGTGTCATTAATTAAATGTTCAACGACTAGAAAGGCCGGACTGCAACCGGTCTTTTTGGTGTACCCGGACCATTACGAAAAAATGCGAAAACAAATGGTACTAAAGTACATCTTGTACTTTTAAGAAAATTCTGCCATACTTAGTTGTGCAAAATGAAATACAATTAAGGAGAGAAAAGTTATGAAAACAAATGTAACAAAGAGACTTGCTTGTGCATTTTTAGCATTAGCAGTTATGATTACTACTGTATTTGTACAGGTTGAGCCGGCGAAGGCAGCAGAGAAATATACTTATGTATATTCTTCAGAAGCAGCAGAGACAGCTTATGCGGGAACAGAAGTAAAGTTCCCAATCACACTGACGAAGAATCAGGGTGTAGTTGCTCTTGTCACTACCGCGGCACCAGTTGATATGACAATTACTGTATACAACAGTAATGGAGTTGCGATGAATTGGTCAGATAATCCATTTTCAGTATCTTCCACATCCAGTGACTGGGAATATGATTCCAGCAACAATGTATATGTATATGGTGATGTCCTTGATACTATGAATCCTGGCGATTACTATTATGGTATTACTTTTACACAGAATACTTATTTCTATCTGGATATTGTACAGCAGAATGAAAATGTAAAGATCAGCCAGAGTAAAGCAACGATTACAAAAGGCTTTACAAAGAAGCTTTCTGTTACAGGTGCAAAGGTAAAATCCTGGAAATCAAAGAATAAAAAGATTGCAAAAGTTGACAAGAATGGTAAAGTTACCGGTGTAAAGGCTGGAAAGACTACTGTTTACGCAACAACTACAGATGGTAAGAAACTTACCTGCAAGATAACTGTAAAAGCAAATGTATATTCTGTATCAAAGCCTACATTAAGTGATGCTGGATATTATTCATGCATCGTAGAGGCATACAAGGGTTCTTTCGATAAGTCTGGTAACCTTGTTATTAATGCAAGAATTGCAAACAATACACCTACACGTGTTGTACAGTTAAAGGATGTGAAGTTTGTTGTCAAGGATGCAAATGGTAAGGTAATCGGTACTTATAAGGCATCAAAGTACAATGTTTCTGTTTCAGCATATTCAACAAAGGATGTAAAATTCACAATCAAGAAATCTTCTTTAAAGAAAAAGAAAGCTGATTTACGTAACGCAACAATCACAAGAAAAGGTGGAAGTTATTACTATCGTTACTAATTAGAAAATGGAACCAAAAGCGTAGCAGTTGAAAAACCGCTACGCTTTTTTCTTTTATTGCTTGAATAGAATATAGTGGAAATGATATAATCATAATTTAGGCACGTATATACTAATTATGAAGAAGGAATTTAATTATGAGAAAACTATTAATCTATCTAAGAGATTACAAGAAGGAGTGTGTTCTGGCACCTTTATTTAAATTGATGGAAGCTTCTTTTGAACTGATCGTGCCGCTTGTGATGGCGGCAATTATTGATAAGGGTATTGCATTGTCGGATCACCCTTATATTTTCCGTATGGGTGGAGTGCTGGTTTTACTGGCATTGATCGGTCTGACATGTTCCATTACTGCACAGTTTTTTGCTGCGAAGGCAGCAGTGGGATTCTCTACAAAATTGAGGTACGCATTATTTTCACACATTGAGTCACTTTCTTTTTCTGAAATGGATACCATAGGTACTTCAACTTTGATCACCCGTATGACAAGTGATATCAATCAGGTACAGTCGGGCGTGAATATGGTGTTGCGTCTGTTTTTACGTTCTCCATTTATCGTGTTTGGTGCTATGATTATGGCATTTACGGTCAATGTGAAAGCGGCGCTTGTATTTGTCGTTACGATTCCATTGCTTTCTGTTGTGGTATTTTCGGTTATGGCGGCAAGCATTCCGCTTTTTAAAAAGGTGCAGAATGGTTTGGATCAGGTGCTTGGTCATACAAGAGAGAATCTTGAAGGTGCACGTGTGATCCGTGCCTTTAATAAAGAAGAACAGGAACAGAAAGAATTTTATGAGAGCAATGGATTTTTGACGAACATGCAGATGATCGTCGGACGTATTTCAACACTGATGAATCCACTGACTTATATTATTATCAACTGTGCCATCCTTGCAGTTATTTGGATTGGTGGCAAGCAGGTATATGGTGGAATTATTACACAGGGTGAAGTTGTTGCGCTGGTAAACTATATGTCGCAGATTCTGGTGGAGCTGGTGAAGCTTGCCAATCTGATCGTGAACATCAACAAATCCATTGCCTGCGGAAATCGTATTCAGGAAGTGTTTGAAATTCGCTCTTCCATCGAGAGTGGTTCGAAAGACACTGATGCGGCAGTGGAAAAAGACGCACCGGCAGTGGAATTTTCCCATGTCAGTATGTCTTATGCAGGCAGCGCAGAGGAATCACTTACCGATATTGACTTTACAGTGAAGAAAGGACAGACGATCGGTATTATCGGAGGTACTGGCTCCGGAAAGTCTTCCGTGGTAAATCTTATTCCTCGTTTTTATGATGTGTCTAAGGGATGCGTTCGTGTGGACGGAAGAGACGTAAAGGATTACGATCTTGTTACACTTCGTGACAAAATTGGTGTTGTTATGCAGAAAGCGGTCCTGTTCCAGGGAACGATCGAAGAGAATCTTCGCTGGGGTAATCCGGATGCAACCGAGGAAGAGTTATGGAAAGCAATTGAAGTGGCGCAGGCAACGGATGTTGTGGAAGGAAAAGAAGGTAAGCTTTCTTATATGGTTGAACAGGGTGGCCGTAATCTGTCCGGCGGACAGAAACAGCGTCTTACCATTGCCCGTGCCGTAGTCAAAGATCCGGATATTCTGATCTTAGATGACAGCGCATCCGCTTTGGACTTTGCAACAGATGCGAAACTTCGCAGTGCGCTGCGTAACCTTCAGGGAAACAAAACAATTTTTATTGTTTCACAGAGAACGTCTTCCATTCAGTTTGCAGACCAGATTATTGTCATGGATGATGGACAGGCAGTCGGCATCGGAACACATGAACAGTTATTAGAGAATTGTGAAATTTACCGCGAGATTTATGAGTCTCAGTTTAAGAAAGAAGATTTACAGAAACAGAAAGGAGGTGCTTTCTAATGGCAGCAACTAAGAAAGAAAAACGACAGGGACAGATGGAGACATTGAAGAAAGTCTTTCATTATATGAAACATTACATCCCGATATTGATTTTATCGATTATTCTGGCTACCGTTACCGTGGCACTGACCTTGTATTTTCCGATTCTTACCGGAAAAGCAATCGATCTGATTCTTGAAAAAGGAAAGGTTGATTTTGCGGGAATTTTATCACTTGCAAAGGAAGGTGTTTTGATCATTGCAATTACGGCATTGGCACAGTGGGTTATGAACATGTGCAACAACCGCATGACCTATAATATTGTGCGGGATATCCGTAAAGATGCATTTGACAAAATGGAGCATCTTCCACTCAGTTATATTGACAGTCATTCACATGGAGATATGGTGAGCCGCATTATTGCGGATGTCGATACGTTTGCAGATGGTCTTCTGATGGGATTTACACAGCTGTTTACCGGAATAGCAACGATTGTCGGCACATTGATTTTTATGCTTATAATTGATGTGAAGATTACACTTGTTGTCGTAATTCTGACACCGTTATCTCTTTTTGTGGCAAGTTTTATCGCAAAGAAAACATATTCCATGTTCCAGTTGCAGACAAAGACAAGAGGAGAACAGACGGCATTGATTGAAGAGATGGTTGGAAACCAGAAGGTGGTACAGGCATTCAATCATGAGGATGAGGCATTGGAGCAGTTTGATGAGATTAATCAGCGTCTGCAGAAGTATTCCCTTCGGGCAATTTTCTTTTCAAGTATTACAAACCCGAGTACACGATTCATTAACAGTCTGGTGTATGCTGCGGTTGGTATTGTAGGTGCGCTTTCTGTTATCTTGACAAACGGTGCATTTTCTGTTGGTAATCTGTCCTGCTTTTTATCTTATGCGAACCAGTATACCAAGCCGTTCAATGAAATTTCCGGTGTTATTACGGAGCTTCAGAATGCGCTTGCATGTGCGGCACGTATTTTTGAACTGATTGAAGAACCGGCAGAAAAACCGGATGCAGAAGATGCCTATGTATTAGAGAATGCTGATGGAACGGTCGATATTGACCATGTATATTTTTCTTATGTGCCGGATCAGAAACTGATTGAGGATTTTAATCTTCATGTAAAACCGGGACAGCGTGTGGCGATTGTTGGTCCGACCGGCTGTGGAAAGACAACACTGATCAATCTGCTCATGCGTTTCTATGATGCAAATTCCGGCAAAATCGTGGTCAGTGGACATGATATTATGCATATGACAAGAAACAGTCTGCGTGCAAATTATGGTATGGTTCTGCAGGAAACCTGGTTGAAAAAGGGAACCATTCGAGATAATATCTGCATGGGCAAACCGGAAGCAACCGAAGAAGAGATGATTGCGGCTGCAAAAGCATCTCATGCGCACAGCTTTATCAAGCGTCTGCCAAAAGGGTATGATACGGTTATCACAGAGGATGGAGGCAATCTGTCACAGGGACAGAAGCAGTTGCTTTGTATCGCAAGAGTTATGCTTTGCCTGCCGCCAATGCTGATTCTTGATGAGGCAACATCTTCGATCGATACACGTACGGAAATCCGTATTCAGAAAGCATTCCTTACAATGATGCAGGGAAGAACAAGTTTTATTGTTGCGCATCGACTGTCAACAATTCGTGAGGCAGATGTGATTCTCGTGATGAAAGATGGCAAGATTATCGAGCAGGGAAATCATGATACGCTTCTTGCACAGAATGGTTTCTATGCAAATCTCTATAATAGTCAGTTCGCTTCTTAAAATAAGTAAGTAATGCATCGTTCCGGAATCACCGAATCGGTTGCCGGAAATAATCGTGGAGTGAATTTATCGATGAAAGTACAATTATATGATAAATCAAAAATTGAGTGGGATCATCTGACGTTTTCCAATATGGATTTACGCCGGTTGATCATTCCGCTCATGATTGAGCAGTTTTTGAGATGAAAAATGTCATAAGGAGTCCTTTTGGGAGAGCTCCTTATGACATTTTTTCTGTATTAGGAAATTCCAGTGAAATTTCCTATACTTTATTCTTTGTCAGGATCTTTGTAGGAGTAGGCATTAGAAATTTTTGCGTTTTCTGCAGTGAGTGTTACCTTTTCACGGTAGAAAGCAATGACCGGGGTGCCGACTTCTACTTTATCATAAAGTTTTTTTGCGATTTTTTCCGGAAGATTGATACAACCGTGAGAACCGCTTGTTTTGTATATTTCTCCGCCAAATGTGCTGCGCCAGCTGGCATCATGAAGTCCGACATTGTAGGCAAATGGCATGAAATACTTTACATTCGAAGCATAGTTTTCACCGACAAGTGTCGCGTCTTTCTGACGGTAGACGATTTTAAATACACCGTCCGGCGAACCATTGTTGCGATTGAGATTACCGGATACAAAATCGGATTCTAAGACAAGTTTTCCTTTTTTGTAGAACCACATATGCTGATTCGTATAATCCAGTTCGATATAGGTGTCTCCGATATCGTCCGTTCCGCTTTGGATGGCAGTCTGCTCATAAATCGGTTCCCGTTCGACCGGTTTTCCATTTTTGAGATCTTTTAGAATTTCTTCTTTTTCTTTGGCTTTGTTTATGACCCATCCATAATCCCCGCCGCCGATTTTTACAGTATCTCCTTTGGTGGTTTTGAAATCACGTACATCACCATATGTATTGTAGGTGCTGGCAAGATGCTGCACAAAAGCAGTAACTTTGTCTTCGTTGATGGAAACCTTACCGTCTTTGCTGATATTTAACATCTGCAAAATTCTGGAAGAATCAAGGTTTTCATCTGCACCATCGATCGTATAGTGAATGGTGGCTGCGGTGTAAGCATCAATCTGGAATTTGAGATCCGTGATCGTTTTGTCGTTTGCTGTGATCTCCGGTTTTTGATAGCAATTGTCGGAGAGTGTCAGTTTTGTTTTCTGTTCGTTGATCGCTGTCGTGATTTCTTCTGTCACATTTTCTTTGATCGGAGAATTTCCCTCTACCTCATCTACCACTTTGTAATCATCTTCGGTAATGTCGATGTAAGCATTCTGTGGTTCCTCGATGTAATCTTCCTGAAAAATCTCCAGAGCATCGATCAGTTCCTGAAGTTTGCTGGTATCATAGGTAAAGGAACGGTCAAGCTCATATGTATGTTTCCGGAAAATTTCTACAGGCCACAGAAAGTTGTTCTGGCGGGAGAGGATAGAGGCCTCCTCGCCGGTAGCATCGTAGGCATAGGAAAAATCCATACCTGCCAGATGAAATTTGGTGCCTTTGCGATCATAGAGCGTCAGAAGATAATCAGACGCATTATCCACATTTTTGGATTCCACATAGTCTGCAGTTTGATTTCCGCATGGAATGTCACCAATCGTCGTATGTGGAAAATAATGGTTGTTGTAATAAATGCCAAAGCCGACATATACGCCAATCAGCGCAATACCGGCTCCGGTGAGTGACGCAAGGGCAATTTTGCGCGCCTTGCGTTTCTTTTTTCTTTTGGATAATTCGGTTGGTTTTGTTGCCATAGATTACTCCTTTATCTTAGGCTTTAAATGTGAAACCGGCATATAGACCGGTACGCCATCTTTGTATTCATTGGTAACTTCTCCCTGAATGAGAGGGAGCAGGTATTCCTGTAACTGTGGCATGATATCATTTCCGGCCTCGTTGATCCATTCGCGCGGAATGGATTTGGCTTCATTTGCAATGCCACGGATTGGTGCGTGACCATAAGTGACGGTGTATGGTGTGTTGGAAGTACGGGTCAGGGTGACCATCGTAGCAGTCTCACCTTCCTCAGCGAGAGATACCGCTTTCTCGCCCAATGCGAAAGCTTCATCCAGATCGGTTTTGGAAGCCATATGTGCAGCACAGCGCTGAAGAACATTGACCTCTACGGAACGGACTTTTACACCGATATTTTCTTTTACTAAAAACTCGAGCGCTTTGCCGGCTCCGGAAAGCTGCTGATGGCCGAACTGATCTGCTACAGCTTTGGAAGCGGTAATGTAATCGCCGTTTTCATCACGGATACCTTCTGAGACAGCAACGATTACATTATTTAAAGTCTTTAATTTTTCACGGATGTCATTTAAGAAATTCTCTTTGTTGAATGCAACTTCCGGAAGATAGATAAAATGCGGAACAGTGTTGTATTCATTTCGTGCAAGTGCACTCGCTGCAGTAAGCCATCCGGCATCGCGTCCCATGATCTCGACAATTGTTACACTTTTTACAGCGTAGATAAATGTATCATGTGCGACTTCAAGCATGGTAGATGCAATATATTTTGCAGCGGAACCAAAGCCCGGGGTATGATCGATCATGCAAAGATCGTTGTCAATCGTTTTTGGAATACCGATAATACGAATGTCACTATTGATTTTTGCTGCATAATCCGATAACTTAAGTACGGTGTCCATGGAATCATTGCCACCGATATAGAAAAATGCTTTAATATTAAGTTTGGCAAACTGATTAAAAATAAATACATAAGGGGAATCGTCATCCTTATAGTTCGGCAGCTTATGACGGCAGGAGCCAAGATACATGGCAGGTGTCCGCATAAGCCGGGCTAGTTTTTCCTCATTTTCAACAGATTCCGAAAGATTAAGATAGTTTTCGTTCAGGATGCCGAGGATTCCGTTGATCGCTCCGTAGCAGATGTCATATTTTCCGGATTTGGTAACACCGGAGATGACTCCTGCGAGACTGGCATTGATCGCTGAGGTTGGTCCGCCGGACTGGGCGACCATACAGTTTGACTGATTCATAGTTATACTCCTTATTCTATGGTATGCAACCATTGTTTTTGATACCCCCATTGTAGAGGTTTTGGAAAGGAATCGCAAGAGGTACATATGAAAAATCAAAATTTATACAATAAATGCACATTATGCCCGAGAAACTGCGGGGCAGACAGAAATCAGAATCAGACCGGCGTGTGCGGCGTTACCAGCCAGCTGCGGGTGGCAAGGGCGGCACTGCATCATTGGGAAGAACCGTGCATCAGTGGGGTGAATGGTTCCGGTGCGGTCTTTTTCAGTGGATGCGCGTTGCATTGCGTATTTTGCCAGAATGAATCAATTGCGCAGGGCATTGCAGGAATCGACATATCTCCCCAGAGGCTGGCAGAGATTTTTCTCGAACTACAGGAGCAGAAAGCAAACAATATCAATCTTGTAACGCCGGGACAATACGTTCCACATATTATAGAAGCAGTAGAGTCTGCGCGGATGCAGGGACTTCGGATTCCGATTGTATATAATACGGGAAGTTATGAAAAAGTGGAAACATTAAAGATGCTTGAAGGCATTGTGGATATTTACCTTCCGGATTTTAAATATATGTCTCCACAGCTTGCAAAAGCATATTCCAAAGCTGAGGATTATCCTAAAATTGCCAAAGCTGCCGTTGCCGAGATGGTAAGACAGCAGCCAAATCCGGTTTTTCAGTGGGAAGATCCGGCGAGGAAAGAAAGAGCGCCTGTGGAAACCATTGAAGGTGCCATCATGACCAAAGGTGTGATCGTAAGACAGCTTTTGCTGCCGGGCAGTCTGTTGGATGCGAAAAAGATTATTTCCTATTTGAATGAAACCTACGGAAAACAGATATACTTAAGTATGATGAGTCAGTACACTCCATTAAATGAAATTCCGGATTTTCCGAAGCTGAATTGCAGGGTTTCGAAGCATTCTTACAAAAAATACATAGACTATGCGCTGGATATTGGTGTGGAGAATGCTTTTATGCAGGAAACCGATGTCGCAGAAGAAAGTTTTATCCCGGATTTTGGAAGTGGGGAGGGGGTTCTTGCGCCTGCAAAAAAAGAGTAGAAAATGGAAAAAATATGTGGTTTTTTATGTCGAAATGTAGTACTATAGTATCATAAATAAAAGGGAGGTAATGATATTGGAAAAGGCAGGAGGACAGATTTTAATCGAGTGTCCAAATACAATATTTCATCTGTACATCAAAAGTGAACAGGATCTGTCGAAGATAGAGACTTTTATGAACAATATCCGTACCATCGAGCGGCTGGGACTTAACGATATCTATACCTGGTGCAATCGACAGGGGATTTTATATGATACTGCATTTAATTATCACAAAGAGACCTCTTTTTGGAAAAATATAAAGGCATATGTCAGATATTCCCGACAGAAGATGAAATATCAGAGCTGTTGCTCATAATGAACATGAAAATGGACCGGCGTGCATGATTGTACGTCGGTTTTTAACTGTATAGGGATGCCTTGCATTCGTAAAACTTCTGCATTATACTGAGAGAATGACAAAAAGGAGGTCTGGTATGAGATATCCGGAATTTTTAAAAGACAATGGAACAATCGGTTTTGTGGCGCCTTCATTTGGATGTGCTACGGAGCCTTATTATACCGCATTTCAGAATGCATTAAAGAATTTCCATACGATGGGATTTCAAACAGAGATCGGGCCAAACTGCCTGGTGGAGCAGGGCGTGGGAATCAGTAACAAGCCGGAACTTTGCGGCGCAGAATTGAATGAGGCA
>OLSQ01003323.1_pt1 | contig 10671 bp, 9 predicted proteins | sample 1672561 | NCBI WGS metagenome assembly OLSQ01 (sample SAMEA3136699, study PRJEB25190) | human gut metagenome | biome: human gut; feature: human-associated habitat; material: faeces | place: Austria | collected 2013 | reverse complement strand
TGCAGTCCCTACACCTGTAGATGAAAACAACAGACCAGACTTAAAGCCATTATGGGGAGCGAGTGAAACTATTGGAAAAGTGATATCAAAAGGCGACATTGTCATATATGAATCAACCGTTTATCCTGGTGTAACGGAAGAAGAGTGCATTCCTGTAGTAGAAAAAGTTTCTGGGTTAAAATACAATACAGACTTTTTTGCAGGTTATTCGCCTGAAAGAATTAACCCTGGTGACAAATTACATACTGTAGAAAAAATCAAGAAAGTAACTTCTGGTTCCACTCCGGAAGTTGCAAACATAGTAGATGAGCTATACAATTCCGTTTTAACCAATGGAACTCATAAAGCTCCAAGCATTAAAGTTGCTGAGGCATCAAAAATCATAGAAAACTCACAGCGTGACGTAAACATTGCGTTTATGAATGAGCTGGCTAAGATTTTCAATGCCATGGGAATAGATACCCATGATGTAATTGAAGCTGCAGCAAGCAAGTGGAATTTCATCAAACTAAACCCAGGTTTAGTTGGTGGGCACTGTATATCTGTCGATCCTTATTACTTGATTCAAAAAGCTCAAGTATATGGAGTTTTGCCTAGAGTCATGTTTGCAGCACGAAGACTCAATGATGGTATGGGAGCATACGTTGCCAATCAGACAATAAAGTGCATGAACAAAAAAGGCATCATCGTAAAAGATGCAAAATTTCTTATCTTGGGGATTACCTTTAAAGAGAACTGCCCAGACATCCGCAACACGAAAGTTGTTGATATATATCACACACTTAAAGAATACACTGATGACATCACCGTACTTGATCCTTGGGCAAACCCAGAGAAGACACTTCATGAGTACAACATACAAATTGAAAAGAATTTGGACGATGAGGTAAAGTATGACGCCATCATTTTAGCTGTTGCACATAAAGAATTCCTAAACATAGACTTAAAGAAACATTTAAATGAAAATGGTGTAATCTATGATGTGAAAGGTATCCTTGACAGAAATATAATTGATGGTCGATTATAAACATTTTAGGCAGAATAAAAAAATGTCACTTCTGCCTTCATAAAAGCAAAAATCGTTGAGGAATTTCGATTAGTCAATTGAATTCTTTCATAACAAACCACAATAATTATCTTTGAGTTCCGACCAACTATAATCGGAACTCAAAGATTTTATACATAAATTTCAGCATTACGAACAAACTGTTTGTATAGACCCCATTTTCCTTACAAGCCTTTACATCTTCATTTATAAGCGTAATACGACTACGGACGTTGTTATTACTAGCACCACCTGTACGCATGGTTACAAAATCCTTATTGATATATTGGCTCATAATTCTATACTTTTTGAACAATCGAACCATCATCTCATAGTCTGCCCCTATCTTATAATCAAGGCTATAAAGTCCAGCTTTTTCAAAGACCTCTCGTTTACAATAAAAAGATGGATGTGCAGGCATAAAGCCAAAACGCAACCAAAATGGTCTAAACATACGAGAAGAATAATATCGTACACATTTCTGAGGATTACCATCTCTTATAAAATGTATATCCCCATATATTGCATCAATCTCGTGAGATTTAAAAGCATTATCTACTGTCTGTAGTATGTCATCACTTGTAAAATAATCATCCGAATTTAAGATACCAACTACATCTCCTGAGGCCATCTTTATACCCTTATTCATAGCATCATAAATACCTTGATCTTTTTCTGATACCCACTTCAATCTACCAGAGAATTCAGACTCATAACTTTTCACTATATCAATAGTTTCATCTGTTGATCCACCATCAATAATAAGATATTCAAAATCTTTATTAGTTTGACGCAGAACAGATTGAATCGTATCTTTTAGTGTCTTGGCACTATTAAATGTAGCAGTGATTATCGAAATCATTATATCTATTATTAAGCAATAAATTTATGTTTATATTTTAAATAACTAACTTTTTAATATTATATTGTTTGAAATGCTGTTTTTTATTAATAAGATACCGCGCATGTAAAGAATATGACTTCTATTGTCATGCTAATAAAGAACAAGTAATAATGCTTGAAATAGTGGAACGATGAAGAAAATTGAGGAAACTTTTTATAGCTATGCAACAGGCAACATATACTATACAATTCAGAAGAATTATAATGAGGTAAAAAGCAGTACCTCTCTTGTCTGCGCCGTTTTCAATTTTCTGAAATTGAATATGCAAAATACCCTTCACCCTTCATCTTATCGCCCAGAACGCCTGTGTTTATCGGGGTTTCAGAGGGTGATGGGTGCTATTTCACCCTTCATCACCCTTCATCAAAAAAAGATTTGAGCCTCAAAGCAAGCATGATAGAAGACCGGAACGGGTCATAATAGATGACCAGTAGCCAGATTATCAATATGCAGAATCACGAGTTCAAATACTTCTTGTGACTTCATTAGCTGCCACTCCTTAAGATCATCATTATTATGCAATATAAAATCAACGGTTGACAATAACTCCAAAAGATAATTGAAATAATAACCCGTGAGGAAATATGCCAGCTTTTCTGCAGCAAATTCAGACGCAAACTCACCTTCAGAAATCAAATGTATGACTCTCTTTACTATAGTTTCTGATTTACTTTTCCATCCACTCCTCTATCGTACCAGTCTTCGACGAGAAGTTGACACCTATCTGATGGATATGGCGTGAGTCGGTGGCATATTCTTTAGCATAACCCTTGTCCACTATCTGCAGCAAGGCTCCTTAGTCTTGAGATAAGCATTTGCCAAGATTGTAAGAAGTCCTTCTCTCACTTCATTGTTCGGGATATCGAGCAAGAACGACTCCGTGTCCTGGTCATAATCCTTGATGGTGAGATAGCCGCTTTGATAAATCATCGGCAAAGGCTTCTCTATATCCGCCTTATAGTCATCAAACTGTGGCACCCCATAATATTTTCCTACCAATTCATCCAGATTCTCATCAAAATGATTCAACAGACGCACAAGGTAAGTAGGCGTTCCGCTTTTAAACCAATACCCCCCTAACTTCATGTTGTAAAAAGCATTGAGCAAGCTGAAAGGATTGAAAACATCCACCATTTTCTCACTGAAGTGATAGCCGTCATATTTCATTTTCAACTTTTGCAGCATCTCCTCTTCCGTGCAATGATATATCTGGGCAATTTCCGCTATAGGCTCGGCAAAATATTTCTCCAGTTCATCCTTGGTAATACCACAGAGAGCCTCGTAATTTCTGCTTAAACTGATGTCAGCTGGTTGGTTAAATCCACTGAACATGCTGATTTGAGAGAATTTCGTAACACCTGTGAGGAACACAAAGCGAAGGTCTGCGTCAGCCCCTTTAAAAGTGGCATAGAAAGACTTCATGATGTTGCGATGTTTTTCCTCCAAACTAATCATCTTACCAAGATGTTCGACCTGATAGTCTAGTTCTATTACGTCCAAGATCGGCTTGTCATATTCATCAATGAGCACGACGGCACCAAGACCCGTTTTCTCATGAGCAGCGCGAAGCACTTTTTGAAAGCGCAACCCCAAGTCATTACTGGTCCTGACTACTTCATATTGAGCTTCCCATTCGGTGAGATTACCAGACAACACATCTTCTAAAACTCCATCATTCAGATAATTGCCCGTACTGAAATCGATGTGAAACACAGGATATTGCTTCCATTCTGTCTCAAGTTTGTCAATAGCAAGACCCTTGAATAGCTCCTTGTTTCCACGGAAATATTGTTCTAAGGTTGACACTAAAAGACTTTTTCCGAATCGCCGAGGGCGACCCAGAAAATATATGTTTCCCTGTACTAATTGGTATATCAAATCAGTCTTATCAACATAGACATAACCACCGTCGATTATTTTGTCGAAAGTCTGGATTCCTATAGGATATTTCATATTGCTCACATTTTTCCGCAAAAATACACTTTTTCTTTGACACAACAAAATTTATCACAAGAAATATCCGTTATTGAATAAATACGTTTGGCGTTCACTCCATTGATTAATATGCAGAATCACGAGTTCAAATACTTCTTTAGGAATAAAATTACATAAGCCGTTCTGTCATAGACCATCAAGTGGTCTGTCTTGCCCATCAAATGGGCACTCAGGGACCAAGCGTTGGGCATCAACAGACCAAGCGTTGGGCATCAACAGACCAAGCGTTGGGCACCTGTTGCCCGTGCGGTGAGCACAGAGTGCCCAAACGTCTGGCGATTTTTTGGGCACTTCTTGTAAGGTCGGCAGTTTTGCTTTTAAGATACTTTGATACTTTTTTCATAAAAAACATTTTCCTATACGATTAGCACGGGCAGAAAGCCCTCTTCCCTTATAGGGCGTTCCAACCGTACTGGTCGAACAAACTTCTACTCCCACAAATGTTACACCTTCTGGTTTAAAGAAAAACTATGCTGTGCTATTCCACTACCAGCCATTCTTTCAGTCCCCTACTCTCCTTAGAAAATTCAAGAGCGATACTAATGATTTTCTTTTCACTCGCTGCATAAATATCAGCATAATGACGCGACTTCATCTGATTAACAGCTGCATTAATACCGCCATTATCATCCATTTTTAATTCCATGACATAGACATAGAAATCATTCTCGGCTATCAAATCTATTCTGCCTGATGCCATTTCAATTTCCTCCTTAGCATCAAAGCCGCACAAGTAAAATATATTCTTTAAGATAAATCGGAAATGCTCCTCAAAAACAAATTGTTCTCTCTTTTGAATACTATAAGGAGTACCTGCAACCAAACCTTTAAGACAAAGCATGGCTTCATCTACATTTCCAATACACAAGTTCAATTTTAACTTTTGAATGAGAGTATTTACTTCTGAAGAAGATTTATTTGTCATCATGGGTAAAACCATTTCAAACATGGCTTTCTTTACTTCCTTATTAGGATAACCTAAGATATAATAATCTCCTCTTACAGCCTTGATGGTAAGATAGCCAGATTGATAGAGAAAGAGTTTCGGCTCTTCCATATTGACATCACTCATCTCCAGATAGTCAGCATCTATGAGACAACCATCGAGTGAGGGTATTTCATCCACATATTTCTTGGAAAGATTATTAAGAATTTCATTGGAGCCAGTTGCTATCCAGTAAGAATTTAGCTGTGAGCGACTAAGCGCATTCAACACGCTAAAGGGGTTATAGACATTTTGTAATTTTCGTGAAAAGTGATAGCCATCATAAGTGGCTTTAAGTTCTGAAAGTACTTGCGATACATCCATGTCATAGCGTGAGGCCAACTTAGAAATTTCCTCAGAATAATACTGAACCAATTCATCATGTGTCAATCCACAAATCGCAGAATATTGTTCATCAAAGCTTACATTTGTCAGAGTATTGAGCATACTAAACAGGCTAATCTGAGTAAACTTTGTGATGCCTGTGATAAAAACGCATTTGATGCAATAACCATAATCTTTTAGCCCAGTAAAGAAATTGCGATAGATTTCCCTACATTCATCATGCTGATTAGTTTCATAAGTATGCTGCAAAGGCACATCATACTCATCAACAATAACGGCTATCTTTACCCCAAACTGCTCGTAAGCTCTCTGAATAATGCCATTAAGGCGATTTCCCAACGAACGCTCATCAGGATTCTTTCCATAAATCTTCTCGTAGGAAGACAATACATTATGCAAGTATTCCCTAAGTTCCTGGGCAGAAGAACCACCCAAACTCATACTTAAATAAATGACGGGACGTTTAACCCAATCATCCTCAACCTGCATAATTTTCAACCCTTCAAAGAGCTCTTTTCTTCCTTCAAAATAGCACTTTAGGGTAGAACATAACAGGGATTTACCAAAACGACGGGGACGGCTTAAAAAATTGTACTTGTCACCATTAGCCAGCTGCCATACAATATCTGTCTTATCTACATAGAGATAATCACCCCTACGCATCTCTTCAAAGTCCTGTATGCCCAAAGGCAATTTCCTATTTTGCTTCATCGTTTTGATTCTTTTGTTTTATCCCCCGCGTGATCATTATTTATATATAGTCCACAAAAATACACATTTTTTCAATACCATCCAAATATTTTTCATGAAAAACAGCAGGAATAGTACTGAATCTATCGACAACCAAGCTAATCTATAATTCTTTACATACAACCATTTCGACTCCACGATATACTATCACAATACGATGGAGATGAGTGCTCCTCGCACCCAACCTTACCATTTCGGTTTCTGCATACTTACATACTTGTTTCTCCGCATCATGAGTTTTTACTTCTATCTCTGCTTCTGAAGCATTTGACTTCACGTATTTCAATTCTACCACGTAGGAATGCTGGATATCTTTATAAATGTCAAGCAATGGCAAAAGGAAAATATCGGCATACCCTTCCTGATTAGGGTATTCTGATACTGGTCTATAGAACTGATTTTGGCAAGTCATTGCCAAGGTAAAACCATGTACAAACGACTCGCCTTTCTGTTTGTCACGTTGTGAGGAAAAAAGATAAATGGTGTCTGATATGTTCTGAAAATAGGGTTCCCAATTACCATCATAAGCCAATCCTTCTTCTAATACGTCGTGCTTACGGACATCTACGGACAATCCGTTCTCATCATAAGTATCCAACAGGTACTTGAAAACCTGTTCACGCACTACTTCATTAGGTATCACAAACCTGGTCTTTCCGCGATAAGTTCCTGCTATTGTAACAAGACCGAAATAGTACAAAAGACTAATAAAATTGTCGGGTTCACAGATTCTCTCTGCAGGAAAACCTGCCTTCAACTCACCTACGACAAAGCCACAAGTTACCAAGTCTTGAATAACAGATGCATCATGGGTAAAATTTTTGTCTTTACGAATAAGCATACGAAGCTTATTGTAATCAATACGGATGTTCTCCTCTAACATGTCCTCAGGAATCACACAACCATTATTGAGATATTTATCCATAAAGTACAAAACCATATTGGAATTATACATTGTAGTTTTTCCGTAAGACTCTTTGGCGAAGCAATAGTTGTCGTACCAAGGCTTCATTATCTGAATCAATTCATCTATAGAATGATTGTAATCATAATATTCTGAGTACTCTTGCAGCATGGCACGTACTTCTACCTCTGTAAATCCTGTCATCTCGTTAAAACGAGAATCGAGTGAATAATTGGTTCCTATATTAAAACCGCTTGTAAGATCATCCATCGTCACAGGACTCACTCCTGTCAGGAATACTCGCTTGATGCTTGAATCTGTACCTGACTTAACTGCGTTGTAGAAGGAGCGAAGATATCCTGTACCATGTGTCTCCGAAGCATAGTCATCTTGACGCGCAACCTCTGAAAGTATTGTATTAGTGAAATGATCATACTCATCGATGAAGAGATAGAGACTTTGACCTGCTTTGTCACAAAGGTCGCACACACAATAAAGTTGTTCTACTGCTCCTTTTTTCTCCTTCAGTTTTATCAAGGCATCTTCCGGCAAAAGCCGTGAATACTTCTCACAAAAAGAAGTAAAGACCGTATTGCAATACGAATCCATAGACTCTCTATAGGAACTAATTTCTCCATTGACAACAGAGAAATTAAAATACAGTACTAAATAGCTGTTATGCAAAGGTGTAGGATGCTCACCTATATACAATCCTTTGAACCATGTTTCAAATTTATCAGCCTCATTCACATCATAATAATGACGCAACATTGAAAGGGTAAGACTCTTCCCAAAACGACGAGGACGTATGTAGAAGAAATACATGTTGGCATGCTCTATTTCTTCAACAAACCTCGTCTTGTCCACATAATAACAGTTTTCTTCTCTCAACGCCACAAAATTCATCATGCCGTATGGGATGCGCTTTGGATTGTTCATATTGCTAATATTTTAGCACAAAAATACACATTTTTTCAATACCATCCAAATATTTTTCATGAAAACATCAGAAATTAATCGTTCGCTTATGCGCATCTTTTCGCACCATGGCAGAACTAAAGTATGATGAACCATGCTCATTGGACCAACAAAGAGGAAACATTTTATACATACTTACAACAAAAAATTCATTTTTTTGATTACTATGCAATAATTGTTAAAGTTAGGGGTTATATATATAAAGAAAAGTAAATACACACAATCCAAAACGGAATAATAAAGAAATAGAACAACAATGATACACTATATCCTCCCTGTCATAGGTGCCTTTGCGATGAGCACAATCTGTGGATTTATTTTTATCCCAGTACTGCTCAATTTCTGCAAAGAAAAGAAACTATACGATATACCCAACCAAAGAAAGGTACATAAATGTTTGATTCCACGTTTGGGAGGTATTGCCTTTACTCCCAGCATGTTACTGTCTTTCCTCATTGTCACTCTGATCATGAGTTCGGAAGCACAAGGACAAAAACTGCAGGTGAGCACATGGACTTTAGGCTTACTCATCAGCCTTCTGCTTATATACTCGGTAGGTATAGTAGATGATCTCATTGGTCTGGATGCTAAAATCAAATTTGCTGTTCAGATCATTGCTGCAAGTATTCTGCCAGCATGTGGTCTATATATCAACAACTTATATGGATTATTCGGTATCTATGAGATACCTTTTTATATAGGCGCTGTACTCACAGTTTTGCTGTTGGTGTTTGTGGATAATGCCATGAACCTCATCGACGGAATAGACGGACTCTCTGCGGGACTATCTATCATCGGACTGACAGGATTCTTATACATATTTTTCTCAACCGACCTGACTGCCTACTGCATATTGATTGCAGGCCTCGTAGGAGTGCTTATCGCTTATCTGCGTTTCAATTTGTTTGGAAATCCTGAGAAGAACCGTAAGATTTTTATGGGTGATGCAGGAAGCCTGACTTTAGGATTCATCATGGGATTTCTTTTCGTTAAATCTATGATGCATAATCCCCATATCATGCCATTATCTTCAGAAAGAATCGTACTGGCATACAGTCTGTTGATTGTTCCCACATTTGATGTGATAAGGGTTATCATTCATCGAATACACTATAAGAAGCCTATCTTCGATGCTGATAAAAGTCATATACATCATAAGTTCATGGCATTAGGAATGAACCAGCATCAGGCTCTCATTGCCATTCTGATGCTCCAACTGGGATATATCATCTTCAACCTTTTACTGTTCCACATCGGATGCAACTTCACTTGGATTCTATGTATTGACATCATTACATACACCCTACTCCATTTATTAACAATCCATCGAATACAAAAAGCAAAGAAATGAAAAGAACGACAGACTTTATCATAGCGGGTATGTGCCTCGTCGTGTTTTCTCCGCTCATGCTTATTTGTGCGCTTTGCATCAGATGGGAAGATGGTCTTCCAGTCATCTACAAACAGGAAAGGATAGGTCTGCATGGCAAGCCTTTCTACATCTATAAGTTCCGATCGATGAGGATTGATGCAGAGAAGGACGGGCCCGACTTATTGGAAATAAAGGGTGACCCGAGACTTACGAAAGTGGGACGTTTCCTAAGGGCTCATCACCTCGACGAGCTTCCTCAACTGTGGAATGTATTCAAGGGCGATATGGCGTTCATCGGTCCGAGACCAGAGAGGAAGTTCTATATCGACCAGATCATGGAGCACGATTCAAGATACCAGTTCCTGTATCAGATTCGTCCAGGCGTCACTTCCTATGCCACCCTCTATAATGGTTATACTGACACCATGGAGAAAATGTTGAGAAGATTGGAACTCGACCTTTACTATCTGGAGCATCGTTCGTGGTGGTTTGACGCCAAGATATTGCTAAAGACTTTCTGCAACATCGTCTTCGGAAAGAAGTTCTGAGGAAAGATGCTTTAAAGAAAGCGATTCTAAGAAAGGAAAAGCTTTTAAAAAAGATATTAATCATGAAGGGCAAGCTACGGATCTGCAGCATGCCCTTCATATTTTTTTTGTATCTCTGTTTATTCGAAATATAAATTCAAATAAAAACAAAATTTCGCCTCAAGCAAATATCACAAGGCTACAACTATTTTTCTTACCTTTGCCAATCTTGCCATAAAAGAAGAATCCTTTTTGGTTGATTGCAGACTATATCTCATTTGCATTTTTAACAAAGGCTCAGCATTTACTCCAAGAGCTGCCTCAAAGAGCAAAGCCGTCTTTTCTGTTACAGAACAGCGAGCATTCAATATTATATTCAAGGCAGAATATGCTATACCCATCTCATCCTCCAACTGACGTTGAGAAATACCACGATATTCTATTTCATCCTTCAGAATTTCACCAGGATGTGTAGGGAAAGCTGTAATTATATCATTAGCCCGCATTGTCAAATCTGTTTTTTTGTCATTACTCATAGCTCTATTATTTATAATGATTTGACAACTCCGTTATATTACATATTGTTGCGATTGTTTGACCTTCTTCTATTACCTCTTGAAATACTATTCGGTACTGTTCATAGACTCTTACTGAGGATAATCCTGTTTTATCACCAGATAGCCTTTCATAATTAAGAGAGTTCACTACTGTCCCGTAAAAGTGGACTCATCGCTCTTTGAAATAATTGAAATACAGTCTTTTTCAAAAGTTTCCAAGGGTGCGACGATTTGAATTTGTAATTTTGCAGTTATCAAGATCAAGAAGTTTTGGGGTACTACAGAGAATGCTGTGAGAATCCAAATCTC
>OLSQ01003321.1_pt1 | contig 10674 bp, 7 predicted proteins | sample 1672561 | NCBI WGS metagenome assembly OLSQ01 (sample SAMEA3136699, study PRJEB25190) | human gut metagenome | biome: human gut; feature: human-associated habitat; material: faeces | place: Austria | collected 2013 | reverse complement strand
CGGCATGCAGAAATGAATGAATACTGAAGACTGAAAAAAGAAGAATGAATCATTCACGGGCCTTCGGTCACGCGATGTAGGGGCCGGGCTGTCCCCTCCCGGCGACGCACTTCCGACCCGTATAGGCCGCCGTCAAAATGGCAAACGCCCCCGAATTGTCATTGCGAGGCCCCAGCGGGGCCGTGGCAATCTCGGGAAGGCAGTTACGTTTTCGCCGGGAGTGCCCTGTTATCCACCCCGGTCCTGCGAGATTGCACCCCAAGGGCACTTCCTCGCGCTGCGCACTCAGGGCGCCACGTCGGGCTTTCGCCCTCCCCGCAATGACAAACTTGGGGGCCATTGCCTTTTTAACATTGGCCCGCACTTCCCGCCGGTGCGCCGCCGGGAGGGGACAGCCCGGCCCCTCAAAATGCAAAAAACCGGGGATGCCGGAAAATCCGGCATCCCCGATCGGGTCTCTTACATATCGAACGGTTCCATGGAGAGGACGGGGTGGCCGACCTCGGTCAGGTAGTTCAGCAGCTCCTCGGGGTCCTCGGTGCAGATGGTCTCGTCGGCGATCATGTCGGCGAAGTTATCCACATCGTAGAGCTCCTTGGCAGCCTCGTTCAGCTTGTCGCGCATCTGCTCCTTGAGCTCCTTCGGCAGCCAGACGATACGGCCGAGGCCGCCTTCGGCAGCGATGAACTTCTTGGAGGCGATGAAGTGCTTGCCATGGCCCATGAAGCCCGGCGTCTGCACGCCGCCGCCCGTCATGGAGGCCATCTCGGAGAACGTCATGCCGAGCGGGGTCATGCCGGCGTACTCACGCATCGTGATGACAACGCCCATGCTGACCGGCTCGACGCCGCAGATGCATTCGAAGCAGCCGCAGGACGTCATCGGATCCTGGAACAGGGAGTACAGCGTGACGTGCTCGAGCGCGCCGTGCGAGTACTTCTGGACGGCCTCGTCCACGTCCTCGTAGCGGCCGAGGCGCTCGTCGATGCAGTGCTCCTTCGGCACGACCTGGCAGGGACCCTGCGGGTCGAGCTCGTTCGTTGCCTTGGCGTCCAGCCAGGAAACGGCGCCGCAGAGGCCGAGGCGCTCCGGGGTGACGATGCAGACATGGCTCGGGGAGAAGGCCTGGCACATGATGCAGGTGTAGAACACGGGCACGGACTCGTCCGTCATGCTGCGCAGGCGGTCGTCGCGGCGGTTGAAGACCTCGTTGGCCATCGCGCGCAGCTCCTTGTTCTTCGCCTCGTCCACGACGATCTTGACCTGGCACTTGTCGACGACGGTGTCGAACTCACTCTTGATCTTGGCGTAGAGGACCTCGCCGATGTGGCGGAAGCGGAAGCCCGCCTCAAAGTCGGCCTTCGAAACGCGGATACGGATCATATCGCGCTGGCCGGTGTGCATAACGCCCTCGATGCAGTTCAGGAAGGAGTGGATCTTGCGCTCCATAACGGACTCGAAGTCGGACTGCATGTTCTTGCCCGCGACCTCGACGATGTAGGACAGGGAGATCTTGGAGCCGACGGGGATCTCGTCAAGCTCGGGGCCGTCGACCGTGATCTTGTGGTCCTCGATCTCGGCGGCGTCTCTCGTGGTGACCAGCTCGAAGCAGTCCTTGCGGGAGCCGTCAACCTCGACCTGCATGTCGCCCTTGCGGATGATCTCGCCTTCGAACGCGGAAGCGAAGGAGACAGGAATGTCGATCGTGGTGATCTTGATCTTGATGTCGCGCGCCTCGAGGGAGGTGGCGTTGAACTTGCTGACGTCCTCCTGCACGATGAGGCTCTTCGGGACGCGGTAGATGTTCTCAGTCTCGTTCGTGACGACCGGGAAGCCGAGGGCAATGGCGCCAGCGCCGCAGGCGACGATGACGTCGTCCAGGGGCTTGAAGGCGTTGACGAACGCGGGAACGCGCTCCATCGTGTACTTCATCAGGCTGCCTGCGTCGCCCGGGGTGATGTTGCCGAAGATCAGGGCAGCGCGCAGCGCGACGGAGACGACATGGATGACGGCGGTGACGTCCTTGCCGAGCGGGATGACGCGGACATTGTCGCCGGTCTTGTAGCCCTTCTCCTCGAGCTGGTCGATGACGCCGCCCACGAGGGTGACGAGGATGCCCTGGCTCTGGTAGCTCTTCACGAGCGCGACGGCCTCATCGGCAGAGGGAGCGGAGCCGAGGATAACGGCAACGCCGGGGATGTCGCCCGTGACCAGCGGCACGCCGAGGTTACGAATGACGGCGTCGGACAGGTGGCCGTAGCAGGGCAGCTCATAGGGCGTGGCGCCGTTGAGGTACTTCAGGACCTCGATGAACTCGGCGCACAGTGCGGTGGCTACGCCGGACATGAAGGCGTCGTTCAGACGGGGACTGCGGGTCATGAGCGTCTTGACGACGCCGAGAGCCTGCTTCAGCTCGCCGAGGGTGCCGACCTTCGAGCCGGTGACGGCGTAGTAGCAGGGCAGGGAGTAGGCGGTGTCGGGGAAGGACACGGCCTGGCCTTCGCCGTACTGGGCGATGGCATTGTCAATGGCGGCCTCGGTCAGGCCGTAAACGGCATCGTTGCCGCCGAATACACGTTCAAATAAAGTCACTGGGATTTTCCTCCTATTTTTCATCCCGATCCAGGATGGCCTTGATGTTCCGAATCTCTTCCATAGCCGTGCGGCTGAAATCGTACGGGGACTTTCCGTTGCGGTCAGCGTCCATGATCTCCGGATTGTAGTGGATGCAGCCGAGGAAGTCCTCTGCGGGGATGACGCTGCGGACATACGCCTCGTCGCGCTCGTCGCGCACCTTGTTGGCCACGACGCGCACGCGCTTCACGCCGAGATCGGCGGCAAGACGCTTGACGTTTCCGTAGGTCTGGACGCTGCGTGCGCCCGGCTCCACCACAACGAGGAACTGGTCCATGTTGGCTGCCGTGCCGCGGCCAAGGTGCTCCAGCCCTGCCTCCATATCCATGATGACGACGTCGTCCTTGCGGAACGTGAGGCTTGTCAAAATGGCCTTGAGCATCACGTGCTCCGGGCAGACGCAGCCGCTTCCGCCGGTGTCGACCGTGCCCATCACGAGCAGCTTGACGCCGTTGATCTCCTTCGCCAGCTTATCCGGCAGATCCGAGACCTGCGGATTGAGCTTGTAGAACGAGTTCATATCGTTCGCGCCGGTGCGCTCCTTGGCGAGCTGCTTCATCTTGGAAACGGGGACGATGGAGTTGACCTCTTCCTCGGTCATGCCCAGCGCCAATCCGAGATTGGCGTCCGGGTCGACGTCGGCGGCCAGAACGGTGCGCCCTTCGTCGGCATAGAGCCGGGCCAGTGTGGAGGACAGCGTCGTCTTGCCGACGCCGCCTTTGCCGGTGATCGCTACTTTCATTGGAAAAACCTTCTAAACTCTAGTCGTAAGTAAAAATATCTTAGATACCCAGGGCTTTGCGCTTGGCCTCGATGGACTCGATCATGCGGTCGCCCAGCTTTTCGATGTCCTTCTCGACGACGAAGTTCGCCTCGACCCATTCCTTGCAGCCGGTCTCGCCCTGGAGCAGCTCCGTGATCTCGGAGGAACCCTTGGAGTACGGATCGACGCCGAGGTAGGTGTCGATGCCGGTGGCGACGACGTAGTTGCCGATGGAGACGGCCTTCTCGGACATCCACTCCGGTGCGCAGCCGCACAGCGGAATCTGGGAGATGTTGATGCCCCAGTCCTTGGCGATGTCGGAGGCGAGGACCATCATACGGGAGATATCGACGCAGGAGCCCATGTGCAGGACGGGCGGAATGCCGACCAGCTCACAGACACGGCGCAGACCCTCGCCGCAGTATTCCTTCGCGTCCGGATCCATGAGGCCGGCCTTGGCGGCAGCCTGCGCGGAGCAGCCGGAAAGAATGACGATGATGTCGTTCTTGAGGAGCTTCTTCATCAGCTCGATATGGGCGGTGTCGGGACGGACCTTCGGGTTGTTGCAGCCGACCATGGCGACCGCGCCGCGCAGGACGCCGGCCTTGACAACGTCAGCCAGAGGCTTCAGCGTGCCGAATGCGTCAACGTGGGTGTTGCAGACGCCGTCGAGCTCCTTCTTGATGGCCTCGACCGAGTAGCCGACACGGGCCTTGGTCTTGAGGTTCGGGATGTTGACAAGCTCGGGCTTGCGGTTCTTGAAGTTCTCGACCGCCATCTTGATGATCGCCTTGGCGTTGTCCGCCGCGGTGTCCTCATGGAACTCGATGAAATCGGAGTCCGGCATGCGGGCGATGGGGGAGGTGGTGATGAACTTGGTGTGGAAGCACTTGGAGAGCGGGCCGAGTGCCGGGAAGATGCACTGCACGTCGACGACGATAGCTTCGCAGGCGCCCGTCAGAACGACGTTTTCCTGCTGCAGGAAGTTACCGGCCATCGGGATGCCCTGACGCATGGCGACTTCGTTGCCCGTGCAGCAGACACCGGCAATGTTGATGCCCTTGGCGCCGACGGACTTTGCGAGCGCGATCATCTCGGGATCCTGCGAGTACATGACGATCATCTCGGACAGGGAAGGATCGTGGCCGTGGACGATGATGTTGACCATGTCCTTTTCCATGACGCCGATGTTGGCGGTGGTGTCAACGGGACGCGGGGTGCCGAACAGAATGTCGGAGAACTCGGTGCCCATCATGGAGCCGCCCCAGCCGTCGGACAGACCGGCGCGCAGGGACTGCTTAATGAGAGCCTCCGGCAGCGAGGAACAGCCCATATGCGTCATGTGCAGCGACTGCGAGACCTCACGGTCAATCGCGCGCGGCTCGATGCCGGCGTCATGCCACAGCTTCTGGGTGTGCTCCGGTGCGCGCTTGAGGTAGCGCTGCACGCCGAACGGCTTGCCGTACTCGAGAAGACCCGTCTCGGCGACCTCGTGGGCCAGATCGTAGATATCCTTGCCCTCGGTCTCGATGCCCCACTCGGCGGCGATCTTCTTCAGCTTTTCCGGATCCTTGACCTGGTAGGAGCCGCCCTCTTTCGCCTGATAGAGCGTGTGGCAGATCTGACGGCCATGGTCGGAGTGCGTGGCTGCGCCGCCTGCGGTGAAGCGCAGGTAGTTACGGCCGACAATGCCGTGCACGTCGCAGCCGCAGATGCCGCGCGGGGCCTTCGGCGTGATGCGGCAGGGGCCCATGGAGCAAATGCGGCAGCAGGTGCCGGCTTCGCCGAAGCCGCAGTGCGGCGTCTGATTCTTGACGCGCTGCTGCCAGGAATCTGCGCCAACTTTTTTGCCGGTTTCGAGCAATTCGTTGGTCGCTGCTTCCATCTGTTCAACTGTGATTAAGCGATCCCAATCCATCGATGATGTATCCTCCTAAATTTTGTTCTGGACCGGCCCGCGCAGCAGCTGCCCAGGCCGAAGGGGGGTGGCGTGTCCGTCCGGACAAACCGAGCGGGCGTATTTTCGCCTCGAAACCAAAAGCGACGCAATACGCCTCATACAGCTTGGGTCTATTCTATCAAGCCCCCGCGGGAAAGTCAACCGATCCGAACCCCGGCGGGGGGTTATCGGCAAACGCGGAAATCAGACGAAATCGAAATAAAAACAACAAATAAAAAGTCAGAATCGTCGACAAATAACGGACGATTCTGACTTTATGCACAAAATGATATACGATATTCGGATATTCCTTTTTTTATGGTTCCATATGAACATTGATATGCGGATACGTCATGGTGACGCCGGCAGAGGAAAAGGCTGCCTGCAGGCCGTCGAGGACGTCATTGCAGCAGGTCCAGTAATCCTCCGTGCGGGCCCAGAAGCGCAGGACGTAATTGACCGCGCTGTCGCCGTAGCCGGTGACGTGGGCCTCGATGGGCCGGTCTTTGAGGACCGTCTCATGCGCGGCCGCGGCCTGCGTGAGCACGGCGCGGACGGTGTCCGCCGCGTCGTCATACGAGGCCGAGACGTTCAGGTCGATCCGGCGCGCAGGCTCGGCGGTCTGGTTGACGATGGCGGCCGCGGTGACCTGGCTGTTGGGCAGGTAGATGCGCTGACCGTCATACGTCCGCAGGCTCGTATAGACCGCGCCGATGGTGAGCACCGTCCCGGCCTTGTCTCCGATCTGCACGTAATCCCCGGCACGGAAGGGCTTGGCCGTGAGGATCATCATCGCGCCCGCCACGTTGGAGAGCGCCGTCTGCAGCGAGAGCGAGACGGCCAGACCGGCGACGCTCAGGATGGCGAGCAAAGACGTGGTATCGACGCCGAGCGTCCCCGCCACGAGCATGATCGTGATGAAGATCAAGATCGCCTTTGCCGACGTGCGCAGGAAGCCGAAGATCGTATGGTCGAGCTTCGAGCGCGAAAACAGCTTGTCCGCCGCCCGTAAGATCAGCCGGATCAGCACCGCGCACAAAACGAGCAGCACCGCCGCATACAGCAGCTTCTCCAGCGTCAGCCGCGAAAAAAACGACTGCACCTGCTGCTCGTCGATGGTCTGCGTATCCAGAACGGAAGAAAAGATCATAAACGACCCTCCGGGTGATAAAAAATCTTCATAAGGCTCCCCACCCAGGGGAGCTGTCTGCGAAGCAGACTGAGAGGTTGTCACAAATTTGCTGCAACCTCTCCGTCTCGGCTTACGCCGTGCCACCTTCCTCTCATAGGGGAAGGCATGGATAAACGCCACGCCCCTGCAGGCAGGGGCGTGGAAAAGGTCAGTCGGAGGCGGACGGCGCGTCTTCCTGCGGGGCGTCCGGGGAGGCGGGGGCTTCCGCGTCCTGCTCGTCCTGCGCGGGTTCGCTGCCGTCGGTCAGCTTTTTGTTTTCCGCGTTCACGTAGGTCATGAACTCGTCGCCGGTGATGGTCTCCTTGGTGAGCAGATACATGGCGATCTCGTCGAGCAGCGCCCGGTGCTCGGTGAGAAGCCGCTTGGCGTCTTCGTAGCAGTCCATGAGCAGCTTGTGGATCTCCTCATCTGCGGCGGAGGAGGTGGAGTCGGCGCAGTTCATCATCGTGCTGCCGTCGAGGTACGGGTTCGAGACCGTGGACAAGGCCATGAGCCCGAGCTTGTCGCTCATGCCGTACTGCGTGACCATCTTGCGGGCCAGCTCCGTGGCGCGCTCAATGTCGTTGGACGCGCCCGTCGTGGCGATGCCGAAGACGATCTGCTCGGCAGCGCGGCCGCCCAGCATGGTCTGCAGCTCGACAATGAGCTCTTCCCGGCTCGACAGGAACTTCTCCTCCTCCGGCATCTGCATGGTGTAGCCCAGCGCGCCGGAGGTATGCGGCACGATCGTGATCTTGGAGACCGGCTGCGAATGCTTCTGCAGCGCCGCGACCAGCGCGTGGCCGACCTCGTGGTAGGAGACGATGCGCTTTTCCGTGTCGGTCAGCACCGTGCCCTTCTTCTCCGTGCCCGCGATGACGAGCTCGAACGACGTCAGCAGATCCTGCTGGTTGACGGCCTTGCGGCCCAAACGCACGGCGCGCAGCGCCGCCTCGTTCACGAGGTTTGCCAGATCCGCGCCGACCGCGCCCGCGGTCGCCTGTGCGATCTTGTGCAGGTCGACGTCCTCGGCGAGCTTGATGTTCTTCGTGTGCACGCGGAGCGTCTGATAGCGCCCGGCGAGGTTCGGCCGGTCGACGATGATGCGGCGGTCAAAGCGGCCCGCGCGCAGAAGCGCCTTGTCGAGGATCTCCGGCCGGTTCGTGGCGGCCAGAATGACGACGCCCTTGCTCGAGTCGAAGCCGTCGATCTCGGCGAGCAGCTGGTTGAGCGTCTGCTCGCGCTCGTCGTTGCCGCCGAACTTGGAGTCTCTCGTGCGGCCGATGGCGTCGATCTCGTCGATGAAGATGATGGCCGGGGCGACCTTCGCCGCCTGCTGGAACAGATCGCGCACGCGGCTCGCGCCGACGCCGACGAACATCTCGACGAAATCAGAGCCGGAGATCGAGAAGAACGGCACGCTGGCCTCGCCTGCGACGGCCTTGGCCAGCAGCGTCTTGCCGGTGCCCGGAGGGCCGACGAGCAGCGCGCCCTTCGGCAGCTTTGCGCCGATGGCGGCGTATTTCTGCGGGTTATGCAGGAAGTCGATGATCTCGACGAGCGATTCCTTGGCCTCGTCCTGTCCGGCGACGTCGGCAAACGTGACGCCGGTGGACTTTTCCATGTAGACCTTGGCCTTGCTCTCGCCAATGCCGCCAATGCCGCCGCCCATGCGCTTGGACATGCTGCGCATCAGCAGGCTGAACAGGGCGTACATGATGATGACCGGCAGCAGCCATGTGACGACAAAGGTCACGATGGGGCTGGCCTGCTCGACGATCTCGGTGTTGTAGATGACGCCCTGCTTGTCCAGCTGCGCCTTGAGCTCGGAATTATCGTAGTTGGGGATGATGCCGGTGTAGTACATCCGCTGCTGCGCAGCGGGCTTTTTGGCCTCCTCCCGCGTCAGGATGACGATCCGGTCCGACTGGAACTCCAGCTCCGCGATCTCGTCCTTGTCGAGATACTCCTGGAATTCGTTGTACGGGATCTCCGACAGATAGGCGTTGGCGATGGAGGTATAGACGGAATTGATGAGCAGCGTGGCAATGAGCGCCGCGACCATCAAAAAGACGATCCGGCGGCCCTGACGTCCATCGTCGCCGTTCTGCGGCTTATTGTCCTGCGGTTTTTTGCCCTTGGGGTCGTTATTCAAAAACGCACCTTCTTTCTGCGAAAAACATGGGAAAATTTAGTATTGTTTTTCCTTTTTCAAATCTTATCACACCCGCCCGGCTTTTACAAGAAAGAACCCGCGGCGGGGCGGTAAATTTTCTGTGAATTGTGAGATTGGGATTGAGCTTTGCCGAAGAAGCTGTTATACTATACCATGAAATACTATGAAAAGAAATTCTGACGAAATCACTCGGAAGCTGGAGAGATCATGGAACAGAAAAAATGGAACCGCAATGACCGCCGCCCGCCCCTGCGCCGCGCGCAGGAGCCCTCGGAGGCGGCAGAAAATATGCTCGAGGGCCGCAACGCCGTGCAGGAAGCGCTCGCTGCCGGTCGCCCGATCGACAAGCTCTATATCGCCGCCGGCGAGACCGACCGCGCCCTTGCCCGCCTCGCCGCCATGGCGAAGGAGGCTGGAGCTGCCGTCGTCGAGACCGACCGGCGCAAGCTCGATCAGCTCTCTGCCACCGGCGCGCATCAGGGCGTCGTCGCGCTGGCCGCAGTGCGTGAATACTGCGAGATCGCCGATATCCTCGCCATCGCCGCAGAGCGGAATGAAGCGCCGTTTGTCATCGTCTGCGATGAGATAAGCGATCCGCACAACCTCGGCGCGATAATCCGTTCGGCGGAATGCGTCGGCGCGCACGGCGTCATCATCCCGAAGCGCCGCAGCGCGGGGCTGACCGCCATTGTCGACAAGGCCTCCGCCGGTGCTGCCGAGCACATGGCCATCGCGAGAGTGCCGAACATCTCCGCGGCGATAAAAGAGCTCAAAGATAACGGCCTGTGGGTCTATGGCACCGCCGCCGACGGGCAGAATGGCCTGTGGTCGACCGACCTCACCGGTGCTATTGCGCTCGTCATCGGCTCCGAGGGCGAGGGCATGAGCCGTCTCGTCAAGGAGAGCTGCGACTTTATCCTCAGCCTGCCCATGAAGGGGCAGGTCAGCTCCCTCAACGCCTCCGCGGCTGCCGCCGTGACGATGTATGAGGTGCTCCGTCAGCGCAGCGCGCAGAGCTGACATTTTTCTCACGCTTCCGCAGTGAAGCTTTCCCCGCGCCATACATATAGAAAAGCAAGGATAAAGGTATGAAAGATTTCAGTCTGGACCTCGATCCCACAACTGAATCTTATACAGATATGTCGCTCGACAGCATACTGTCGCAATACAAGCTGGAGTCGAATCGGGACGATTTGTCCGGGTCAGATGACTCCGGCTATTCCTCGTTGTACGACGATGAGGACGATGATGTGCGCGTCTACACTCCCGGTGCAGCCTCGGCGCGCAGAGCCGCCGAGCCCGAGGACACGGACAGCAGCTATGACGGCTACGCCGATGACGGTTACGATGCACAGGACTACGGCTATGACAGCGCCGTATCATCCCGCGCTGACGATTACGGTGAGGAGGACAACAGTAAGCCCTTCCCCACAGTCCCCGGCATCAGCCATCTGAAGAGCTTCCTCAAAAGCAAGCTGAAGCCGAAGTCCGAAAAGCATGCTGCGGGCAGCCGGAGCAAGACAGAGCCTGCCGACGACTATGACGATTACAGTTATTCCGATAATGCCGACGGGCAGGACTATGCTTCGGAATATACCGACACATACTACACCGACGAAGACTATGGCTATGCTCCCGACGGCAGCGGCGCTTATGACTCCGCGCCCGTGCAGGGCACATGGCAGTATGACGACGGCAGTTACAATGAGCCGCAGCAGGTGGAGGAACCGGAATATGCTCCCCCCGCTACCGAGCACTCCGGTGCGCGCGGCGCGATGGAGCAGGACGCGCGCAGATACATTGCGCAGATGCAGGCGGGCTATGAGCAGGACTATGCGGAGCCTGAGGCCGAAGACGACCTGCCCTACGACCCGAGCACTGACGGCTACGATGCAGACCCGACGCGCTATTCCGCCGAAGGCGGCAGCACCGTATACGCTGACGATTCCGACGACGGTGACGAAATAGACAGCCGCTTCAATCTAAGCGGC
>OLSQ01003314.1_pt1 | contig 10712 bp, 8 predicted proteins | sample 1672561 | NCBI WGS metagenome assembly OLSQ01 (sample SAMEA3136699, study PRJEB25190) | human gut metagenome | biome: human gut; feature: human-associated habitat; material: faeces | place: Austria | collected 2013 | reverse complement strand
TCAAGGCGCTGGAAGCCGGTGCCTTTGCGCTGGTGGTGGGCGGTGCCATTACCCGCCCGGCCGAGATCACGGCCCGCTTTACCGGTGCCATCCACGCCATGAACAAATGACAACAAAAGGAAAGGAAATGCTGGATGAAACAGTATCTTGCCATTGACATCGGCGGCACCAGCGTCAAGCTGGGCCTTGTGGACGAAACGGGTGGCATCCTTGCCAAAGCCGAGGAGAGCGTCAGCTTTGACGGCTGGCAGACTCCCATCCTGACCACGGTGCTGGCCGCTGCCGAGCGGTTCCTCACCGCGCGGGGGGAAGACCCGCGGGCGCTGGAAGGCATCGGCGTTTCCGCCACCGGCCAGATCAACAGCCATACCGGCGTGGTGGCGGGCACCTGCGGCAACCTGCCCAACTACATCGGCAGCCCCATCAAGGAGCAGCTGGAAGCCAAATTCCACCGGCCCGTCACTGTGGCCAACGACGCCAACTGCATGTGCCTGGGTGAAGTCTGGGTCGGCGGGGCAAAGGGCTATACCGACGTCATCGGTGTCACGCTGGGCACTGGCGTCGGCGGCGGCATCCTGACCGGGGGCCGCCTGCTGGAGGGTGCCCGGGGCCTGGGCGGCGAGATGGGCCACTACCGTACCCACGCCCAGCACGGCCTGCTCTGCACCTGCGGGGCGGTGGGCTGCTGGGAGCAGTACGCCTCCACCACGGCTCTGGTGCGGGGAGCCCACGCCATTGACCCCAACCTGAAAGATGGCCGGGCCATCTTTGCGGCGGCCGAGGCAGGAAACCCGCTGGTGCTCGATCTCATCGACCGCTGGACGGACGAGATCGCGCAGGGGCTGGCGGGCATGGTGCACATCTTCAATCCGCAGCTCATCCTGATCGGCGGCGGCGTCAGCGCGCAGGAAAAATTCCTCATCGAGCCGGTGGCCGCAAAGGTCCGGCGCTCCATCATGCCCGCCTTTGCCGAGGGGCTGGAGATCCGGGCGGCTCAGCTCCACAACGACGCCGGAATGGTAGGCGCTGTGTATTATTTCCGCCAGACCATGGAAAACACCTGAACAGGAGGAACTACCATGAAAAAACATGTTCTCTGCCTGGGTGACAGCAACACCCACGGCTACTGTGCCGACCCGACGGACTGTGCCGACGGCGGGATCCGCTTCAATGAGGAGGAACGCTGGACCTGCCGCCTGCAGACCGCGCTGGGCAGCGATTATCTCGTCACCGAAGAGGGCCTCTCCGGCCGGACGACCGTCTTTGTGGACCCCATCCACGAATCCATGGACGCCCTGAGCGCCGCCTACGCCCTCCTCAAGAGCCATGAGGTCATCGACCTGCTCATTATCATGCTGGGGACCAACGACGTCAAGGAGCGCTTTGGAGCCAACGCTGCCTGCATCGCCGCGGGTCTGGAACGGCTCATCCTCAAGTGCAAGAGCGTGGACTGCTGGGGTGCCAAGGCCCCCAACATTCTGGTGGTGGCCCCGCCCCGTATCAAAGAGGGCTTCCACGACCCCGTCATGGGCGAGGGCTGTGTGGAGAGATCCGCCGGTGTGGCGGAGCAGTTCCGCGTCATCGCCGAGCGGCAGGGTGTGCACTTTCTGGACGCCGAGGGCTGCGAGTTCAATCAGATCGACTTTATGCACCTGACCCGCCATGGCCACGCTCAGCTGGCGGAAAAGCTGGCAGAGCTGGTGCCGACTTTATTGTAAAATTTTCCTCCTCGCCAGAGGCTCTCCCTTTGGGAGAGCTGGCGCGTTAGCGCCTGAGAGGGCGAGGACGCTTGCGGGGAGAGCCGGCAAAGCCGTCAGGCTTTGACTGAGGGCGTTCCCCTATAACGCAGCAGAGCCGTCCGGTAGTTGCCGGGCGGCTCTGCTGTGCTTATTGGAAAGGATCGATCGGGAGATGGCAATTGTTATGTTTTGCCGGGCGCGGCTTTTTCAGCCGGGCACGGACGCGGATGACCGATGCTCCGGTCACACGCTTGACGGGGCGTAATGATGCCTTTAGCCCCTATCAGGAAGGGAGGTTCTGTGTCATGCTTAGTGTACCACGATTTGCCCGCTTTGGACGATTTTCGGCACGAATCGACCCGCAAATGCGTTGAAACGACCCGGCGGCGCAAAAGCAGCCGGACGCACCCGCAAAAAGCAGAAAACCGCCCGGCTTGCGGTTACCGGACGGTTTTCTGTCTCTATAGGAAAATATGGGAATGACGTGCTTTCAGAGTACATCTCTGTCCCTGCATTATACCACCGGCGGCAGAAAAAGTGGAGTGCTTTTGCACGAAATCCCCAATAATGGCTCGAAATGCCTTTTACCGGGCGGCATCGCGGCGCAAAACGCCAGCCAACGCAAAAAGGGACTGCTGCACAGCGCTGTGCAGCAGTCCCTGCGGGGTTATAAGGGGTTACGGGTCAGCGGGCTCAGCCGCGCTGCTGATAGGTCTTCCAAGTGCGGATGACCTCCAAGCGGCTTACGCGGCTGCCGGGCTTGAAGCTGCCGTCCTGTGCAGACATCAGGCCGGTATCCACTGCCCAGCGGATGGCCTGCAGCTCTGCGGCATCGGCTGCCACATCGTTGAACAGTGCCGTGCTCTGGGTAGCGGGCTTGCCTGCGGCAGTCCACAGTGCAACAGCCAGCTGCTGACGGTTAGCGGGGATCGCCACGCCCTCGGGCAGAACGCTCTTCAGGTAGGCGGTGGTGCCTGCAATGTAAGCGCCTACGCCAACGGCTGCGCCACCCACAGCGGCTACCATCACGATAGCGCCGCCGCCGTCATCGCTGGGTGCGGGTGCGGGAGTGGGAGTGGGAGTCGGGGTCGGCTCAGGATCAGGAGTCGGGGTGGGAGTAGGAGTCGGATCCGGATTGGGAGTGGGAGTAGGATTGGGATCCGGGTCGGGAGTGGGAGTAGGATTCGGATCCGGGTTGGGATCGGGAGTAGGATTCGGATCCGGGTTGGGGTCGGGAGTAGGATTCGGATCCGGGTTGGGGTCGGGAGTAGGATTCGGATCCGGATCGGGGGTCGGCTCGGGATCGGTCCCCTTCACAACGTAAGTGCCCACCTTTTCGGTAATGGTCGCGTTATAGTTCTCGTCCGCCGTCACCTGAACGTACACATTGTAGTTGCCGGGGGTGGTGGGGACAGTCTCGCTGCGGTCGGTGTCGGTGCCGTACAGCAGGGTGGTCTGCGGGTCAGCACCGTTGTACTGTTTGCCCTCGTAGGCCACCTTGTTCTGCGCAGCATCGTAGGTAAAGTCTGTGGCTACGGGCGTGTAGCGGACGGTGTACTGCCCGACTAACGGATACTGGGAATCGTTATCCTGATTGCTATTATAGTAGTTGTTACCGTTCACCACAAGGCGAACTTCGTAGGTACCCACCTCGGTAGGCACAGAGGAGAAGTAAGAGTTTGGTTCGTCGTAGTACCGAAGTTCAGCCTGCGGGAGTTCCTCCTCGCCGAAATACCGCTTGCTGGTATCTCTATAGGTCACCGTGCCGGTCTTGACATCCCATTCGAAGTCATCGAGAGCCGGTTTATACTTGATCACGGTTTCGCCGATATCGACCGAACCGCTCGTGTATTTATCGCCCTCTTCAGCTACAACGCGCTTTTTATAGATGCCATAGTTGTCCGGCTCGCCATAGGGGATGCTGTCAAACTCCTTATCATCGTAGGTGCGCACATAGACAAGTCTCAGCTTGCCCACGCCCTCCTGATAGCAGGTAACCTTTGTACCCTCCGGCGTTTCATCAGTGGTAAAGTCTCCCTCGCCCAGGGCAGAGAAGGGCAGCTTTCCTTCGCTCTGGTTCACCACAATGGGATTGCCGTCATTCAGGGCGGTCAGGGTCAGGGTCATGCCGTCTGCGGAAAGCTGTGCGCCGTTATAAGCGTTGACCTCAGCGCCATTAATGTTCGTAACCGGCTTGCTGAAGGTGATATCCACGTTGACATTGCCGACAAGGTAAAGCTCCGTGGCTTCCTTCGTCACGCCTTTTACGCTTTCCACCGTGCCGTCGTCTGCAACGATCAGCTTGCTCAGGTGCTGACCATTAGCAAGGTGCTGACTTTCGATGGGGCTAAAGCTCACCGTATTGGAAACAGCGGCCTTGCTGGAAGTATCCGCCATCAGGCTGCCGGTGATCACGGCATCCTGGATGACCGTTCCATCCGATGTATAATAGTCGGGCAGCTTGATATTGTTGAACACGCCGCCAAGGATCTGGGCGTTGCCACCATCCAACTGGACAGCTGCGTCGAACTGGCCGCCGGTGATGGTGCCACTAGCCTTAACATTCCGCTGGAAGGTGCCGCCGGTGATGGTGCCGCTATAGCCCAAAGTGACATCCGCGTCGAACTGACCATCGGTGATCTCACCGTAAGCTTGGACGCTCTTCTTGAAGATGCCGTTGGCGATGGTTCCATTAGCTTCGACGCTCTCCTTGAAGGTGCCGCCGGTGATGCTGCTGTTTTCATCCGCGTGGACAGCCTTCTGGAAAGTGCCGCCCTCAATAATGGCGTTCTGGGCGGTAACAGGCGCGCCAGCCTGAATGTCCGTAACCGTCACATCCGTCAGCATGATCTGATCGGGTGCAATAGCTGCATGATGGGGGTTGATGGTATCCGAGGTCAGATCCACCGGGCTGCTGCCATCGGGGCTGGTGAGGATAAGCCCCGACATCGTTCTATAACCATCCTCGACCACAAGGTACTGCCAGCCAAGACCCTCATAGATATCGCCGGTCACACCATCCTGGTTCAAGGAATGCGGGGTCACACCGGTCAGGTCGGGCCGACCGTTTTCGGCAATGCGCAGGGGCTTGAGGTTGCTGGGATCTCCAGCCTGATTTACCAGAATCTCCTTGCCATCGTTGTTGCCGTAAATATACAGTATATTACCCTCGGCATAGGTCTGTTCATTTGCACCGTTGATGCTGTATACATCGGTGTTCAGGGTAAGCTCTGCGCTGGCATTGCCCACCAGATAGATGGTATTGACAGAACTGGGCAGGTCTCTGCCGTTGACCGCAGTCACACCGCCGTTGCGCACGGTCAGCTTGCTGAGCTTCTGGCCATCGGCAAGCGCATTCTCTATGCCGTTGCCAGACAGCTTGCACAGAACGGTGTCGGAAATGGCAAGGTCGCCGCCATCCCACTCGAAGCTCTGGGCCACTACATTGGAAATGGTGCACTTGCCCGCGCAGGTGAGGTAATCAAAGGTGCTGTCCTTGATCGTGACATCTGTGAAATCTGCCTGACGGATGATGCCGCCGGTCACGGTAGCATTCGAAAGCTCGACAGCGCAGTTGATGGGCACTGCGCTCAGCTTGCTGAAATTGATCTCCTTACCGCCCTGATCCCCGAGCTTCAGTTCTCCGGTCACACTGGCGATATTGGGGTAGCAAGTATAAGTCCAGCCCTTGCCAAAGTATACGCAGACCTTGCTTCTATCCTCGTCCAGACTGTACACATGGGGCACCTCGTTCACATCGGGCACACCCTCACCGGTAAAACTCAGTTCCTTGTCCGTGGGCGGGATCGGAGTCAGTGCTATGGGTGCGTTGCTCTCTGAAAGCGGCGGGAACATACTGACCTCGGCAGAGATCGTTGTACCGTCTCCACTGATGGAAATCGTGCCATAGCCGTTCAAGGAGACGTTGCTGATACCTACAGGCAGGGAGGTGATGTCGGACGTGCCACCGATTGCTGCCGCCCATGCAACGCAGCCGGGGGCGTACTGCACCTCCAGCTTCAGGCTGTGATCGCTGTACCGCTTGAGCATATACACATCCCCGGTCACCGGCTGGCCGTTCAGGGTGCAGCCCTCCGGCAGGATCAGCTTGTGTGCCTGCTGCTGCGTAGCAGACTTCAGGCCGGAAATATCCTTGAAGTAGCCGCCCGTGACGCTGCCGCCGTTCTCGGTCAGCTTACCGTAGGTGCCGCCGTCAATGGTGCCGTTTTCCAGCACTGCTTTGGCGTAGCTGCCGCCCAGAACACAGGCATTCGGGTTGCCGACCCAAAGCTGACCATCGACCACGCCGTCCAGCAGATATACTTCATTGCCGGAATTTGTGATGGCCACATTCCAGTTGTACTCGCCGTCCAGAATGTACTCTGTCTTTGCATTTTCAACGCCTGTGATGGTCAGCGAGAGACCGGATTCGCTGCAGCTCCAGCCAGGACCGAACTTCTCTTCGGGCAGACCGTCCGCGCCGATCTTGATCGTAACGACGGGATTTGTTGTTTCCTCGTTCGTACCGGCAGCTGTCGTCTCTGCTGCCGCAGCAGACGTCCCAGCATCTGCAAATGCAGATACCGGGAGGATGGAGAGCACCATACTGAGCGCCAGTATCATGCTCACGATGCGTTTTTTCATGATATCCTCTCCTTTGTTGATCGATTTGCCCGGCTGTCCTCCCAAACAGAACAACCGGAACGGACAAAAGGCCAAGTTGAGTATAACACTAAAGTTTATGGAAATAAAGCAGTTTCGCCCGCCGCATCTGCCAAAATTTGGTACAAAAATATGGGCAAAATCACCATACGGGGGAGCTTGCGAACGAATGTGAGTCTGAGAGGGCGACGGGCTTAACTCCCTCAGTCAAAACCTGACGGTTTTGCCAGCTCCCTCGGGGAGGGAGCCTCTGGCGCGACCGGGAACTTTGCGGTTTGACCAGAAACTGTACCTCTATGCCAAAGGCCCCATCTCAGAGGGGGCTGGCACGGCGCAGCCGTGACTGGGGGAGTTCATCCCCCAAAGACTTTTCTTTTTGCATAGAAATGTGCTTTTGATTATGGTATACTAACAGCAGACTGAAAAAGCTGCCCCCTGCAAGGGGCTTATCCGATACAAAAACGAGGAACACTATGAAAAAAGTCATTTCGGTCCGTTTTAAGGAAAACGGCAAAAGCTATTATTTTGATCCCGGCGATGCTGCTATCCACACCGGGGAATACGTTATTGTGGAAACTGCCCGCGGCGTGGAGTGCGGCGAGGTGGTGCAGGGCGTGCGGGAGCTGGCGGATGCAGCCGTGCCCAAGGCGCTGAAGCCCATCACCCGCATGGCCGACAGCGTGGATATCCGCCGGATGCGCCAGAACCGCGAGGACGAAAAACGCGCCTTCCACACCTGTCAGGAGTGCATCGTCCGTCACGGGCTGGAGATGAAGCTGGTGGAGGCCGAGTACACGCTGGACCGCTCCAAGATCATGTTCTACTTCACCGCCGACGGACGGGTGGACTTCCGGGAGCTGGTCAAGGATCTGGCAGGCATCTTCCACACCCGCATCGAGCTGCGCCAGATCGGCGTGCGCGACGAGAGCAAGATGATCGGCGGTCTGGGCATCTGCGGCCAGCCTTTCTGCTGCAGCCGCTTCCTCAAGGATTTCCAGCCCGTTTCCATCAAGATGGCCAAGGAGCAGGGCCTTTCCCTGAACCCCACCAAGATCAGCGGTGCCTGCGGCCGTCTGATGTGCTGTCTGGCCTACGAGGAGAGCGCCTACGAGTACCTGAACAGCATCATGCCCATGGTGGGCAGCACCGTCCGCACCCCGGACGGCCTGGGCACCGTGCTGGAAGTCAACCCCGTTTCCGGCTACCTGCGGGTGCGCTGCGGCACCGAGGCCCTCACCCCGCGCTACTACAAGGTGGGCGTGTGTGAGTACATCAGCGGCGGCAAGCGCGCCCCCCGCCGCCCGGACCCGGACGACGATTATTCCGGCGTGCGCAACCCCGCCCCGGTGGTAGCTTCCGCCGACGCCGATGGCAGCACGGGTTGCGGAAACTGCCCCAAAAAGGGGAGATAATTCCCAGAAAAATAGTGGGAATTCACCAAGGTTAGTCTGCTAAAACTAACCATATTTCGTGATTTTCGCCAAAAAATCTCTTCAATTTCCTCCAGAAGTTAGCCTGTGCTTTTGTGCAACCCAACAAAAAAACGAGTTTTGCATTTTGCGCGGTACGGTTAGTCTTGCCTTTTTGATTTTGCTTTGCTAGAATCGTGTCAAGGATAAGATTTCCGAGGGAGCCCGCCACCCGCCGTGCAAGGGCAGGTTTCTTCATAAATGACCGCACGGGAGATAAGGAGAGTACGATTATGGCACACAAGGTTTCTGACGCATGTGTTGGCTGCGGCGCTTGCGAGGGCGCTTGCCCGGTTGGCGCTATCACCATCGAGAACGGCGCTGCAGTTGTGAACGCTGATTCCTGCATCGATTGCGGTGCTTGCGAGGGTGCTTGCCCCACTGGTGCAATCGCTGCTGAATAATCAGTAGTTTTTGCTGAAAACGCATCAAAAAGGACTGCTGCACATCTGTGCAGCAGTCCTTTTTTGTGGTATCATAAAGTAAAATCACTCCTTCCCGCGAAATAAAAAATATTTTCCAATCGTCCACCGCAAAAGAGGCACTGCGCAAAACACTGCGCAGCCGCCCCGCTTTTTGTTTCATGCACAAATTCCGCAGGAAAATACCCTGCATTTTTTGGAAGGGAAACGGCACACTGTCTATGGAACATTCTACGGAAGTTTTGTATAATAGAACTATGGTCTACTGCACCCCGGAGCACCGGTTCGGCTCGGATGCGCTGCTGCTGGCACGCTTCTGTGAGCCGAAACGCAGCCAGAAAGCCGCAGACCTGTGCTCCGGCTGCGGCATCGTGGCGCTGGAATGGCACGACCGGGGGCACCGCGGCCCCTGCACCGCGCTGGAATTGCAGCCCGAGGGCAGCGCCCTGCTGGCCGATGCTGTCACCGAGCAAGGCATCGGCCACATCACGCCCCATTGCGCCGACCTGCGCACCTTCCGGCAGGGGGAGGGCAGTTTTGACGTGTGTGCGTGCAATCCGCCCTATTTTACCGCCGGGCCTCAGAGTCAGAATGCGGCCCACGCGCTGGCCCGGCACGAAAACACCTGCACGCTGGACGATGTGTGCGCCTGCGCGTTCCGCCTGTTGAAGGACGGCGGGCGGCTGGCGCTGTGCCACCGGCCGGAGCGGTTGGCCGAAGTGCTGGATGTGCTGCGGGCCCACCGGCTGGAGCCCAAGCGGCTGGCCTTCGTCAAGAACCGGGCAGACGCAGCCCCGTGGCTTTTCCTTGTGGAAGCCCAGAAAAACCGCAAGACCGGCCTGCGTGTGGAGCCGGATGTGCTCATCAGCGCCGGAGCGGCGCTCTACGGGAGGTAACTATGGCAGGAACTCTTTACATCGTGGCAACCCCCATCGGCAACCTGGACGACATGCCGCCCCGGGTGGCCGCCACCTTTGGCGCGGCAGACTTCATTGCCGCCGAGGACACCCGCGTGACCATGAAGCTGCTGAACTTTCTGGGCCTGAAAAAGCCCATGGTCAGCTACTATGAGCACGCTTTGCAGAAGGGCGAGGCCATTCTGCAGCGCATCGAGGCAGGGGAGAGCTGTGCGCTGTGCTCCGATGCGGGCATGCCCTGCGTTTCCGACCCCGGTGAGGTGATCGTGCGGGACGCTCTGGCCCGCGGCATCAAGGTGGTGCCGGTGCCGGCTGCCTCGGCCTGCGTCACAGCACTGGCCGTGTCCGGGCAGGACACCTCCCGCTGGGTATTCGAGGGCTTTCTGCCGGTGAACCGCAAGCAGAAAAAGGAACGGCTGGCCGATCTTCTGCACGAAAAGCGCACCGTGATCTTTTACGAAGCACCCCACAAGCTGCGCACCACCCTGGACGACCTGACCGCCGCCTTTGGCCCGGAGCGCAGCATCACCCTGTGCCGGGAGCTGACCAAGCTCCACGAGGAGATCTGGAAAACGACCTTGGGCGAGGCCGTGGAGCACTACAGGGCCAACGACCCCCGCGGCGAGTATGTGCTGGTGATGGCCGGTGCTCCCGCCGGGGAGGATGCCGACGCCGGGCTGACGCTGGAGCAGGCAGCGCAGCGGGCACTGGAGCTGACGGGTGAGGGCTTTGGCCCCACGGCAGCGGCCAAGGCGGCGGCACAGGGCACGCCCTATTCCAAGAGCGAAGTGTACAAGCAGCTGCTGGTGCTGCAACAGGACCGGCAGACTGCGGAATGATAAGAGGAGGACTTTTTTCGTGACAAAACTTCTGGTCCTGAGCGACAGCCATGGCGGACGCGCCGCCATTGAGCGGGTGCTGCTGAAGGAGAATGCGAACATTGACGCCCTGGTTTTTCTGGGCGACGGCCTGCGGGACCTGGAACAGGCCCTGACCCCGTACCCCCGGCTGCGGGCCTACTCGGTGGCCGGCAACTGCGACTACGGCGCTCTGGAGCCGATGGACGGTCTGGCCGCCTTTGACCAGGCCATCGTGTTCTATACGCACGGCCATATGTATGGCGTAAAATACGATCTGGACACGCTGACAGATGCCGCTGCCGCCCGGGGCGCGGAATTGGCCCTGTTCGGCCACACCCATGTTCCCCATGCCGAGCAGCGGGGCAAGGTGTTTTTGTTCAACCCCGGCTCCTGCGGCCGCTGCTACACCGGCCCCGACACCTACGGCCTGCTGACGCTGGAAAACGGCAAGGTGACCGCCTATGAGCACAAAGAGGTACCGAAGCAATGAGCATCAACGAGGTGCGTTATCTGCCGGAATGCGGCAGCACCAACGCCTATGTGAAAGAGCATTTTGAAGAATTCGGTCCGGTGGGGGCCGTGTATACCGAAAACCAGACCGCCGGGCGCGGCCGTCTGGGCCGCAGCTGGGTGAACGCCGAGG
>OLSQ01003312.1_pt1 | contig 10718 bp, 8 predicted proteins | sample 1672561 | NCBI WGS metagenome assembly OLSQ01 (sample SAMEA3136699, study PRJEB25190) | human gut metagenome | biome: human gut; feature: human-associated habitat; material: faeces | place: Austria | collected 2013 | reverse complement strand
CTGCGCCAGGGCGCCCGCACCGCCTACGGACGCGAACACGGCTTTGACCCGCGCGGCGGCTTCGAAGCCTTCCGGGCCGCCACTCCGGTAGCCGGCTATCCTCATTTCCGCCCGTGGGTCGAGCGGATGGTACGCGGCGAGGCTGATGTGCTGTGGCCGGGCAAGTGCCGTCGTTTCGCACAGTCGTCGGGCACGTCCGACGGCAAGAGCAAGTATATCCCCGTGACGGACGCATCGCTGAAAATAAACCACTACGCCGGAGGATCAGATGTGGTGGCCCATTACCTGGAGCTGTACCCCGGCAGCCGCCTCTTCGCCGGAAAGGCATTCATACTCGGCGGCAGTTTCGCCAACGAGGTCGCCGATCTACCTTCCGGAGTTAGGGTAGGAGACCTGTCGGCCAATCTGATCGACGGAATCAATCCTGCGGTCAATCTGCTGCGTGTTCCGTCCAAGAAAATAGCTTTGATGGCCGACTGGCACGAGAAACTGCCCGCGCTGGCCCGCGCTGCCCTGCACGAGGACATTACCAATATATCCGGTGTGCCGTCGTGGTTTCTGACCGTGCTGCGCGAGGTCGTGCGGCTCGCCGGGGCCGACACCGTCCACGACGTATGGCCCAACCTTGAGGTATTCTTCCACGGCGGCATATCGTTCGCGCCCTATGAAGAGCAGTACCGCGCCATAACCGACCCGGCACGCATGCGCTATCTCGAGACCTACAATGCCTCAGAAGGATTCTTCGCCGTTCAGGACACCCGCGAGCGCGCCGCCGGCATGAAACTGCTGCTCGACCGCGGCGTGTTTTATGAATTCGTGCCGCTCGACGCCGTCGACGATCCCAATCCGCCGACTCTCGGCGCCTGGGAGGTTGAGCCGGGCCGTATCTACGCCCTGGTCATAAGTTCATGCAACGGCCTGTGGCGCTATTCGATAGGCGACACCGTGCGCGTGCTGTCGGTAGAGCCGCTGCGCATCGCCATCGCCGGGCGCACCCAAAGCTATATCAACGCCTTCGGCGAGGAACTGATGGTGCACAACGCCGAAGCCGCCATGGCCGCTGCCTGTGCCGCCACGGGTACGTCCGTAGCCAATTATACCGCGGCACCCGTCTTCACTACCGAACGCAGCCGCGGACGCCATCAGTGGCTCATCGAGTGGAACATACCGCCGGCCGACACCGATGCATTCGCCGACGAACTCGACCGGCGACTGCAGGCCGAAAACTCCGACTATCAGGCCAAGCGCGCGGGCGGCATATTCCTCGACCGTCTGTCGGTAACCACGGCCCGGCCGGGGCTGTTCGACGACTGGCTCGGATCCACCGGTAAGCTCGGCGGCCAGCGCAAGGTTCCCCGCCTGAGCAATTCCCGCCATATCATCGACTCAATGTTGAAATTCAACGAAACCAAATCATAAGCAAATGAAACTTAAACAACTGATTCTTGCAATGGGCCTCGCCGGCGCAGCCCTCTCGGCAGCCGCCCAGGAGCAGGCTCCCCGCTACGTATTCTACTTCATAGGCGACGGCATGGGCATGGGCCCGGTGATGACCGCACAGGCCTACAACCGCGAGATACTCAAGAACGACCAGCCACTGCTGATGATGCAGTTCCCGGTCGTGTCATGGTGCATGACCTACTCGGCATCGCACTCGATCACCGACTCGGCAGCCGCAGGCACGGCCCTGTCGACCGGCCACAAGACCAAGAACGGAATGCTGGGCATGGATCCCGACTCTACAGACGTGACTTCGATCGCCCGACAGTTCAAGGACGCCGGCTACGGCGTGGGCATCGTCACTTCCGTCGCTCCCGACGACGCCACTCCCGGCGCATTCTATGCCCATGTACCCTACCGCAAGATGTACTACGATATCGACATACAGGCAGCCAACAGCGGCTATGACTTCCTGGCCGGTGCCGGTCTGCTCGGTACCGTCACCGCCGACGGAGATTCCACCGACGTGCTCGATGTCATGGCTCAGCAGGGCGTACAGATGATCTACGGACCCGACGAAATCACCAAAATCAACTCCGACAAGGTATTCCTCGTAAATCCGCGCGGCACATCGCCCTACAACATCGGCTACACCATCGACTCGATCAGCGGCGTGCTGACCCTGCCCCTGATAGCCGAGACCTGCCTCCAGCATCTGGAGCGCGTGGCGCCCGAACGCTTCTTCATGATGGTCGAGGGCGGCAACATCGACCACGCCCTGCACGGCAACGACGGCGGCGCAGCAGTCAAGGAAGTGCTCAACTTCGACCAGGCCCTCAAGGTAGCCTACGACTTCTACCTCGCTCACCCCGACGAGACATTGATCCTTGTCACGGCCGATCACGACACCGGCGGCATGGTCAACGTTCACTCACGCACCGGACAGTCGCGACCGCTCAGCGTGTTCGACTGGCAGAAAGTATCGAAAGAGGAATTCAGCAACTACTGCAAGTCGCTGCTGCGCGACCGCCGCGTCTACCGCTGGGAGGACATGCAGGAATATCTTGAGCAGAATCTCGGCCTGTTCACCCACATTCCCGTGAGCGAGGAGCGCCTCGAAAAGCTCAAAGAGATGTTCGACGAGACATTCGAGATGCGCAACTCAGCCGACCAGAAGACACTCTACGCCAGTTTCAATGCTTTCGCCGTCGAAGTATTCAAGCTTGTCAACGACGCAGCCGGCGCAGCTTTCACCACGGTAGGCCACTCCGGCAATCCCGTGCCCGTCTTCGCCGTAGGTGTAGGCTCGGACATGTTCAAGGGACTAAGCAACAACGTCGATCTTCCCCGCAAGATCCGCCAGCTCTGCGGCCTCGAACCCAAGTAATACTTACTCCATATCAGAATAGGATAACCGCCCTGCCGGAACATGCCGGACAGGGCGGTTACCATTGTATATGAAGGGGATTACTTTGCTGCGGCGGGAGAGTCGGTGTCGGGTGCCTTGTCGATCAGGTCCATAAACTGGTCGAGACTCGGGGTGATGATGATCTGCGTGCGGCGGTTGAGCTGACGACCGTCGGGCGTGTCGTTGGTCGCCACAGGGTTATATTCGCCCCGTCCGCCCGCAGTCAGGCGCGACGGATCTACTCCGAATGTGTTCTGCAGGGTCTGCACGACAGACGAGGCTCGCAACGCGCTCAGATCCCAGTTGTTGCGGATATTCGTGCGTGATATGGGCACATTGTCGGTGTTGCCTTCGACGAGCACGCTGTAGTTCCTGTAGTCCTTGATGATCTTTGCGATCTTGCCGAGGATGTCCATGGCGTCGGGGCTTATCTCATAGCTGCCCGAGCGGAAGAGCATATTGTCGGCCAGCGATATGTACACGACTCCCTTGAGCACCTTCACGTCGACATCCTTCAGTTCCGAAGTGTCGAGCGAGCGCGTCAGGTTGTTGCTCAGTACCATAAGCAGCGAGTCGCTCTTGGCCTTGGCCTCGACAAGGCGCTTGATATAGCCGTTTGACTCGTTGATCTGATCGACAAGCTTCGAAATGTTTACATTGCCCGACTGGTTGGCCATGATACTCTGCTCGAGGGTCTTCTGCAGGGCGGCATAGTCGCCGCGCAACTGTTCGTTGTTGCGGCGCGCTTCCTCGAGGGCCTGCTCGAGACTCTTTACATTGGCCTGGCTCTGGGCCAGCGACATCTGCGAGGCATTGTAATCGGCCTGCAGCATGTTGAATTTCTTATGACTTACGCAACCGGTCATCAGCACGGCCGCAGCAGCCATCATCGGTACGAATTTTGTGAGTTTCATAAGGTCTGTCGCCGGGGAAAATGATCAGTCCCCGGTTAAGAATACTAACACATCCGCAAGCCGGAATGTTTAGCGATGCTGTATCCCTTACATCGTTACTGCCACATGAATCGGCATGATCCGACAGCAATTTTTATTAAAAATCATTAAATGTGTTGGATTATATCCGGATTGGATATAACTTTGTACTCAATACAATTTTAAACTTAATACAATGGATGCCGCAAATAAACAAAATCTCCTGACCATGCAGCTTTCGGAGGCGGGTATCAGACCGTCTGCCCAGCGTCTCGCGATTCTGGAATATATTACCTCATGCGAATGCCATCCCACAGCCGATGAAATTTATTCGGCCCTGATAGAACGTAATCCGACATTGTCACGGACAACGGTGTTCAGTTGTCTGAAACTGATGGCCGAAAAAGGTTTAATCAATGACATCGATATCTCGGCCGAATCCACAAGATATGATTCCGCTCAGAAAGAGCCTCATGCGCATTTCATGTGCCGTAAGTGCCGGCGTATCTATGACATACCCTTTGACATTCGTTCGCTGTCGGCTCCGGAAGATTTCAGATGCGACAATGTCAATGTCTTTTTCCGAGGACTATGCCCTGAGTGCAGTAAGACCGTATAATTTACAACGACTTAAACATCAATAAATAAACAAACAACAAAAACATGAAAGATCTGAAAGGAACAAAAACCGAGAAAAACCTCCTGGAGGCATTTGCCGGCGAATCTATGGCACGCAACAAGTATTCGTACTTCGCATCAAAGGCGCGCAAGGACGGTTACGAGCAAATTGCAGCCATATTCGAGGAGACAGCCAACAACGAGAAGGAACACGCCAAGCTCTGGTTCAAACTCCTGCACGGAGGCGAAGTGCCTGAGACTATGGACAACCTGCGCGCCGCTGCCGAAGGCGAGAACTATGAGTGGACCGATATGTATGCCAAAATGGCCGAGGAAGCCGATGCCGAAGGATTCCCCGCGATAGCCAGCCGATTCAGGGCAGTGGCTGCGATTGAAAAGCATCATGAGGAACGCTATCGCCGCCTGCTGGCCAACATCGAGGAAGGGCTGGTATTCTCACGCGAAGGCGACACTGTATGGATCTGCCGCAACTGCGGACACATTCATATCGGCAAGAAGGCTCCCGAGGCATGCCCGGTATGCCTCCACAAACGCAGTTTCTTTGAAATAGAAGCCAAAAACTATTGATTATTGAAAATCGGGCTTTGCCCGGAAGACATGCGGATGGCACGTGCCAGAATTCGTCTGCGGCACGTGTCATTCCTTATATATCCTCCGGATCATCCAAAAGAATCTGAACTAACCGCGGATAATTCCGGACGTCCGACAACGGCAAAGCCTGCGAAATCCGGTGGTACGACCTGTAGGCCCGTGCATTTTTTCTCCGGTCGGTAAAGATACATTGAAATTTTTGTATTAATTTTGTGTGGCTTTACAGAATCAAACAATTTTTCAAGTTTGTAAAGCCTGAATAAACGATGGCACAGGTACGACCCAAAAAAGCTCTCGGACAGCACTTTCTCACCGACCTTGACATAGCCGCACGGATAGCGGCTACTGTCGACGACTGCCCCGGCCTGCCGGTGGTGGAAGTCGGTCCCGGCATGGGCGTGCTGACCCGGTTTCTCACCGCCGCCGGCCGCGACGTCACCGTGGTGGAACTCGACGGCGAAAGCGTTGAATACCTGCGCCGCGGCACTGTCGACGGCCTCCGCACCGACCGGATAGTCGAAGCCGACTTTCTGCGCCTCGACCTGCGGTCGGTTGTACCCGAAGGCAAGTGCTGCGTCATCGGCAACTATCCCTACAACATATCGTCGCAGATATTCTTCAAGGTACTCGATAACCGTGACATAGTGGAGGAATGCAGCGGCATGCTGCAGCGAGAGGTGGCCGAGCGCATCTGCGCGCCCGAAGGAAGCAAGACACGCGGCATACTGAGCGTGCTGCTCCAGACCTGGTACACGGCCGAATATCTTTTCACCGTACACGAGCACGTGTTCAATCCCCCGCCAAAGGTCAAGAGCGGCGTCATACGTCTGCGCCGCAACGGCGTCACAGACCCGGGCTGCGATTTCGCGCTGATGCGCACGGTGGTGAAAACCACTTTCGGCCAGCGCCGCAAGACAATCCGCAATTCGGCCCGCGGGCTGCTCCCCGCCGGCACGGTCTTCCCCGCCGACTCTCCGCTGGGAGCCATGCGCCCCGAACAGCTCTCTGTGGCTCAGTTCGTCGAACTGACCAATCTCATCTCATCGCTGCGTAACACTGAAAACAGCTAAGGTCATGTCAATGCAAGAATATTCTCCCGAATATCTGGAAAAAATCAAGGATATCATCCACCGCCAGGACGCCGCTGAGGCCCGCGCCGAACTTGAACATCTGCGTCCGGCCGACATAGCCGAGCTGTATCAGAACCTCGAGCTTGACGAGGCCGAATTCCTGTACCGTCTGCTCGACGAGGAGACAGCCGCCGACGTGCTGATCGAACTCGACGAGGATGACCGCCTAAAGCTGCTCGAAGGCATGCCGAGCGAGGAGATCGCCAAGCAGATCGAACATCTCGACACCGACGACGCCGTCGACATCATCCAGCAGCTCGACGAAGAGGACCGCGACGAGGTCCTCGCTCACATCGACGACGTGGAGCAGGCAGGCGACATCATCGACCTGCTCAAATACGACGAGGACACCGCCGGCGGCCTGATGGGTACCGAGATGGTCGTCGTCAACGAGAACATGTCGATGCCCGAATGTGTCCGCGAAATGCGCCAGCAGGCCGAGGAGATGGATGAGATCTACTACGTCTACGTCGTCGACAACGATTATAAGCTCAAGGGTATATTTCCCCTCAAGAAGATGATCACGCACCCCTCTGTGTCGAAGATCAAGCATGTCATGGAGACCGATCCGGTCAGCGTCAAGGCCGACACTCCTATCGACGAGGTAGCCCTCGATTTCGAGAAGTACGACCTTGTGGCCATGCCGGTCGTTGACTCGATCGGCCGACTTGTAGGCCGCATCACCGTCGACGACGTCATGGACCAGGTGCGCGAGGCATCCGAGCGCGACTATCAGCTGGCATCCGGTCTGTCGTCGGATGTCGATGCCGATGACTCTATATTCTCGCAGTTCAAGGCCCGCATCCCATGGCTGCTGATCGGCATTGCGGCCGGTATTCTCGGATCGGTGATCCTCGACGGATTCCAGGACCAGATCAAGGCCGTCACGGCACTGGCACTGTTCATCCCCATCGTGGGTGGCACAGGGGGCAACGTCGGCGTTCAGGCTTCGGCCATCGTAGTGCAGGGTCTTGCCAACGGCTCGCTCGACATCCGCGAGTTCGGCGCCCAGCTTGGCAAGGAATTCCTCATAGGCCTCCTCAACGCAACCATACTGTCGCTTGTGGTGCTGGTCTACAACCTTATTATGCTGCCCGACAATCTGGCCGTGACCGTCTCGGTGGCCGCGTCGCTGTTCACCGTCATCATGTTCGCGTCGATACTGGGAACCGTAGTGCCTCTGACACTTGAAAAGCTGCACATCAACCCGGCCCTTGCCACCGGTCCCTTCATCCAGATCACCAACGACATCTTCGGCCTGATCATCTACGTGTGGGTGTCGCAGTTCTTCCTGAGCATCCTGGCATAAGATGAGCTGGTTCAATTCCGTCGAATTCTTCGTTATCGCCGGGGCCGCGGCTGCCGCCGTGGTGGCTCTGAGCGCGCTGCCTTCGCGGCGCGGAGTCGCAGTGCTACATACCGTGGCCGGCGACCTGAGCGACAGCCGCGCCGACACTCCCGCTGGCCCGGCCATAGAAGTAGAGGTCGACGACAACCGCCGCGTCATAATCCGGCGTACCGGTCTCGGCGGGGTAGGTGATACAGGGGCCGCATCCCTGGCCGTCAACGTCACAGGATTCGACATCGACATAGAAGAGCGCCTTACGCCAGGACGTCTCGCGCTCGAACGCCGCGACACTGCCGTATTCACGCTTGATTTTCTTGCCGCCGAGCGCTATCACATCCGCTACAACAGCGAGGATGCCGGGGTATTCACCGCATTTACGCTTCCGGTCCGCGAGGGCATCCGTATCCGCCGTCCCCTCAAATAATCCCGGAAAAAGGAGGCGCTTTTCTACAGAGGCCGCAGGCGTGGTCGCCTGCTTTCTCTGCTTTGCAGAGCTACTTCGTCGGTTGCCCTGCGGGCAGCTGATTGAGGCCGGTTGCCGCGTAAAAAAAGCTGCGCGAGGATGGTGCCCCGCGCAGCTGATTGTTAATTGTTAATTGTTAATTCTTAATTTTCAATTATTGACGACGACCTTCACGGCAGTGTTGCCTTGGCGGCGGATATACAGACCGGGAGTCAGCTCGCCTTTGACGCGCACACCCTGGAGGTTGAAGAATTCAGCCTCGCCGGTCTGGTCCACAGCTACGTCAGCCACACCCGAAGTGTTGTTTTCGTTAGGTTTGTCGACATCGGCTGTAACCAAAGTGGCGGCAGGTGCGTGATATTCATTAATTTCGATATCATCATCTTCAGCCATCAGCTTGATAGTCTGTGAGGCTGCAGCAGCCTTTCTTACTGCAAAAGGATAGGATATATGGGCGTCGAATGCCTCAGGAGCATTTTCGGCCTGATCGCCTACTTCGTTGAACTGACATGCTGCGCCCGTCTTGCCGTTCCAATAAAGCATGTGAGCATCCTCACACACCACATTCCAATGCAGACCCTGAGGATTATTTTCGGGCATTACATAGTAAACAGCATGCATCCTGCCGTCATTCTCCTTGAGATACTCTACCTCGGAGATAACAGGATTAACATCTATTTCAGGCCATTTTACTTCAACTCCAATGGTCTTTTCACCATTGTGCAGAGTAAATGTATTTTCCTTGTCGTAAGCAAAGTAATTCAAAAGTTCTGTCTGATCTGCCTGACCCAGGGCAACGCCGTTCAGACGAACCTCATAATTGGCATATTCAGTATTCTCAATAGGATTGCCGTTAAAAAGGATATGCGGTTTGAATACAAGCACATTGGCATGGCCATAGGCGTATTCATAAGGATTTTCCTTGTCAACTTCCACTGTAGCCGTCGCAGTGTAGTTGTCCTTAACGTAATTTACAGTGATAGTGTTGATTTTCTTTGCACCAGACGTTGTATTCTCTAAAGTAATTTCATGAACCTTATCTTTTGAATCTAAAGTAATTCCATTTTTATCTGTTATGGTTGTATTACCATATGAAAGAGATACATTACTACCCGTAAATGATATACTAGTTATGAAGCAATTAACAGGTACGGAAATAGTTATTTTAGAATTTTTATTGACGCGCAATTCATAATTTCCATTTGAAACCCATTGCCTGTAATCACCTTCAAATTTAAGTATTACATCTTTAGAAGGTATATTATTTACAGTTTCATAATTGGCACCTGACGACTGCGGCTTCATACCATAAGCGCCTTCGGTGGTAAAATTGTACGTTGCTGTTACATTCTGATATTCGGGGATGGTAAGTTCAACGCTGAAAGTGATTTCAGTAACCTTTGAACCGGCTATTGCTTTGACAGTGTAGATATCATCTTTTGTCGGTTCGAAGCCATTGTCAACAAGTTCAATTTCGTTGTTTTCGCTGTCAAGAACAATGACTGACTGTGCATTTTCAGCAGCTACGGATATTACAGTACCCTGATCAAACTTGTATTCTCCGTTATTTTCGAATTCCTGTTCACCGGCTTTTACTGTGAGTGCAGGAGCAGCCATCGTCACGCTGATAAGAGCCTCGGAAGAAAGGGTTCCATTATAGGCTGTGACGATAATGTCAACATCATCCGTAATAACAGTAGTATATGTATTATCCTGAATTTCTTTTGAATCTTCTCCTTCTAAAACTTCAAGATATACAGCGTTCTCTGCCGAGACAGTCAGTTCTGTTCCATAAGGAAGAACAACTTCTTCATCAGTCAGTTCTGTTCCATTCACAGAGAAAACAGGCTCACCGGGCTGAACCTCGGGAATATTAAGAGTGAAAGTAGCCGTTGCATGAGATTCCTGACCTTCAACCCAAGCTTCAACTGCAGTAGTTTCAGTTAAGTTAATAATGTAAGGAGACTTGCAAGTCTGCTGAGCGCCTCCATTAAGAGTATAATAAATATTAGCTCCGTTTACTTCTACATTCTGAGCATCAAAAGCTTTGAGAGTAACATCTATGTTATCAGTAAATTCTTTCGACTCAGGAGTGATAGCTGCATGGTCAGCTTCTACCTTAACTGCATCTTCTACAGTAAGTATCAGTTTACCGAAGCCACACTGATTTCCAGTGTTAGCTGTTTTGATAACGAGAGTATTATCAGCTGACTGAAGATTAGCAGGAATTTCTACTGTTTGTGAATTTGTGTTTTGTTTTGTCCAAGTAAATTTGCCTAAGGAAGTATCATTACCATCTATCAGCAACTCAAATGCTGATTTAGTTGTAATTCCAGGAAGATATAAAGTTACAGCAGTTACTATTTTATCTTTTATAGGAGCTATTTTAACATAACCATATATACTTTCTCCTGATTTATTTTTATATGTAGCAATATAAGAATTAGTTTGATTACTTGCCCACCATGAATTATAAAATGTAATAGTTAGTTCAGGATGAGTTGCAGATGTTTTCGTAGTTTCAGTTGTTACACGTGTTTTTGGCCATCCGTCTGTATTGGTATTTGGCGTGAAGTCATAAGTTATGACTTCTGTCGCCATAGCAGACAGTGAACCAACCAGCAACGCAAAAAGAAGTAGAACTTTTTTCATACGATGATTGATTTTTAGTTGATTATTTAGGTTGATTAGTTTATGTTTTCTGACTTATTGGTCTATATTATATTTAATGTATAGATGCATCAGGTCTCGGTGGCAGAGCGAAGCA
>OLSQ01003310.1_pt1 | contig 10721 bp, 9 predicted proteins | sample 1672561 | NCBI WGS metagenome assembly OLSQ01 (sample SAMEA3136699, study PRJEB25190) | human gut metagenome | biome: human gut; feature: human-associated habitat; material: faeces | place: Austria | collected 2013 | reverse complement strand
TTCGAGTGCGCCCCGTTATGACCGCTTCGATACGTCTCCAACTTTTTTTATTATACTGAGTTACAGAAATGAAGTCAATGAAATAAATTCAGACTTCACAGCCATCAGGATTTCCAGAGTGACCGCAGCCTTTCCCAGATATAGACGATCCATGCAAACATATTATCACCTCCTGTTAATTCCTATTATATGCACATTCCGGCAGCATAACCGACAAGAAAGTGTAAAGCTATTTTGTTGTTATTCTGGCTGAAATTTTATATGATAGAAATAGAAGAAGGGAGGTATTTTTATGCTTAAGGGTAAAGTAGCAGTTGTAACAGGGGGAACCAGAGGGATTGGTTATGCGGTTGTGAAGAAATACCTGGAAAACGGGGCACAGGTGATTCTTTTCGGATCAAGAAAGGAAACCGTGGAAAAAGCACTGCAGAAACTGAAGGAAGAAAACCCGGACTGGCCGGTAGAAGGTGCATGGCCAGATCTGAAGGATCCGGAAGCAGTAAGGGCAGAGATAGAAAGGATTCATCAGAAATACAGAAGAATTGATATTCTGGTAAACAATGCCGGTATTTCTGACAGAGTACCTACCATAGATTGTGACCCGGCTCACTTTGATGAGGTGATCAGCCTGAATGTAAATGCGATCTTCCATGCGGTACAGCCTGTGGTAAAGATCATGAAGGAGCAGGGAGGCGGCTGTATTCTGAATACCAGTTCTATGGTCAGTAAGTTTGGCCAGCCGTCAGGAGTTGCTTATCCGGCCAGCAAATTTGCAGTGAACGGGCTTACCATTTCTCTGGCAAGGGAGCTTGGCCCTTACCAGATCAGGGTAAATGCGGTGGCACCGGGGGTGACAAGAACGGATATGGTCGCCAGCCTTCCGGAGGAAATAATAAAGCCGCTGGTTGACCGGATTCCCTTAAGAAGGGTTGGAGAGCCGGAGGACGTAGCCAATGCATTTCTGTTTCTTGCCAGTGATCTGGCAGCCTATGTGACAGGTGAGATTCTGTCCGTGGATGGTGCAGCGATGGGCTGATCTGTGACAGGAGCAGCCGCTTGATCAGCTCATATCTCCATGGAGGAGAAAGCCTCCAAGTGTTGGAACCCGCCCGCCGTTGTGGGTGATATAAATGGCATGGATGCCATCCGGTATCCTGCAGGGAGCAGAGAAGGTTTCCCATGTGTTATATTCTGTGACCGGAACGGAGGCGAGCACTTCCCCGTCCGGGGAGATGCGTACTTCAAAGCAGCCATCCATGTAGCCTCTGGCACGGATATCGATCCGGGTGACGTTCCTGCAGTCAAAATATTTGAAGCCGGCGGTTGCGCCGTCAGGAATGTATTCCAAGGAGGGAAGAAAAGGGTTCAGTGTCTGTTTTCATAAGGACCTCCTTTGAACCGGAAGCTGGAAGGGAAGGGCAGTCAATCCGGCAGCATTCTGAAGATGGATTTCTGCATAGTCACGGTATCCAAGTGAAACACTGCATGGACCATCCGTGAGAGAAAGGGTGTCAGGAGGCGTGAGAATAACATCTGTGTCATTGATTTTTACTGCGGCAGGCGGAACACTCTGCGGATCCTTACCCTCTGTATGCAGGAGAAAATCGGAGCTGCCCTTTCCAGGATTCAGTCCCTCTGCATGGGCAAAGGAAACCAGAATGGTTCCTTCCTCAGTAAGAGAGGCGGAAACAGCTTTCGGGGAATCGCACAGGATGGGTTCGCCATAAACATGTCCCCTCGCAAGCAGGGCAAGTCTTCTTCCTACCTCCATTTTTTCCTTAGGATGAATGTCATAATAGGAGCCAAGATCCATGATGCCGGTAAGAAATACATCAGGAAGAGTGTCGGCTGTCAGCTCCTGCTTTTCACGCACTATAGTGTAACCCTTGCTGTCGCAGGAGAGCCATTCACCAAAGGGAGCAAGCTGGACCAGCAGGAAGGGGAAGTTATCCTGCCATTTGCTGCGCCATGCCCGGATCAGTCCGGAAAGCAGCTTATCATACATGGGAGCCAGTTCCCCGGCATCTGATTCGCCCTGATACCAGAGAACCCCCTTGATGGAGAAGGGGATCAGGGCAGACAGCATCTGTTCATACAGTCCGCAGGGCCGGTTAAAGTTATAGGGTCCCATGGGAATGACAGGATCTGTTTCATGCTCCTTCATATAGATAAGCTGCTCAGCCCGGCTCATTCCATACAGAAGGGGTTCAAAGGCAATGGAATGCTGGAGGGAATCTTCAAATGTCCATCCTGCAAGGGAAACCTCTCTTATGGCATCACTGCAGGTGTCTCTGACAGCGTCCTCATAGGCTTTCAGGTAGGTGTCAAGGGGCGGCTTTTGCAGAACCTCCTCCGGAACCCAGGCACTTGCGCTGGAACCGCCCCAGTTGCAGCCAATGATACCGATGGGGATACCTGCAGCCTCCTGGATCTCCCTGGCGAAGCTGTAGGCAGGAGCAGAAAAGGTATTGACGTCACTATCATCATCACGGAACCAGTAGCCATAGCCGCTTCTGTTATGGCTGTTGTGTCCGCAGAAGGCCTGCTGGGGCATATTGAACATATGGATTTCGGGATTGCGGGGAAGCCTGCTGACCGCCTCAAAATCCTTGTCGTATTTCAGAAAAAATTCCATATTGGACTGACCGGCGGCAATCCAGATATCACCAAAGGAAATATCCGTCAGAAGAATGGGCGGTTCCCCTGTGTTTTCTACATAGATTTGGAGAGAAAGGCTCTTACTGGCAGGAAGAGGCGGCAGTGTGAGCAGAAAGTGTCCGCTGGTATCTGCGTGGGCCTTCCCGGAGAGAATGGGATGAAGGCGTCCGGAAGCGGAGCTGTCAGCACTGTAAAAATCAGCAGCAAGGGGGGCAGCATCACCATAAATATGGATCTCCTTGTCCCTCTGGAAGATCATGCCGCTCTTAAAAAAAGTGGGAAGTGTAATGGAATGTCTGTTCATGTATGGAACCTCCTTAGCAATATTGGTACATATTCCGGAATTCTGTAGGGGTACAGCCCTTTACGATCTTGAACATGCGGATGAAGGAAGAAAGTGATTCAAAGCCACAGCTCAGGGCAACGTTAGTGATGGAAATATTGGGCTCGGTGAGCATTTCGGCGGCTTTTTCAATGCGCTTCTGGTTTACATATTTATAGAAGGATACGTTTGTAAACTGCTTAAACAGTCTGGAAAAGTAAAATTTGCTGAAGCCGCTAAGATATTCATTCTTGATCTTCAGAAGGAGAGATTTCACCTTGTCATAAATCGAAGGGAAATCCTCCGGTGTGATGACGATCAGCGGAGATATGATGGTCACCAGGGTTTCGATTTCCTTCATAAAGCGTAAAGGATTAATGTCAGCCTGAAAGATAATACGCCGTCCCTTTTCCGGAGCATACAGTGTGTGGATGCAGCCTGGGCAGATCAGGACGATATCGCCCTCCCGCAGGGTGATGATCTGATTATAACACTCTACGGTATAGATGTTTTCTGTTGGCATGATGATTTCCGGGTTCGTGTGCCAGTGCGCCGGATAGTCTTCGTATTCATCATTATCATAAAGCTTGATAGAGGTGCTCTGCTTATAATTAAGGGTTTCAAAAATACCGTTTAAAGATTCTATCATAATAAATGGCTCCTTTCCTGCCTCTATAGTAGCTCATTTTTGCTCTTTTTAGAACATAATAATTGCTATTGAATTTAGAGCCTGTGATCGGTTGGACAACGCACCATTCGGTTGTGGAGTTCCGTGGAAAATGGTATCTTTTTTATCACGACTGCGAGCTTTCCGGTGGAATCAATCACAGACGCTGCGTGAAATATACAGAGCTTCATTATAACGAAGACGGGACCATACAGACTATTTTCCCTTACGATCACAAAAAAGCATAAAAAGGGGATGCTGCCTCTGAATTGCCCGCAAGGAAAGATTGCAAAGGAGAATATTTTATTTTATACTGATTACTGATAAACAGCAATCAAAGGAGGCAACAGATACATATGGTTCAGGTATTGGGCAGTGGTGCTTATCTTGTAAATGGAGTGGAGATCATTCCGGATGATGAGCAGGCAGGCGTAGTGCTGAAAGCAAAGACCGGCAGAGAGATTTCAAAAGAAAGTGCCAGAAAGGGTACGATCGCTTATGGGATTCTGGAGGAGCATAATACTTCCGGAAATATGGACAAGCTTAGGATTAAATTTGACAAGCTGACATCCCATGATATTACGTTTGTAGGAATTATTCAGACAGCGAGGGCTTCAGGCCTTACGAAATTCCCGATTCCCTATGTACTGACCAACTGTCATAATTCTCTTTGTGCGGTGGGTGGTACGATCAATGAAGATGATCATATGTTTGGACTGACCTGCGCAAAGAAGTATGGCGGTGTCTATGTACCTCCTCATCAGGCAGTCATCCATCAGTTTGCGAGAGAAATGCTGGCTGGCGGCGGCAAGATGATCCTGGGAAGTGATTCCCACACAAGATATGGTGCTCTTGGAACCATGGCCATGGGAGAAGGCGGACCGGAGCTGGTAAAGCAGCTTTTGTCACAGACCTATGACATTAACATGCCGGGTATCGTTGGTGTGTATCTGACCGGAGAGCCGAAGAAGGGTGTAGGTCCGCAGGACGTGGCACTTGCTATCATTGGTGAAGTATTTGCCAGTGGTTATGTAAAGAATAAGGTCATGGAATTTGTAGGTCCCGGTGTGGCTTCCTTAAGTGCAGATTTCAGGATCGGCATTGATGTCATGACGACAGAAACGACATGCCTGTCATCTATCTGGAAGACGGATGAGACCATTAAGGAGTTCTACGAGATCCATGGCAGAAGTGAAGAATATAAGGAATTAAATCCTGCAGATGTAGCATATTATGATGGTATGATCACGATCGATCTGGGAACCATTGAGCCCATGATCGCCATGCCGTTCCATCCGAGCAATACCTATACGATTGCAGAACTGAATGCCAATCTGATGGATATTTTAAATGATGTAGAGAAAAAGGCAGCCGTTTCTTTGGACGGTGCTGTACCGTATACCCTGAAGGATAAGGTAAGAAATGGCAGGTTCATGGTAGATCAGGGAATCATTGCAGGCTGTGCCGGTGGTGGATTTGAGAATATCTGTGCAGCGGCGGATATTATGAAAGGCAGCTATATCGGATCGGATGAATTTACCTTAAGCGTATACCCGGCTTCCATGCCAGTCTATATGGAGCTGATCAAAAATGGCTGTGCAGCGACACTGCTTGAGACAGGAGCTGTTTTGAAGACGGCATTCTGCGGCCCCTGCTTTGGCGCAGGAGATACACCGGCAAACAATGCGTTCAGTATCCGTCATTCCACAAGAAACTTCCCGAACAGAGAAGGCTCCAAGCTGCAGAGTGGACAGATTGCTTCCGTAGCACTGATGGATGCACGTTCCATTGCCGCAACAGCGGCAAATAAAGGTGTTCTGACACCGGCAACAGAGTTTGACGGCACGATCGGTAAATACAAATATCATTTTGATGCCAATATTTATAAGAACAGAGTCTTCGACTCCCAAGGCGTGGCAGATCCTTCAGTGGAGATCCATTTTGGACCCAATATCAAGGACTGGCCTGCTATGGAGGCACTCCCGGAGAACCTGGTGCTTCAGGTTGTTTCCGAGATCCATGACCCGGTAACCACCACAGATGAGCTGATTCCTTCCGGAGAAACCTCATCCTATCGTTCCAATCCTCTTGGACTTGCAGAGTTTACCCTTTCCAGAAAGGATCCTGCTTATGTGGGACTTGCCAAGGAGATCCAGAAGGCAGAGAAGGAAAGAGTACAGGGAGGACATCCCTGTCAGGCATTCCCGTATCTGAAAGAAGTCATGGGAACGATCAAAGAGCAGTTTGCAGAAGTAAATCATACCAACACAGGATTTGGCTCTACTATCTTTGCAGTAAAGCCAGGTGATGGTTCTGCCAGAGAGCAGGCGGCCTCCTGCCAGAAGGTGCTTGGCGGCTGGGCAAATATCGCCAATGAATATGCGACAAAGAGATATCGTTCCAACCTGATCAATTGGGGTATGCTTCCTTTCCTGATCCCTGAAGGAGAGCTGCCATTTACCAATAAGGATTTTCTGTTCTTCCCCGGCATCCGCAGTGCTGTAGAGGAGAAGGCAGAGGAGATCACAGGCTATACGGTAAAGAACGGCAGTATGAAAGCATTTACTGTGAGGCTTGGAGATCTTACAGATGAAGAACGGCAGATCATTCTGGATGGCTGCCTGATCAATTATAACCGCGTTAAATGAGTCAGTATAAAGGACAGTATTTTGAAAACGATTCAGAATACTGTCTTTTTTAGTATCTCTCCATGAATAAACAGGAAGTATCGGGTAAAACTATCCATAGAACAATGAATTTCATCAACCGGATGGAAAAGGAATGGAGAGATAGAAAATGAAAAGGAAAATAAGAAGAAAAGGTCTGCTGAAGGAACGGATCGCCATGGCAGTCTGTGCTGTTACGGTGCTTGGGGTATTAACAGCCACAGGCTTGTGGATGAAGGACAGTACTTCCACGCAGGACCGTGGATATGTTGTGGACTTAAGTGAAATGGAAAACGGAGCGGCAAATGATACTGGGGATGAGATCAGGGCGATCCAGCATGTGCAGGAACAGGAGGTGACGGGAGACGACCTTGATTATGATCCATATTTTCAGGAAACAGGGTCACAGAACGTGGAAAATCCGGATGGGTCTGTAAGTGAGAGTATGTCAGCATCACCGGCAGAGGATGTGGCAGCAGGAGAAAAGCTGCCTGAAGATGCGGCAGAAAAGGAAGGAACAGGCACGAAAGCTCAGGAAACAGATGCACCAGCAATCTCCACGGCCATGCAGCCGACTCTTTCCTTTGGAGATACGGATACTCTTGTCTGGCCGGTCGTAGGAAACGTGCTGATCAATTACAGTATGGACAAGACCGTGTATTTCCCGACACTGGATCAGTACAAATATAACCCGGCTATTGTAATCGCTGCAAATGAGGGAGACATGATCACGGCAGCGGCAGCGGGTAAAGTGACAAGTGTATTTGAGGATCCGCAGATCGGGCAGGCGGTTACTATGGATCTTGGTAATGGATATGAGATCACCTACGGACAGCTTAAGGAAATACTGGTCTCAGAAGGCAGCTATGTGTCCATGGGAGATATGATCGCCAGTGTGGCAGCTCCGACGAAATACTACAGTATTGAGGGAACCAATGTATATTTCAAGCTGACAAAGGATGGTAATCCTGTCAATCCCATGACCAGACTCAGCTAGGGAACCCACGGCTAGGAACCGGAAAACGAAAATATCTTTACCCGACTGTTAAAAACAGGTATAATCAATAGAGATATACCATTTGGGAGGAAGAATCTTGCGAAGGCATTCGGTAATTTGGGTTTTCCTTTGCCTGATTGTCCTTACGGGATGCGGCAGTATAAAGGAAAACCGGCAGAATGGCCAGGAAAATATACCTGAGGCTGACAGTATGGAACAGGAACCACAGCTTTCTTATGAGGTGCCGGTAAGCATGCCGGGGATCCTGGTTGACCGGCTTGGCTATCTGCCAGAGGAGAATAAAACTGTTATTTTTAAAGGAAAGGATCTGCCGCAGGAATTTTATGTGGTAGATAAGAAAACAGAACAGATTGTTTATCAGGGGTATCCGGAGATCCGAAAGGAAGAGGGAGAAGAAAAGGAGGCATACGGTGACTTTTCTGATTTTGCTGCTCCGGGCACCTATTACATAGAAGCACCGATCCTTGGGAAATCCTATTCTTTTTCCATATCGGATACGGTGTATGATTCCCTTTTTCAGGAGGCCTGTAAACAGTATTATTATAACCGGTGCGGTATGACCCTTGGCAGTGAGTATGCGGGGGATAAGGCACATAATGCCTGTCATACCGGTAAGAGTGTGCTCCGGGGAAATGATTCTGTAAGTATGGATGCTTCCGGCGGATGGCATCAGAATGAAAATGGTGAAAAAAATATTACCGGTGCTTCCGGGGCTATGGCTGTGCTGATGATGTCCTATGAGCTGTATCCACAGGAATATACCGACCAGGAAGGAATACCGGAAAGTGGAAATCAGATCCCGGATATTCTGGATGAGATCCGTTATGAAACAGGGTGGTTCCTTAAAATGCAGGATAAACAGACCGGTGCAGTATATGCGGGTGTTACAGCCTATGACAAGGGCAGTTATGTGGAACCGGCCTGTGCAAAGGCAGAATTTGCTTTTGCCATGACGATGGCAAAGTTCGGATATCTGTATCAGAATTATGACAAGGAATATGCCATGACTTGTCTGAAAGCAGCGGACCGGGCATTTAAACATGCAGTTTTATGTGAGGAAGCAGATGACCGGGAAGAAAAAATCTGGCGGTTTGCAGCTGCAGCAGAGATTTACCGGGCGGCAGGGCAGGTATCCTATCAGAAATATCTGGTAGAATATCTTTCAGATGGAGATCTGACGCTGGCAGGGGATATGGTGCAGCTTTCAGGCTGTGTTACATATATATCTACGAAACAGGCGGTAAGTATGGTACTGTGTGAAAAGATCATGACGATGCTGATGGATCAGGCTGAAGAAATTTCTGAGGAAGTCAGGGGATCCTTGTATATGACTTCGACAGAAGCAGAGGGTGACAGCAGCAGGATCCTGACGCAGGCAGCATATCTGACAGTGGTCAATCACGTGATTTCCAATTACGAGTATAAGCTGATGATAGAAAACCAGCTCCATTATCTCCTTGGCAGAAATGAGAGGGGGATTGATTATATCAGCGATGACACAGAGGAAGCTCCCTGTGTGATCAATCAGTTCAAAGAAGACAGTATGCTGGTATTTATGCTGGCTGGTATTGTTTCCGGAAGCTGAAGATGTGACAGAAAAGAGAGGATAAAATATGATACGTTTGATTTTGGTTGCAGTATTTCTGGTACTTTTTCTGGTGCTTGGCATACCGCTGCTGCTGATCGAGTGGGTGATCGGTAAATTTAATCAGAGGGCGAAGGATATCAGCTCCCTGCGCATCGTGCAGTGGGCATTTAAGATGATCCTGTTTCTTGCCGGTACCAAGGTTGTTATAAAAGGTGAGGAAAATGTACCAAAGAATGAACCGGTTCTGTATGTGGGAAACCACAGGAGCTATTTTGATATTGTTATCACATATTCAAGAGTTCCAGATCTGACAGGATATATCGCCAAGAAGGAAATGCTGAGATGGCCGCTTCTGGTAAACTGGATGAAGAATCTGCATTGTCTGTTCCTGGACAGACAGGATGTGAAGCAGGGACTGAAGACCATATTGACTGCCATTGACAAGGTGAAAGCAGGTATATCCATCTGTATTTTCCCAGAGGGAATACATGAAGCAGGGACATTCGATGGTCGTATTCCCAGAGGGAACCAGAAACCGGGTAAATGATACCTTTATGGAATTCCATGAGGGAAGCTTCAAGGTGGCAAGCAAAAGTGGCTGTGCAGTAATTCCGATGGCGATCTATAATTCCGCAGCTATCTTTGAAGATCATATTCCGTGGATTAAGAAAGCCACAGTGATCGTAGAGTACGGCAAGCCCTTCTACATTAAGGATCTGCCGAAGGAAACCCAGAAAAGGGTTGGTGCATACAGCAGAGATCTGATCATGGAAAATTATTTCCGTCTGAAGGAAGAAGCAAAGGAGAACGGATATGGATAAAATAGCGGTTTTAATACCCTGTTATAATGAGGAAAAGACGATTGCCAAGGTGGTAAAGGATGCAAGGGCTGCACTGCCGGAGGCCGTGATCTATGTATACGATAATAATTCCACAGACAGAACGGTAGAACTGGCAAGGGAAGCAGGGGCTGTGATCCGGTATGAATATATGCAGGGAAAAGGCAATGTCATCCGCAGGATGTTCCGGGAAGTGGAAGCCCGCTGCTATATCATGGTGGACGGGGATGATACCTATCCCATGGAATTCGCACCGGAAATGGTAGACAAGGTATTACATCACAATGCAGATATGGTAGTCGGTGACAGACTTTCCTCCACTTATTTTTCAGAGAATAAGCGTCCTTTCCACAATATGGGAAATTCCCTGGTACGCGCCAGTATCAATCGGCTGTTTCAGTGTGATATCAAGGATATTATGACCGGATTCCGCGCATTCAGTTATGGCTTTGTCAAGACTTTCCCAATTCTGTCAAAGGGCTTTGAAATCGAAACAGAAATGACGATCCATGCTGTATATAATCAGCTGCAGATCGATAATGTGATCGTGGATTACAGGGACAGGCCAGAGGGCAGTGTATCCAAGCTGAATACCTATGCTGATGGATTTAGGGTTCTTGGGACCATTTTCAGGCTGTACCGGGATTATAAGCCCTTTGGCTTTTTCAGTTTGTTTGCACTTCTGCTGGCAGTAGTTTCGGTGTTGTTTTTTATACCGGTACTGGCAGAATATTTTGCTACAGGACTGGTACTGAAGTTCCCGACACTGATCGTGTGTGGATTTGTCATGCTGGCTGCCATCCAGTCTTTCTTTGCGGGACTGATGTTATCCAACAGTGCGCAGAAGAACCGGAGAGACTTTGAATATCGTTATACTCTCGTCTGCGAAAAAGAACTGAGACAGAGAGAGCAATTTGGTAAATAGTCAAGAAGTATTTTGAAATGCTTTTCATATAAATGGGT
>OLSQ01003309.1_pt1 | contig 10721 bp, 9 predicted proteins | sample 1672561 | NCBI WGS metagenome assembly OLSQ01 (sample SAMEA3136699, study PRJEB25190) | human gut metagenome | biome: human gut; feature: human-associated habitat; material: faeces | place: Austria | collected 2013 | reverse complement strand
GCCATGGAGAGCGGCGGAAGGAAGAATTTCATTCTTCCACAAAAGGACGCAAAAATGGCTCAAGGGGTAAACCCGCGTAGCCGTCTGATCCATTTCAGCAAGAACAGCAGCTTTCATTATTTCACCGTCGATGAGATGGGCCTGCGGTTAATGAAACTGACGCTGGATGAAACGATGCTGTATCGGTTTCAGCGGTACTTGCAGCAAAACGGCATTTGCAAAGCATCTATGCTTCCGCTGTATCTGTTCAGTCTGGAGCTGCTTTCGGAGGCGTATGCCTTGAAAAAGGGGAAGCAAATGCGGGCAGAGCTGGATAGAGGCGCATTGTTTTCGTGCCAGGCAGATGTTGTAAAACGGATCTGCAACACAGGACCCAATCTGATCACGATCCCAGACAAATGACTGCTGGACTTGGATACGGAAAGAGATGATAGCTCAGACGAACTCTTACTTTCCCCAAATGCTACGTTTCTAAGTCAACAGTCCGGAATGTAACACACAGGTGGTAACAGTATGGTCGAGGAATTGCAAGTGCCGATCCATCTCAAAATGACGCTGACGATTAAGGAAGCCGCAGCATACAGCAACATTGGGATCAACAAGATCGAGAGTATGCTGCGCAGTCCGAATTGCCCGTTTGTTCTCTATGTTGGGTCCAAAAAGCTGGTCAAACGCAGGGAGTTCGAGCAATATATCAGCCATAAGTTGATGTTTTGACGGTAATTTCACTATTGAGAAAAGAAAGCTCGTGTGCTACAATCACATTGTTGCATAGGGCTTTTTTCTCTTTTTGAGAAAGGAGGCTCTAAATGGGCAAGAGTTTGCGAGGCAAAGAATGTGACGAGGGCATCTGCCAAAGAAAGGACAGCTTATATAGCGCAAGATTTGTGACCAAAACCGGGAAGCGCCAGGTCAAGTGCTTCTCCTCACTTCCGGAAGCACGAAATTGGCTGGACGATGCCAAGTATGCAGATAAGCACGAAAATATATTTGTTCCGCCAGATATGACGGTAGATGCGTGGTTTGAGTTTTGGATCGTTCATATCGTTGGGGATCTGGCTCCCAATACTCGCAGAAATTACCGTGAGCGTTATGAATATAACGTGAAGCCGCTTATTGGTGGCATGCAGCTTGCAGATGTCAAGCCTATGCACTGCAAGATGGTCTTAAATCAGATGGAGGAGAAATACGCTGGCTCAACCATCCGGCAAACCTATATCGCAATGGGAACAATGCTTCGCTCTGCAGTTATGAACGACATGATTCAAAAGCACCCGATGGATGGAGTGCGGTTTACAAAACCGACTCGGGCGGTGAATGATATCAAGTTTCTAACGGTGGAGGAACAGCAAAAATTCTTAGCAGTCGCTAAAAAGTCTCACAACTATTATCAATATGCGCTGATATTGGAGACGGGACTTCGGACTGGTGAACTAATTGGACTGACATGGGATTCGGTTGATTGGAAGAAGCGCACTTTGACAGTCAATAAGACGTTGGAGTATCGACATGAGCAAGGCGAATGGCGGGCTGGACCGCCTAAAACGCAGCAGAGCTACCGAACGATCCCGCTCACAAACCGCGCATACGAGATTTTGGAAAAGGTTCACGCACGGGTTCCTGAGCGCAAGGAAACGGATATCCTGTCACTGACATTGGATTATTTGGATCGGCATACTGGGGAAAAGGCGAGCTTGTCCATGCGTGACCTTGTTTTTATCAACTGGCGAACAGGCGAGCCAGCAAAGAACAGTTCCTACGATACCCACTTATATAAGCTCTGCGACGAAGCAGGAATCAAACACTTTTGTATGCACGCCCTGCGACATACCTATGCTACAAGAGCAATCGAAAGCGGTATGCAGCCGAAGGTGCTGCAAAAACTGCTGGGTCATGCCAGCATCAAAACAACAATGGATCGGTATGTTCATGTGACTGCCGAATCGCTGGATTATGCCATCAAGCAATTTCAGCAAAATGGTGTAGTCTGATAAAATCCAATAAAGCCAAATGCGGAAATGGTGTAAAAATGGTGTAACAGCCAAGACACCAAACGCTGAAACCCCTTGAAAATCAAGGAAAATCGAAGGAGAATGAGTACAAATGAAATTAGGTATCGTCGGGCTGCCGAATGTCGGCAAATCCACACTGTTTAATGCAATTACGAACGCCGGGGCGGAGAGCGCGAACTATCCGTTCTGCACGATCGAGCCGAACGTCGGCATGGTCACCGTGCCGGACGAGCGCCTTGACTTCCTTGCATCGATATACCAGCCGAAGAAGTACACTCCGGCGGTCATAGAATTTGTGGATATAGCCGGCCTTGTCAAGGGCGCGTCCAAGGGCGAGGGCCTGGGAAACAAGTTTCTGTCCAACATCCGCAACACAGACGCTATCGTTCACGTTGTCAGATGCTTCGATGATGAAAATGTCATCCACGTCGAGGGCGGCACGGATCCTGCCCGTGACGTTGATATCATTGACCTTGAGCTCATCATGGCGGACATGGAAATGGTCGAGCGCAGGATAGAAAAGGCAAACAAAAATGCCAAGGGCGACAAGAAATATCTGCACGAGGCCGAGGTGTTCAAGGGACTTCTTGAGCACCTGAACGAGGGCAAGAGCGTGCGCAGCTATGAGTGCGATCCGGACGATATGGAGCTTATCGCAACGAGCGACCTTCTTACGATAAAGCCGGTCATCTATGCCGCGAACATGGATGAGGACGGCATCGCCGATTATGAAAACAACGCTTATTACAAGCAGCTTTGCGATATAGCAGCCAAAGAAGGCGCGGAGGTCCTGCCTATCTGCGCAAAGCTCGAAGCTGAGATCGCGGCCCTTGAGCCGGATGAGCGCGAAATGTTCCTTGAAGAGCTGGGCATGAGCCAGTCGGGACTTGATCGCATGATAAAGACCTCGTATTCGCTGCTTGGCCTGATATCCTTCCTCACCTGCGGCAGCGACGAGTGCAGAGCGTGGACGATACGCCGCGGAACGAAAGCGCCCCAGGCCGCCGGCAAGATACACACCGATTTCGAACGCGGATTTATCCGCGCCGAGATAGTAGCATTTGACGATCTCAAAGCCTGCGGAAGCATGGCGGCAGCCAAGGAAAAAGGCCTTGTCCGCTCCGAGGGCAAGGATTATGTTATGAACGACGGAGATGTTACGCTGTTCAGATTCAACGTGTGATGGAAGATGTAATGTTTGTTCTCGAACTCATCGGTGCGGCGGCGTTTGCAGTGTCGGGAGCAATGGTCGCGATCGAAAAAAAGGCCGATATATTCGGAGTTTTGTTCCTCGCGGTGACAACGGCGCTCGGCGGCGGCGTTATCCGTGACGTGCTCATAGGAAGAATACCGCCGGTGATGTTTGTTAGTTACTGGTATCTGCTCATATCCGTCGTCGCGGCGCTTGCGGTGTTTATAGACGCTTATCTGCGCAGCGAAAAATACAAGCTGCATTTGGACAAGCTTGACGCAGTGAACAATGTCTTTGACGCGATAGGCCTTGCTGTTTTCACCGTATCCGGCATGAACGCCGCAATGCCGGTGAGCGATAATGTTATCCTCGTTTTGTTTGTAGGCATGTGCACCGGCGTCGGCGGCGGCATGCTGCGCGACGTTATGACGAACACCATGCCTAAGGTGCTCCGAAAGCGCGTGTACGCGGTCGCGTCGCTTATCGGCGGCGGACTTTACTATGTGATGCATGTGCTCGACATAAATCAGCTTTTGTCAGTCGGCTGCGGAATGCTCGTGATTTTTGCGCTGCGCCTGTTTGCGACGATCTATAAGTGGAATCTGCCGTCTGTCAAGTTAGATTAAGAAAATGTAAAATTTCGTGTGTAATATTGACGCGGCGGCATTGCTGTGATATTTTATAACTCAATAAAAGGGAGTAGCGTGCGCCAAGCGGCGTTCGGCACGTCGTCATCTCAACCGTCAGGTTCGGTGTGCCGAGTACGATACAGTATTTGCAAGACTTTTACGGCAAGAATAATTGCCGTAAAGGTCTTTTTTATACTATTTATAGAAAGGACTTGAGAACTTAAACATGGAATCGGACTCAATATTGCCTCAACTATTGCTTCAGCTTGTACTGATAGCGGTCAACGCACTGTTTGCCGCAACCGAGATAGCCGTTATTTCGCTCAACGAGACGAAAGTGCGGCGCATGGCCGAGGGCGGAGACAGGAAAGCGGCTAAAATGCTTAGAATGGTGACTGAACCTACGGGGTTCCTGTCAACTATTCAGATATGCATAACGCTTGCAGGCTTCCTTGGCTCGGCGTTTGCGGCTGATAACTTTTCCGATAAGCTCGTAAACTGGCTTATAAATGATTGCGAAGTATCCGGAGTGTCACCCTCGGCACTTGATACGATATCGGTCATCATAATAACCCTTGTTTTGTCTTACTTTACGCTGGTGCTCGGCGAGCTTGTTCCAAAACGTATCGCAATGAAACGCCCGGAGGGCATTGCACGCGCTGTAAGCGGACTGATGATAGGAATGACAACGGTGCTCCGCCCTGTAATTTGGCTGCTGACCGTTTCAACTAACGGTGTGCTGCGCCTGTGCGGCATAGACCCGAAGGATAATGCCGAGGAGGTGTCGGAGGAAGAGATAATAATGATGCTCGATGAGGGTGAGGAAGCAGGCTCTATAGAAAGCGGCGAAAAAGAGCTTATAAAAAATGTATTCTCACTCAACGATACCACTGCCGAAGATGTTATGGTGCATCGTTCGCAAGTAGCTTTCCTAAAACGCGACGATGCTCGAACAACACTGCTCAATGAAATAGCCGAAAGCGGCTATTCTCGCTTTCCCGTGTACGGCGAAAATATCGACGACATTGTAGGAATACTCTACGCAAAGACGTATCTTACCGCCCAAAGCAGGGGCGAACGGTGCGAAATGAAGGATTTCCTGATGCCACCGCGCTTTGTCCACGCGAGCACACACATAAACCGCATTCTTCTCGATATGCAGCGCGAGCATGCGCATATGGCAGTGGTTGTTGATGATTACGGCGGAGTTATCGGAATAATCACGCTTGAGGATATTCTTGAAGAATTGGTGGGAGAGATATGGGACGAGAGCGATGAAGTGATAGAGAACATAAGGGAACGCCCCGACGGCAGCTATGATATAAATGGAAGTACACGGCTTTCAGACATGTGTGAAAGCGTTGGATGCAGCATCGACAGTAATGCCGACACGGTCGGCGGCTGGGTCACGGAAACACTCGGCGGCATACCGGCAAGCGGCGAAAGCTTCGAGTGCGGCGGCATGCTGGTAACGGTCGAGGCTACTGATGAAAGACGTGTGCTCGAGGTAAATGTTAATGTTAGCATACTCAGGGAGGATTCATAAGTGAAGTATTATTGCGAAGAAAAAGATCTCGTGATGCGGCAGCTTGACAGCGGCGAAAACGGCCTGAGCCAGGCCGAGGCGGAGCGCCGCCTTGCCGAAAACGGCAAAAATAAGCTCGCCGCGGCAAAAAAAGACTCGATACTCAAGCAGCTTTTGAAGCAGCTGGCAGACCCGATGATAATCATTCTTCTGGCTGCGGCCGCTATAAGCGGAGTGCTCGCAGTGACGCAGGGAGAGAGCTTTACGGATGTTATAATCATCCTGTTTGTCGTCGTCGTTAACGCCGTTCTGGGCGTTTATCAGGAAAACAAGGCGGAAAAGGCCATTGAAGCTTTGCAGGAAATGTCGGCGGCAACGTCAAAGGTGCTGCGCGACGGGAAGATAGTCACGATCCACAGCGAGGAGCTTGTGGTCGGCGACGTTGTGCTGCTTGAAGCGGGCGACGCCGTTCCGGCCGACGGCAGAATAATTGAAAACGCAAGCCTCAAGATAGAGGAGGCGGCGCTCACGGGCGAGTCGGTGCCGGTGAGCAAGTTTATCGACATCATAAATCTCGCAGACGGCGAGGGCGACGTTCCGCTCGGCGACCGCCGCAATATGGCCTACATGGGCTCTACCGTTGTTTACGGCCGCGGCGCAATGATAGTCTGCGCGACCGGCATGGACACCGAGATGGGCAAGATAGCCGACGCTCTTGCGCAGGCTTCCGACGGGCAGACGCCCTTGCAGATAAAGCTTACGCAGCTGAGCAAAATACTCACCTGGCTCGTTCTAGGCATATGCGTCGTCATATTTGCCGTGCAGCTTCTGCGCGCCGGCGGAATGAGCTTTGAGGTCGTGCTCAACTCCTTCATGATAGCCGTGTCGCTCGCGGTAGCCGCCATACCCGAGGGGCTTGCAGCGGTCGTTACGGTGGTCTTGTCCATCGGCGTTACCAACATGTCAAAGCGCAACGCGATAATCCGCCGCCTGACGGCGGTCGAAACTCTCGGCTGCGCGCAGGTCATTTGCTCGGATAAAACCGGCACGCTGACGCAGAACAGGATGACCGTTGTCGATTTCTTCGGCGAAAACGAGCAGGAGCTTGCCAAGGCAATGGCGCTGTGCTGCGACGCCGAGATAGACGATGAGGGGAAAGTGACCGGCGAGCCTACGGAGGCCGCGCTGGTAACATGGGCAAACACGCTGGGACTTAATAAAACAGCGCTTAAGTCATCGTTTCCACGCTGCGGCGAAGCGCCGTTTGACTCCGGCAGAAAAATGATGAGCACCCTGCACCTTGCCCCGAACGGCGTGGTTCAGTACACGAAGGGCGCGCCCGACGTTATCATCGGAAAATGTACGCACTATCTCAAAAACGGCGAAGCCGTTCCCATGACCGATGACTACCGCCGTGAGATACTCGATAATAATAAGGCAATGGCCGATAAGGCCCTGCGAGTTTTGGCCTGTGCTCTGCGCATATGGGAAGCGCAGCCTGACGACTGCGAGCCGGAGACGCTTGAGCAGCAGCTCTGTTTTGTGGGCCTTACGGGCATGATCGACCCCGTGCGTCCGGAGGTTAAGGACGCTATCGACGAGTGCAAGGCCGCCGGCATCCGCGCAATTATGATAACCGGCGACCATGTTGACACGGCCGTAGCCATAGCCAAGGAGCTTGGCATCCTGCGCGAGGGCGACAAAGCCGTAACGGGCACGCAGCTTTCACAGATGAGCGATGAGGAATTCGAGCGCGAATTTCAGAATATAAGCGTCTATGCGCGCGTACAGCCCGAGCACAAAACGCGCATAGTTTCCGCGTGGCGCAAGGCAGGCTATGTCACTGCAATGACCGGCGACGGCGTAAATGACGCACCGTCCATAAAAAGCGCCGATATCGGCGTCGGTATGGGCATAACCGGCACCGACGTTACCAAAAACGTTGCCGATATGGTGCTTGCCGACGATAACTTTGCCACCATCGTCGGCGCCGTCGAGGAAGGCCGCAGGATATACGATAACATCCGCAAGGCGATCCAATTCCTGCTCGGCTCGAACATGAGCGAGGTCATAAGCATTTTTGTCGCTACCATACTGGGCTTTACGATATTAAAGCCGGTGCATCTTCTGTGGATAAATCTCGTCACCGACTGCTTCCCGGCGCTGGCACTCGGCATGGAAAAGGCCGAGGGCGATATAATGCGCCGCCGTCCGCGTCCGGCGAAGGACGGAATATTCGCAGGCGGAATGGGCTTTGATATCGCGTATCAGGGCGTGCTCATCTCGGTGCTCGTTCTGGCGGCGTATTTCGTCGGCCATTATATCGAAACCGGCGTATGGACGATAACCGACAGCGCCGACGGCACAACGATGGCATTTTTAACGATGTCAATGGCCGAGGTATGCCACAGCTTCAATATGCGCTCGCTGCGCGGCTGCATCTTCACCATGGGCACTAAGAACAAGGCTCTCGTATGGGCTGCCGTCGGCAGCATTGCCGCGACCACGCTTGTCTGCGAGGTGCCGTTCCTGGCCGAGGCATTCGGCTTCACGCCGGTATCGTTTGCCGAATACGTCATTGCAATGGGCATAGGCATGCTCGGCATGGTCATCGTTGAGATCGTCAAGACCTTCCAGCGCCGCGCAATGCGGAAAAGAGGCGAAATTCTTTGAGCTTGCAGGTTGACAGCGCTCAAAGACGGTGATAAAATCAAACAATCAGCGATGACGGAGAACGATGACGAGCTGTCTGCCCAGAGAGAAAGGACGTTGGCTGCAAGCCTTTTCGGACAAAACGTCGGAGACCGCTCCCGAGCCGAAGCAAGGAAATGTGCTTCCGCGCCGCGCCCGTTAAGCGCATGATGAGTTCTATCAAGGTGGGACCGCGTAAAAAATATTACGCCCTTGACGCAATGCGTCAGGGGCGTTTTGATTTTGATAAAGGAGTATAAATCATGGAAGAAAATAAGTACACTTTTGAAAATCCCGAATTCAAAAACACCTATCGCCATACAACAAGCCATATCCTCGCCCAGGCGGTAAAGCGCCTGTATCCCGAGGTCAAGCTGGCCATCGGCCCTGCTATCGAAAACGGCTTTTACTATGACTTTGACGCTCCCTTTGCCATAACTCCCGAGATCCTCGAAAAGATCGAGGCCGAGATGCGTAAGATCTGCAAGGAAAAGATAAAGCTTGAAAGATTCGAGCTTCCGCGCAAGGAAGCAATAAAATTCATGGAAGAGCGTGAAGAGCCGTACAAGGTCGAGCTTATAAACGACCTGCCCGAGGACGCGGTCATTTCCTTCTACAAGCAGGGCGACTTTACCGACCTGTGCGCAGGCCCGCACCTCGATTCGACCGGCAGAGTCAAGGGCAACGCAATAAAGCTCACCTCCTGCACCGGCGCTTACTGGCGCGGCGACTCCAACCGCAAGATGCTCCAGCGCGTTTACGGCACCTGCTTCATGAAAAAGGACGAGCTTGACGCATATCTTGCCCGTATTGAGGAAGCCAAAAAGCGCGACCACCGCAAGCTCGGCAAGGAGCTTGGCTTGTTCACGATAGTTGACAGGGTCGGGCAGGGGCTTATTTTGTGGAAGCTTCCCGTTCTTCCTGCCCAAGGGCATGGTTCTTAAAAACACGCTTATCGACTACTGGCGCGAGGTCCACAAGAAGTACGGCTATGTTGAGGTATCGACCCCGATGATCCTCAATCGCCAGCTTTGGGAGACCTCCGGCCACTGGTTCCACTATAAAGAGAATATGTACACCACCGTTATCGACGGCGAGGACTATGCGATAAAGCCCATGAACTGCCCCGGCGGCATGCTCGTATATAAATCCGAGCCGCATTCCTACCGTGATCTGCCCCTGCGCGTGGGTGAGCTCGGCCTTGTCCACCGCCATGAGCTGTCCGGCGCTCTGCACGGCCTGTTCCGTGTAAGATGCTTTACTCAGGACGATGCGCACATCTTCATGACCTGGGATCAGATGAAGGACGAGATAAAGAACGTCGTCAAGCTCTTTGACGAGGTGTATTCGCTCTTCGGCCTGCCCTACGAGATCGAGCTGAGCACCATGCCTGACGATCACATGGGCGACGAGAAGGACTGGGAGTTTGCGCAGAACACCCTCAAGGAAGCCATCACCGAAATGGGCAAGAGCTATGTCGTCAACGAGGGCGACGGTGCGTTCTACGGCCCGAAGCTTGACTTCCATCTTGAGGACAGCCTGGGAAGAACCTGGCAGTGCGGCACCATTCAGCTGGATATGCAGCTGCCCGAGAGATTCGAGCTTGAGTATGTCGGAGCCGACGGCGAGAAGCATCGTCCCGTCATGATCCACCGCGTTGTGTTCGGCTCGATCGAGCGCTTCATCGGCGTTATCACCGAGCATTTTGCCGGCGCGTTCCCGACATGGCTGGCTCCCGTCCAGGTGAAGGTCATGCCGATAACCGATCGCGTTGACGATTATGCAAAGCAGATCGCAAAGCGCCTTGACGAGCACGGCTTCCGCGTTGAGACCGACCTGCGCAACGAAAAGATCGGCTACAAGATCCGCGAGGCTCAGACTCAGAAGATCCCCTACATGATAATCGTCGGCGATAAGGAAGCCGAAAACGGCACTGTCTCCGTGCGCACACGCGCCGGCGGCGACGAGGGCAGCATGCAGGTAGAAGACTTCATCGCAAAGCTCGGCGAAGAAGTGTCCACCAGAGCAAAATAATTATTTCAGCCTGCCGATACCCGGCAGGCTGTTCGAAAATAAGGAGAAGCTATGAAACTACTTTTCAAGCAGCGCTTTTTCTCGTGGTTTGACAGCTATGATATTTACGATGAGGGCGGAAGAGCCGTGTTCACGGTGGAGGGCAAGCTCGGCTGGGGGCATGTGCTGCATGTTTTGGACGCAGGCGGCCGCCATGTAGGCACGGTGCGCGAAAAGGTGCTGACGCTGTTCGAGCCGAAGTTCGAGATATTCACAGGTGCAGATGAATACATCGGCTGTATAACAAAGCGATTTACATTCTTTAAGCCCAAGTTCGATATCGACTTCAACGGTTGGCAGGTCGAGGGCGATTTCTGGGGCTGGGACTACTCGGTCGTGTCGCCAACGGGCGAAACGGTCGCCGTCATAACAAAGGAGCTTTTCAACTGGACCGATACCTATTCCATCGACGTTGTGCGCCCCGAGAACGCCCTGTGCGCGCTCATGCTCGTGCTTGCTATCGACGCCGAAAAATGCAGCAGCAATAACGGATAAGGCCGCACCGCTCAAATCTTTTTTTCAAGCAGAAGACGGCATACGAGATACGACGATGAACAAAATAAACTTTATCCTTCGCTGTATTACCACTTTTTATTGCT
>OLSQ01003306.1_pt1 | contig 10728 bp, 11 predicted proteins | sample 1672561 | NCBI WGS metagenome assembly OLSQ01 (sample SAMEA3136699, study PRJEB25190) | human gut metagenome | biome: human gut; feature: human-associated habitat; material: faeces | place: Austria | collected 2013 | reverse complement strand
TGGCCACCATCCTCATCTGCAACAACCTGGTGAATGTGGCCGTAGTGATGTTGCTCAACTTCGCCATCAGCACCACCGTGGATTTCGGCAACGCTGAATGGCTCGAGTATCTGTGCATGACCGTCCTGCTCACCTTCCTCCTGTTGTTCTTCGGAGAGGTTACCCCCAAAATCTACAGCGCACAGCATTCCCTTCGCTTCGCACGCTTCTCGGCTCCCGTACTGCGCGGACTCTGCCACCTTTGCCGCCCTCTGAGCTGGCTCCTTATCAAGAGCAAGGTGGTCACCAAGCATCTCATGCACTCCAGCAACCAGAGTCTCACGGTGGATGATCTGGAGAAAGCCATGGAACTCACCGACCAGAAGGATATCGCGCAGGAGAGCAGCATGCTGCACGGAATCATCCGCTTTGGCGGTGAGATGGCGCGTGAGGTGATGACCAGCCGCCTTGACATCGTGGATCTCGACGTGAAGACTCCCTTCCCACAGGTGCTTAAGTGCATCGTGGAGAACAACTACAGCCGCATACCGGTGTACCAAGAAACGCAGGATAATATCAAGGGCGTTCTATATATCAAAGACCTTCTGCCACACCTCAACAAGCCTGCTAACTTCCGCTGGCAGAGCCTCATTCGTCCGCCCTACTTCGTGCCCGAGACGAAGATGATAGATGACCTGCTGCGTGATTTCCAGAGCAACAAGGTGCACATCGCCATCGTGGTGGATGAGTTCGGCGGTACGAGCGGCATCGTGACGATGGAGGATATCATCGAAGAGATAGTGGGTGAGATAAACGACGAGTATGATGAGGACGAGAAAACCTACCAGCGCCTCAATCAGAATACATACATCTTTGAGGGCAAGACGCTTCTGGCCGACTTCCTGAAGATATTCAACCTCCACGACGACTATTTCGACCAGGTGGAGGGAGAAGCCGACACACTGGCCGGACTGCTGCTGGAAATCAAGGGGGACTTCCCCGAACTGCATGAGCGAACCGACTACGGGCGCTTCACCTTTGAAGTGACAGAGATGGACAACCGCCGCATACTCAAAATCAAAGTGATAGACCGCAAGAAGATGGCCGCAACGGCCAAAGCCTGAGTGCGCAATCCATAACCTACCAAGAAGCCCTGGGAGACCAGGGCTTTTGTTTTATCATCACTTATCCAGCAGCATGCCGGGAAAGTCATTCTGCCTTTATCATCATATCCCAAGCAGCATGCAGGAAACGTCATTCGTCATGGAAGTCCAGATGGATGTAGTATAGGAGTTTATACAGATTGAAGAGGAACATCCTGGGCGATGCGCCTGTCAACCCGGCCTTCAGGTGCAGACTCACCAACGGATAGAGCAGACGCACCAAGGGATACACCACAAGCAGCCGGCGCAGGCGCTTTGCCACGGGTATCAGTCGCGAGCAGGAAGCCAGTTCGTGCCTGAAGTAATGCAGCGTGCGCAGGCTCTCCTCGGTCTTCTCAACAAACAGCATGTTGCTCTCGAAGTGCTCAAAGCTCAGCGGATTGGCCACATGCCTGACCGTCACATCATGCTCCGCAAGCGTTTTGCCCCACAATACATCCTCGTAGCCATAGTGTACGAAGCGCTCGTCAAGCGGGTGCTCCAGCATCACCTGTCGGCTCACCAGGAAGTTGGAGGTGTGGAAATCGCCATAGGGATGCTGCTCACGCAACTGTGGGTCGGCATTCTGCGGTGAGCGGCACTCAAACAGATAGCGCAGGTTACGCTCAAGCATCATGTCGGGATTGGCCTCACGGGCATGCCCGATGCTGTATCCGCCATAGAAGACGGGCGGCATTCCCGTTTCCTGAGCCGACTTGCGGATGACATCCACATAACGTGCCACATAACAGTCATCCCTCACCACCATGTCGCTGTCCATGAAGAGCAACCAGTCATACTGCGCCTCCCGGGCCAGGAAATTGCGTATCCTTGCCCGTCCCACATTGGTCTCCCGCTCTATGTAGCGGCAATGCTCCAGTGGGCATATAGCCTCACGGTTGGCCTTCACAGTTGCCCGGTGCGACGACCCGTCGTCGGCCACCAGCACCTCGAATGCCAGTCCTTCCTGTGCCGAAGCCTGATGCTGCAACGCACGCACCAACTCGGCACACACATTATTATATGTAGGAATCAGTATGGAGAGTCCCTTTCTGTCTGTTTCTGATGCCATAACCTCTCTTTTGCGTAAAGTTAAGAAGAAAGACCCAGCCAGCCAAAGTTTTTAGGGAAAAACTGTCCTTCGGGAAACGCAACCTAACACAAATGTTGTTTCTGTGAGACACAAATGCCGTTTCAGCCAAGCACGAAACCTGTTTCGCCCAAACACCAGGGCTGATTCAGTCATACACAAAAGCCGATGCAGCCAAGAGCGGGAATTGCTTCAGCGCGGTGCGATGCCCGATGCAGCGTGCTGCGACGGCCAACGGAGCACGCTGCGTGGGCAGATGCAGCACGCTGCGTTTTTGGGGGCAGATGGATGCACGGATGGCATTTGTGCTTTCGTCAGGGAATGCCGGGGAAGTTCTTCGGCTCGGAAAACAGCATTTCGAAATCCCACCCACCCCTCTTGTCGGCAAAAAGCACTACTTTTGCAGAAAGCATCAGAGCTGATGCCCTGGTGCAAGCAGTATCACCCGGGAAATGTGCCATCGGCATGACGGTTCCCGGCCAACACATTACAAGCATAAGATTATGAGCGACGGAAATTTCAACAGGGCGCTTCTGCCCTCCACACCATACAGAAGCGGTATCAAGATGGGCCAGCAGCAACTGCGCATCAAGGCCGAAGCGGCTTTCCGCGAAGTGGTAAAAGAAAAGTTCCCCACCCTGTCGGATGAGGAACTGGATAATATCTCTGAGGAGTTTCACAAGAAGCTCCTGTGAGCAGCGGGCGCCTGTGCGCCCCTTCTTACTTCACGCTCACCTTGGCGGCCAGCGCCTTGCACTTCTCGCGCAATTGCTCTTGCGAGGCTGTCATATCGTCCCAGCACACCACCACGCCCATGCGTCGGCCCACGTGCGCTTCGGGTTTGCCGAAGATGCGCAGGTAGGTTTGCGGTGCGGCACATGCCTCTTCCATACCCTCATATTGCGGGTTGGTGGTCTCCACCTCCGAGAGGATAACGGCCGAGGTGCCCTGTCGCTCGAGTGTCACTTCGGGTATGGGCAGCCCAAGAACTGCACGGCAATGCAGCTCAAACTCCGTCAAGTTCTGTGTGCCTGCCATAGTGACCATGCCCGTATCGTGTGGTCGTGGGCTCAACTCACTGAATATCACTCCACGGCTCTCGCTCACGAAGAACTCCACACCCCATATTCCCGCACCTGTGAGAGCAGCTGTCACCTGCGCAGCCATATGCTGTGCATCGGCCAGATGCTCGGGCTTCATGCGTCGGGGCTGGAAGCTCTCGCGGTAGTCGCCGCCCTTTTGCACGTGTCCGATAGGCGCACAGAAGAGTGTGGGACCATTCTTCTGGGTGACGGTAAGCAGGGTAATTTCGTAATCGAAGGGGATGAACTCCTCCACGATAACCTCCATGATGTCGCCTCTGCAACCCTCGCAGGCACAATGCCAGGCTTTCTCCAGCCCATCGGCACTATCCACCTTGCTCTGTCCGTGTCCGCTGCTGCTCATGAGCGGTTTGATGATGCAGGGAAAACCTATCTGCTGTGCAGCCTCCACCAGTTCTTCGTAGGTGTTGGCATAGCGGTAATTGGCGGTGCACAAGCCCAGTTCGGTGTGTGCCAGTTCGCGTATCTCCTTGCGGTTCATGGTGAAGTTGACGGCTCTGGCACTGGGCACCACCTGTATGCCACGGCTCTCGCACTCATAGAGCTTCTCGGTGCGAATGGCCTCTATCTCGGGTACGATGATGTCGGGATGCACTTCATCCACCACGCGCATCAGTTCGTCGCCGTCCAGCATGTTGAACACCCGGTACTCGTCGGCCACTTGCATGGCTGGCGCACGGTCATATTTGTCGCAAGCCACCACATACTGGCCCAGCCTCTTGCATGCAATAACAAACTCCTTGCCCAGTTCGCCTGAGCCCAGAAGCAGGATTTTCTTTGTCATGAGCTATATATATATAATGTATGCCTAATCTTTGTATCTGTCGCCCCAGCAAGCCACCATCCGCTCCTTGAGCCGGTCCTCCGAGGCGTTTGGCTGTGCATGCCACAGGCGCAGGTGCTCCATGCCGTCGGGCAGGAACTGCTGCTGCACGAAATGACCCTCGTAGTCGTGTGCGTACTTGTAGCCTTGCGAGTAGCCCAACTGCTCCATCAGCTTGGTGGGAGCGTTGCGCAGATGCAGGGGTACAGGCAGATTGCCGGTCTGGCGCACGGTCTGGATGGCCTGGTTGATGCCGTTGTAGGCCGAATTGCTCTTGGCGCTTGTGGCCAGATATACCGTTGCCTCGGCCAGAGGAATGCGTCCTTCGGGCCAACCGATCTTCATCACCGCATCAAAGGCAGCGTTGGCCAGCAGGAGTGCATTCGGGTTGGCCAGTCCGATATCCTCGCTTGCGCTGATGACCAGACGGCGCGCGATGAAGGCAGGATCCTCGCCTCCCTCTATCATGCGAGCCAGCCAGTAGAGCGCCGCATCGGGGTCGCTGCCCCTTATGCTCTTGATGAAAGCAGAGATGATGTCGTAATGCATCTCCCCCTCTTTGTCGTAAGCCATAGGATTCTGCTGCAAGCGGTCGGTGACGATGCTGTCTTCGATGACCACCGTATCCTCGTCGCCCGCCGATTCATAGAGCAGCTCTATGATGTTGAGCAGTTTGCGTGCATCGCCGCCGCTGTATCTGAGCAGAGCGGCAGTCTCGCGCAGTTCGAACTTCTTCTGGCTGAGCAGACTGTCACGCTCTGTCACGCGCTTGACCAGATTGAGCAGATCATCACAGTCGAGCGGTTTGAGCGTATATACCTGGCAGCGTGAGAGAAGCGGACGTATGACTTCAAACGAGGGGTTCTCGGTGGTAGCGCCTATGAGCGTCACCACTCCCTGCTCCACTGCACCCAGCAGCGAATCCTGCTGCGACTTGGAGAAGCGGTGAATCTCATCTATAAAGAGGATGGGGCTGGGCGAATTGAAGAAGCGGCTGTTGCGTGCTCGCTCTATCACCTCACGCACCTCCTTCACCCCACTTGTCACGGCACTCAGGGTGAAGGATATCCAGCTGGCGCGCGATGATGGTGGCCAGTGTGGTTTTGCCCACTCCGGGAGGTCCCCAGAGGATAAAACTGCTGATGCGCTTACCCTCTATCATCCGTCGCAGCACGGCACCCGGACCCACCAGATGCCTCTGCCCCACATAGTCGTCCAGCGTCTGCGGACGCATTCTCTCTGCCAATGGTTGCATATCACTTGCAAAGTTACGAAAAAGCGGCAAGGTAATTGCCCCCTGGAGGCATTTTTTCTCATGAGCCGATTTGTGTTGCTCTATTGGTGAAACAGAACTGCCCAACTGGACAAATAAGAATATAATTATGCAGGCAAGCCTCATAAACTGGCCCAGCATGGCGTGAGAAATGGAAAAAAAGCGTAACTTTGGCATTCGGAAAATGTAATTCACATCATAAGCCGACAGAATGGAAAACAGAAGTCTGGTTACTATAGCCAAACACACAAAGGAGAGAATCCTGTACCTCATAGAGATGGCACAGGAGTTTGAACGTCATCCCAACAGGCGCATACTGGAGGGAAAGATAGTGGCAACACTTTTCTTCGAGCCAAGTACACGCACAAGACTGAGTTTCGAAACAGCCGCCAACAGGCTGGGAGCCAAGGTGATCGGATTTGCCGACCCTAAAGTGACCAGCGGCACAAAGGGCGAGACACTCAAGGACACTATCATGATGGTGTCCAACTATGCCGACATCATCGTCATGCGCCACCATCTGGAGGGAGCTGCACAGTATGCCAGCGAGGTGTCGCCAGTACCCATCGTGAACGCAGGAGACGGCGCCAACCAGCATCCCAGCCAGACTATGCTGGACCTTTATTCTATATACAAGACCCAGGGCAGGCTGGACAACCTGGACATCTACCTGGTGGGAGACCTCAAGTATGGCCGCACCGTGCACAGTATGCTCACGGCTATGCGCCACTTCAACCCCACTTTCCACTTCATTGCACCCGACGAACTCGCCATGCCCGACTATTATAAGATGTATTGTCACGAGCATGGCATTCGTTTCATAGAGCATCAGGACTTCGACGCCGACACCATCTCGGGTGCCGACATCCTGTATATGACACGTGTGCAAAGGGAGCGCTTCACCGACCTGGAGGAGTATGAGCGCGTCAAAGACCGCTATCTGCTCAAGGAGGATATGCTCTGCAAGGCCCGTCCGAACATGAAGATACTGCATCCGCTGCCTCGTGTCAACGAGATAGAATACAGCATCGACGACACTCCATACGCCTACTACTTCCAGCAGGCACGCAATGGACTCTACGCCCGACAGGCGCTCATCTGTGATGCCTTGGGCATAACTCTGGAAGATATAAAGAATGACAAAACCATCATCGCATGAAACGGGAGGAACTGCAAGTAGCCGCACTGAGGAACGGCACGGTAATAGACCATATACCCTCAGAGAAGATATTCGAGGTAGTCAATCTGCTGCATCTTGAGCAGGTGCACACTTCGGTGACTATCGGATACAACCTCAAGAGCCAGAAGATGGGCAAGAAGAGCATCGTGAAGATAGCCGACATGTTCTTCACACCCGAGAAGCTCAACCAGCTCTCTGTCATCACACCCAACGCCACCCTGTGTGTCATCAAGGACTTTGAGGTGGTGGAGAAGCGTGAAGTGCGCATGCCCGACGAGCTGATAGGCATTGTCAAGTGCGACAACCACAAGTGCATCACCAACAACGAGCCTATGAAGACACGTTTCCACGTGCTCGACAAGGAAAAAGGAATCCTGCAGTGCCGCTACTGCAACCGCGAGATCCAGCTCGACAAGGTGAAACTGGTGTAGGCAGGAATCCGCCACGAGAACCAAAATTTCAGGATATATACTCACAACTAACCAACTAAAGAGGGAGAAAGATTATGGAAAGAGACAACACGGTGTTCGCTCTCATTGATGAGGAGAAGCAGAGGCAGATGCGCGGCATTGAGCTCATCGCCTCGGAGAACTTCGTTAGCGATCAGGTCATGCAGGCTATGGGTTCGTGCCTGACCAACAAGTATGCCGAGGGGTATCCCGGCAAGCGATACTACGGAGGCTGTCAGGTGGTGGATAAGGTGGAGCAACTGGCTATCGACAGAGTAAAAGCCCTCTTCGGTGCAGAGTATGCCAATGTGCAGCCTCACTCTGGTGCACAGGCCAATGCAGCTGTCTTCCTGGCTGTTCTCAATCCGGGCGACACCTTCATGGGACTCAATCTGGACCACGGCGGGCACCTCAGTCATGGTTCGCTGGTGAATACGAGCGGCATCATCTACAAGCCTGTAGGCTACAACCTCTGCCGTGAGACCGGCCGTGTGGATTATGATGAGATGGAGCGTCTGGCCCACGAGCACAAGCCCAAGATGATAATCGGAGGCGGTTCGGCATACAGCCGCGAGTGGGACTACAAGCGCATGCGTGAGATAGCCGACAGCGTAGGAGCCATACTGATGATAGACATGGCTCATCCTGCCGGACTGATTGCTGCCGGTCTGTTGGACAATCCCGTGAAGTATGCCCACATAGTGACCAGCACCACCCACAAGACTCTGCGCGGTCCGCGAGGCGGCATCATCCTGATGGGCAAGGACTTTGAGAACCCCTGGGGAAAGAAGACTCCCAAGGGAGAAGTGAAGATGATGTCACAGTTGCTCAATAGTGCTGTGTTCCCTGGAATACAGGGAGGTCCGCTGGAGCACGTGATAGCTGCCAAGGCAGTTGCCTTTGGCGAAGCACTTACACCATCCTTCAAGGAGTGGGCAGCTCAGGTACAGAAGAATGCCCGCGTGCTGGCCGAGGAGCTGAAGCGTCGTGGATTTGATATCGTATCGGGTGGAACCGACAACCACTCCATGCTGGTGGATCTGCGCAGCAAGTATCCCGAGCTGACAGGAAAGGTGGCCGAGCGCGTGCTGGTAGCAGCCGACATCACGGTGAACAAGAATATGGTGCCTTTTGATACACGCAGCGCGTTCCAGACCAGCGGCATCCGACTGGGCACACCGGCTATCACCACACGTGGTGCCAAGGAGGATATGATGCTCCTGATAGCTGACTTCATCGAGAGGGTGCTCAATGCTCCCGAGGACGAAAGCGTCATCGCACAGGTTCGCTCCGAGGTGAACGAACTGATGAAGGGTTATCCCCTCTTTGCCTATTAAGGCAGGACGGAAGCCCACAACACATTCACACCATTGACTCAAGGGCTGTGCCTGCTACACGGCACAGCCCTTTCCTTTATTAACAAGAAGCAAACAAGAACTCATGAAGATACTTCACACAAGCGACTGGCACCTTGGGCACAGCCTCTACAACCATGACCGCACCGAGGAGCAGGCTTCCATGCTGGAGCAGATGGCCAACCTGGTGCACAAGGAGAAGCCCGATGCCTTCCTGCTCAGCGGCGATGTGTTCCATACAGACCAACCGTCGGCAGCCGTCCAACGCATGCTGGCCGACGCATTGGTAGCCATTCACAACGCCCATCCAGCCATGACCATCGTGTGCACAATCATGACAGCGCCAGCCGCCATGAGGTGTTCAGACTGCCGTGGCTGAGCCTGAACGTACACAGCATAGGCCAACTCAGCAAGGACGATCCCGAGCGCCACATCATCAGTATCCCCGGCAAGGGATTCGTCGTAGCGGTCCCCTACTGCTATGAGCGCAACATCCCCGAAGGCTTCTTCCAGCAACTGCTTGACAGGGTGCAGGAGCTGAACACCCTTCATCTGCCAGTCATCATGATGGCACATACCACCATGGAAAACAGCGACCTGAAGGGACATGACTTCAAGAGGAGCTTCACCACAGGCGGCATCGAAACCATGAGCATCAGTCAGACAGGAAGGGGTTACGACTATCTGGCGCTTGGGCATATCCATCACGCCCAATGGGTGAAGGGAGGAAACCACCGCGTGCGCTATTCCGGTTCGCCCCTGCCTGTAAGTTTCGACGAGGAGTATGAGCATAGCGTGAGCATCGTCAGCATCGATGCCCAAGGAGACGAACCCGACTTGCACACCATTTCCATCGAGAATCCGCACCCGCTGGTGAACCTTCCATCAACCGGTTTTGCCCGATGGGAGGAAGCAAAGGAGCTGCTGAAAGACTTCCCCAGCGATATTCCTGCCTACATCCGACTGAACATCAAGCACCAGGATTTCCTGCCCCCAACGGCTCTGGATGAAGCCGTCAAACTCACCGAAAGCAAGCGGTGCCGTTTCTGTCTCATCAACCTCGAAAAGGTGGAGAGGGAAGATGCGGACGGGGAAACGCTCACCATCCAGCAGTTTCAGGAGGAATCTCCGCTGGAGATAGCGCGTATGTTTGCCGAGCAGGAGGGCAAAAGCTTTGACGAGGACCTTATCGAATTGTTCAACCAGGCTGTTAACACACTTGACGAAGAATGAAACTGAACCAACTCACCATACACAACATAGCATCCATCAAGGATGCCACCATACGGTTTGACGCCCAACCGCTCTCCAGCAGCGAGGTGTTTCTGATAACGGGAAAGACTGGCGCAGGCAAGTCAACCATCCTGGATGCCATCTGCCTGGCTCTTTATGCTGACACTCCACGCCTGGACAGCACCAACATGCAGGGCAATATGGCCGACCAGGAGAAGGTGGTAAAGGTAGATGATCCGCGCCAACTCATGCGAAGGAACACGGGCGAAGCCTTTGTGCAACTGACCTTCAAGGGTGTCAATGGGGTTTCGTATGAAGCCACATGGTCAGTGGCAAGGTCAAGGAACAAGCCCGACGGCAATCTGCAGGCCAAGAAGTGGACGCTCAAGAACATGCTCAGCGACATTACTTATAATAGGGACGAGGAGATAAAAGCCGAGATAAGGAAGGCCATCGGACTTGACTTCAAGCAGTTCTGCCGCACCACGATGCTTGCCCAAGGGGAGTTCACACGTTTTCTCAACAGCAAGGACGATGACAAGGCCGACATTCTGGAGAAGATAACAGGTGCCAGCATCTACTCGCGCATAGGCAAGCGCATCTTCGACATGACCAAAGAACACAAGGAGAAATGGTTGCAGGAAGAACAAAAGATAGAGGCCAACAAGCCGATGAGCGACGATGAAGTGGCTGCCAAAAAGGCGGAGATAGTTCGCCTGGACAAGGAGCGCGAGGCCAACAACACCCTTGTGCAGCAGGAGCAAACCAAAGCCGCCTGGCTCACCAAGGAGCAGGAACTGGCACAGAAGACCACAGAAGCGAAAACCTCTCTGGCCCGAATCGAGCAACAGATAGGCGGAGATGAGTTCCGCAAGGATGATTTGCTGCTCCAGTTATGGCAGAGTACCACGGAAGCCAGAGGTTGGGCTGTGGATAGACAGGCAGCTCTCAGCAGCAAGGAGAAACTTCTGAAGGAGATGAAGAAGATGCAGGCAGACTATCTACAGCTGCATGCAGCACTTGACTTTTCAGTTCAAGAAGCCGAGCGCAACGCGCGTAGAATCAGCGAACTGACTGCGGCATTAAACAAGGAAGCAGGCC
>OLSQ01003304.1_pt1 | contig 10739 bp, 7 predicted proteins | sample 1672561 | NCBI WGS metagenome assembly OLSQ01 (sample SAMEA3136699, study PRJEB25190) | human gut metagenome | biome: human gut; feature: human-associated habitat; material: faeces | place: Austria | collected 2013 | reverse complement strand
GCTGTTTGACGTGGCAAAACCGTATTCTGCACCCGAATCCGCCGCCGAGGAAGATCCGAATAAAAGTACCTCTGATTACCGTTCCACAGTAATCACACTAAATCAACTGGTTCCGCTAAATAGCAGATCGCAGTTTTCCACAAAATTTACCTTTTCACTCCCGGACGCCTGCGTCAACACCAAACAGGCAGGAGGGAAAGAATTCGCCAGAGAAGTCGGCGGCGACGGCCTTGCCTTTTTCATGGAAGATTACATATCCGATCCGGAAGATTTAGCGTATACGTATTCCGGTGGTGACACCTATCCATTCGGCATGCAATGTGACGAAAAAAGACTCATGGTCGAAATGGATTCCCAATATAATGGTGCCTATTGTAACATGAATAAAACGGGCGACGTATATCCATATGATGAAAATCGCCCATATTCCTATGAAAGCTGGGATTATGATAACCAATTATACTTTCACAAAGACCAAACCTATACCGGGAAAAATGACTACGAAAAAAACTTTAATCCTTATGAGGGCACGGACGGCAGAGAGTACGCCGCTTACCGCAATTACAAGTATGCCGAGCGCTTTGACCATATCGGCATCACGCTAAACAGCGACCATGCCCGTCACGATGCCATTTATTACCTAAACGGTCTTGACCCAACCAAAACGGTTGAAAAAACAAAAGATGGAAAAAACTATACGGCGTACGAGAATCTTGCTTATTTTGATGCCTGTGCAGGTGGCGTTTTAGATGACACCGATAAGTTAGAGGCTGCCTATCAGGACACCTCGAAAAAGAGTAACAAGGTCAGCGATTCTTCCACCTGTGCCACCCGTTTTGCAGACGCAGGGGTAAATGACAGGCTTTTTACCGTATGGATTGATTATGATGGTGACAAAATGTATGTCCGCTATGCCAATGGCGATTTTGCCAATGCGAAAAGACCTGCCAAACCGCAGATTGAAAAAGAAATTGACCTTCACTCCCGTTTTGACAACAAAAAGGCATTGATTGGTTTTTCTTCATCAATCAATGCCTCCAAGGCGAATACAACTTTGCACGCCTTCCAGTTTACCAATAAGTATAAACCAATTGACGAAGAGGCATCATATCAAATCAATTACTGGAAGTTTAATCCGAACACAGAATATTATGTAAAGGCAGAATCTTCCGAGGTTATGACAGGTGCCGTTGGCGACACTGTCACTGTGGCTGAAGCAGATCCCAGCTATGCGACAAAATATAGTAATGATTACTATCACATAAGCACAATCACACCGCAGGAGTCCCGCGTCACACTCGAAAACGCGGATACACATTACCAAATGAATTTGTATTATGAACCGGAGAAAACAACCTATAAGGTACTCTACTATCAGGAAACAGAAGATGGTAACTATAAACTGCTGAACGAATACGTAAGCCCCCCAACCTACATTGGGAAGACCGTTTATGCAGAAATTAAGGAGCCCGATGGATATATGCAGGGTGGAGATGATACTACTACATTTGGAATTGTTAAGCCAAACAATGCCACGATACTTAAAGTTTATTACGATAAATACAGACCTCTGCCGGAACCAACCGAAGTGGGACAGACACCATCACCATCCCCAAGCCCGACTCCAACTGCTACACCGACTGCTACACCAACTGCTACACCGACTGCCACACCAACCACTACGCCGACTGTCACTCCAACGCAGCGGGCAACGGCGACTCCGACGATGACACCAACCATAGCACCAACGACTGTTCCAACTCAAGTTCCAACCGCTGCGCCAACCGTAGCACCTACGAAAAAACCAGTCAAAGCTTCCGTAAGCAAAAAGCTGATTCAACCGGTAAAAGCGAGCAAAAACGCTAACCAACTTTTCTGGAATCCGGTAAAAAATGCGGACGGATATTTCATTTACGCCTCTGCCTGCAACGAAAACGGAAAAGAGCGTAAAGTAAAGAAAATTGCCGATATTAAAAACCGATTAACCACTTCTTATACTCACAAAAAATGCGAGAAAGATACGTGGTATAAATACCGTATTACGGCTTACCGCATTATCGGGAAGAAAAAAACTGCAATCAGTAAATCACTGGAATTACATTCGCTGACGAAAGGAAGTAAAACTTATGAAAATCCTTCGCGCGTAAAAATCCGCAGTGGTAAAAAACTTTCTTTAAAGGTCGGAAGCACTAAGAAAATACGAGCACAAGTAATTGTACCAAAAGGGAAAAAAACCTGCTGGCACATTCAAAAAATCCGCTACCTTGTGAGCGATTCCTCTGTACTGACCGTATCAAAGAAGGGTAAAATCAGAGCAAAAAAAGCAGGGCATGCGACAATTTATGCCGTTGCCCAAAATGGTGTAACCGCTAAAATTAAAGTCAGCGTAATAGCTGCAAAATAATAAAGAAAAAAGTGCCGGAAATTCGCATTTTCCACTGCGATGCTCCGGCACTTTTTTTGTTTTCCGTAATTTCGTAGAAAGACTTTGCTTGTATTTTACTCTGCCGCTAATACCTCATAAACTTCCTTAAAGGATTGTTTCGGCTGATACAATTCAGTAAACAAACCACAGTATGGTCCGTTCATTTTGTAGCTGTAATCTGCCGTTGACAGATACGGTGCGTCAAACAAGCCCCAAATGGAAAGGCTCGTAATCGGTCCGGTCTTTCCTGCTGCCTGTGCCGCCTTGTTAATATCCACATATGTCTGCACGAGTTTCTTGTAAAAGGCTGCATGCTCCGGCTCTGCATCATTATCGTAATTGCGGACGGCAAGTTCTGTTACGTGAACTTCAACATTATTTTCTGCAAATTTCTCAATCGCATTTTTCACTAAGGTAATATCATTGTCGTTCATACATCCACTCTGCTGTCCATAGCCACCGATGTAACTCTGCATACCAATTCCATCGCAGAGCTTCAGGTAACCGCCATTTCCATCGGATGCAAAACTGTTGACGCTCTTTACCAGTTGAATAATGGCATCTCTCTTATTTGCGCCGTAGGTTGCAAACGTGTTGTAATCATTGTAGAACAACTTAATATTTGTCTTACTGTTTGCCGCTTGTAATTTTGCTCTTGTCTCATATGCATATCGGAACGCAAGCTCCACGTAATCACTGCCAATGTAATCGTAGAAAAGATTCGTCTTGCCACCGCGAACCTGCCGTACATGACGCACATCATCATCCGCAAATTCACCCGCATTGTCGGCAACCGCTTCATTAACAACATCCCAGCAGTAAATCGCGCCCGGATATTTTTCTTCAAAATGCGTCATTACTTCATCAATGTACATCTTCAGACGATTTTTCATGACGTCTGCGCTGACATAAGCACCATCCGTCTTATAGCCTTCGCGGAAAAACCAATCGCACATATCGGCATCCCAGGTAAGCACATGACCGCGAATGGATAATCCGTTTTCAACCGCATACGCAACCATCGAATCTGCCTTTGTAAAGTTCATAACTGCCGGTGAATTTTCATCCACATATGCATTTTGTGAAGCAGACTGGCTCAAAAGCGAATACGCCTTCATTTCATTACTGAACGTCGTCCTGTTAAAATGATACTTAATGAGTTTGGTAAGCTCAGTATTTTTCAGTGCCGCCTCATTGATATTTGTTCCAAATTTGAAACCATATTTCTCACCGAGAGACGCAAGCGATTGATACGATTCAATTGCCTCCGTCGCATCTTTTTTCCCTTTGTTCTCCATAACAACAGATGTAATCTGAATGTATTTCACCGCCTCTGTAGAATTCTGAACAACCAAATAAAGTGCCGTCTGTCCGCTCGGGTAAGCATCTAACTGTAAGCCCTGCTCCTTACCGCTCTGCATACCATTGGCATCAACAAAACCAGCCCAGTCGCTGTTTTTAACTGACAACTTAATCGATGCGCCACCTGTATTTTCAATAATATTTTTGTTTGCATCCAAAAGGTTGATTGTAACATTTACCTGTGTAAAATCCGATACTTTGTGTCCGGATGCCGTAATCAGTGGAAGCAGGTTATAAACCGTTCCATTCCACACACTCGAATACGCAGAAGAATTAATAAACGTATTGTCAATTGCAAGCGTCACTTTCTCCGTCGCCGGCTTCTGGGTCGGTGCAGCCGTTGGTGTCTGAGTCGGAGTTGCCGTTGGGTTCTTTGTCGGCTCTGTAGTCGGAGTCGCAGTCGGCTTCTGCGTTGGCACCGCAGTCGGGGTCGCAGTCGGCTTCTGCGTTGGCACCGCAGTCGGGGTCGCCGTTGGACCTGCAGTTGCTGTCACTGCCGGCTTCCTTGTTGGCTCTTCTGTCGGCTCTTTCACAGGCTCCGCAGTTTTTACCACAGAGGAAGAATCCCCCGGATTTACTACCGCAGGTTCTTGTGTATTCACCGGTGGAACAACGGTAGTTCCTGTCTTTTTCTTAACCGTAACTTTGCACGAAAGTTTATACATTTTCCATCCTGCTTTTACCTTCGCTGTCACCGTAGCTTTCCCTGCTTTTTTGGCAACTAACTGAACTGACTTTTTCGTCTTTTTCTTCAGGATAACAACCGATTTTTTGCTACTTTTCCACACCACTTTTTTTACTGCTTTTGCATTTTTAATTGTTACTTTTTTCTTAGTCCCAGCCCACATGGTAATACGCTTCTTGCTTAACTTTGGTTTCGCTGATTTAGCACTTGCAGGCATTGTAAAAACACTCGAAATACTAAGTGCTGTTACCGTGAGAAGTGCCATCGCCTTTTGACTTTTTCTCTTCATAGAATGACTCCTTTCATTCCTCTCAAAACTCTCTAACTTCATTCTAATACTTTGTGGGAATTATACAACGAACATTCTATAAAATTACTATTAGTTTCTAGTATCTTTTGTGTGTTATTTTTTATGTGATTCCTTCTAATCAATGCGTATTGTCTGCATACCACTCAATATGATTGACAATTTGCAAAATCTTTTTAGCGCTCTCAATTGATTTTGTAATACGCTCTACATCATTTTTGTGAATCCAGCCCTTTTTCGCAGAGTCCGGCACAGACTCCGTCAATTCCTGCAGCGATTGATTTACGCGTTCCACCATCTGACTTACATCTTCAATCAACTTCTCTACCTGTTTTGGAAGTGAAACTCTCTGCGCTTCTCTCTGCATTCTATTACACAACTGATTCATGGAAATTTTCAAAAAATAAGTATCTGTCAGCTGGTCAGCAACAACCGAAAGAATCTCCTCAATAATTCCGGCGTCCACATTTCCCATCGAAATCATAACTTGAAAGCGTTCACAACACTCATCAATTTTCTCCTGACTATAACAAATTCGCTCAACAAGCCGAATCAGCAAATCTACTTCTTCCTCGTCATTAATTTTAAAATCCGCATCCTTTAACTGCACTCTTTCCTGTTCTGCCTGCGGTATCAATTGATAACAATCAATTTGCTTTTCTTTGCAAAGATTCCAGAGCACTCGCTTGCAAACAGCATCCGTTTTTCCACCAAAGGTAAGCGACTTCACACATGGAAATCCGGCATACGCAGACTGCAAATCATATTCCACACAAATACCATCAAATGTATTTTTTGCAGACGTTATCTGAAAAGGCAGGTTTCCCTGTCGAAGATTTTCAATTTGTTCAATCGCCATTTTTTCTTTTTGACATGGAAAATACTGATAAAGAGGCGCCCCTTTTTCCTGCCTCATTTTATACTTTTCAAGCCATGTTTTTTTCGAGAGGGCAAACACTGTCGTTTTTTCTTTTTCCGCATCCACAAATTCATCAACCCGTTGACATCCATACGCCTGTGCCGTCTGCATCGATGGGAGATTTGTGCTATTCATATAAGAATAAATCGTCTGAAACGGTGTATGTGTAAAAACCCAGTCTCTTACGGCAATTGCTGCTTCTTTTGCATATCCTTTTCTCTGATATGTTTTTTGAATATGGTAACCAATTTCCGGCTTAATCGTATTTCCAATCGGTTGCAGTGTGAGCCCGCAGTCACCAATCATTTTTCCATTTTCTTTTAGGCACACAGCCCACAATCCAAAACCAAAAATCTGGTACCGTTCCTGATTTTTTTCAATCCATCCACGGACTCTTTTTTCATCAAAAGTATACGGATAATGCTGCATAATATCCGAATCCGCAAGCACACAATATAAGTCATCAAAATCTTCTTCGTTCATCTCACGAAGAATTAAACGCTCCGTCTCAATTTGCATAATACACCCTCCATTATTTCAGCTCATATTTCCAGACACCATCTTCTCTGCGGTAATGAAATTCATTGATATCTTCTTCCAAAAATACGCGAAGCATATCGTCCATTCCGTTTGCAAGCTTTCCCTTTTTCATCTCTTCTAACGGCATCCACTTTACTTCCCCTTCATGCGAGGATTTGAGTTCACCGCTAAATTGATTTGTCTTGTAAAAAACAACAAGATACCTTGAACCGTCATCTCGCAGCCAGTCTTTTGTACCGCAGATTCTCGGCTTTTCTATCGTGAGTCCGGTCTCCTCATAAACTTCACGAATAACTGAATCCACAAACGATTCGCCCTTCTCAATATGTCCGCCCGGAAATGTAAGTCCTGACCACTTTTTATCCACTTTGTCCTGAACCAAAACATTTCCCGCATCATCGTAAACCATACACATATTCGTTAATGTTACTGTCTCCGTTCTCATCACTTTCTCCTCTCCTTTATTGTGCTAATCGTAAAATCCATTTCTATGGCAGACTTCATGAATTGTTTCCGCAAATATCGACCTAGATTTCTTGTCACTGTCCGTATTATAATTCTTCTTATCCAAATATATCTCTCTAACTTCCTGCCATAATTGATTATCTTTACAAAATTTTATCTTTTCAGGAAGATAATAAAATCCTTTTGTTTGTTCTTCCCACGTATAATTTTTTCTTTGCTTATTGAAACGTATGTACTTCTGCCGATTGTTACCATAATCATTCACAACTGCAAAGTCACAACTATGACGAATCCTAGAATTTTTTCTATCTTTCACTTTAATTGTAAAAACTCTAGTGCTATCCTCGCAGGAATCATATCCATACTTCCACGCATGATTGTTGAATGCACGCACAAGTATCTTTTTAATGTCTTTTGCCTTGAACTCCTCGTCATCGTCATTTACCCTGATATTTACATCAAAGTCAAAACCAACATTACTCTTTACATCCCACGTTACCATGTTTCTTTTTACACTCCCAACAAATTCATACTGAAAGGTAAAATTATCTCGAACTTCATCCTGTACCTTGTGTATTAGTTCCATAAGCTGTTTTTTTGCCGGTTTAAGCTCTTTTTTTGCTACATACTGAAAATGATACATATTTTTCCTCCTTTTATCCCCATACCTTCCCATTTAACATCTTTGCTAAATCATTACAACATATCAGAAAGATTTTTGTTTGTCAAGTCCTCTTTGTTTTATCTAGCTTTGAAAAGTATCTTATTTTACCGGTGCCGTATATCTGCATTTCGGGTAATTACTGCATCCATAAAACTTGCCATATTTGCCCTTGCGTAAGACTAAAGCGCCCGCACATTTCGGGCACATTCCTGATTTCTCTTTCTGCTTCTTAACATATTTTGCTTCTTTTATTTCATTCACGTGTTTACGCGCATCCGTCCTGGTACTCATATAATTTGTAAGTATTGCCAGAATCTTATCCATATCCTCTCTCGAAAGAACCGATTGGACAGAAAGTTTTTTGACCGTCTTTGTAACTGCTCCCCACTTCACAACCTGCGATTTTGTTGTCTTTATTTTTAGCACAGCATCCCCGGGAAAAGTCACAATTGAGAAAACCGGAATATTTTCATAACCATGACTTTGAAGCAAGGCATTTAACGCCTTTACATGCGCATAATTCTGATATATGGGATTCATAAATGAATATTTGTGACCGTAAATGTTCTGTGTCCACTTTGCCGAAGACTCCGAACCATAAATCTGTCCTTTATAATTCTTGGTTTCAATTGAAAATATACCGTAAATTGAAACAACCACATGATCAATCTGTGTTGTATGTGTATTTCCACCCTCTGCACTCAACAAAACATCATTAACTACCTGATACTTATTTTTGTCCAGCTTTTTCAACAACATACTTACCGTTGCTTCACCCATTTTCCCTTTTATCCTCGGCTTAATAATGGTTACTAACGCAGAAAGCACCATTAATGCAATTATCCATATATATATTTTGTCCATATACTATTCCCCCTCATTATATTCTCATTCCAATTTTTCACTCCACTCATTTTCCTTAAAACCAACAAGAATTGCTTTATCTCCAATAACCAGTGGACGTTTGACAAGCATTCCATTGGTTGCCAGCAATTGAAGCTGTTCGTCTTCGCTCATTGTCGGAAGCTTATCCTTCAACTTCATCTCCTTGTATAGCAATCCACTTGTGTTAAAGAATTTTTTTAGAGGAAGCCCACTTTTAGAAACCCATTCTTTTAATTCGTCATACGATGGATTTTCCTCCACAATATGACGCTCTGTGTAATTTAAATGATGCTCGTCCAACCACTTTTTTGCCTTTTTGCAGGTTGAGCATTTGGGATAACATATGAATAACATAGATTCACCTTCCTTGTATTATTTTGTCCGTACCCATAAGTATCTAGCACTTTAACAGCGCTTAGCCAACATTTTATCACAACACTGCAATAATCATATCACCAAAATATGGTTTTCGCAATATCCTGCGTCGAGCTTTGCACCAAAACCATCCACCCTTCTTTTCGATTTTAACGTACAAAAATTTCCGGCACATACATTCATGTACCGGAAATCTTTTTCATCGTCTGTTTTTAATTCTATTATTTACCTACATGAAATGCATCCATACCCGGGTACACTGCGCTAGCACCTAATTCTTCTTCAATGCGGAGAAGCTGGTTGTATTTTGCTACACGCTCGGATCTCGAAGGAGCACCTGTCTTAATCTGACATGTATTCAGCGCTACCGCAAGGTCTGCAATAGTTGTGTCCGCTGTCTCACCGGAGCGGTGGGAAGAAATGGCTGTATATCCTGCATTGTGCGCCATCTTAATAGCCTCCAATGTTTCTGACACCGAACCAATCTGGTTTAATTTAATCAAAATGGAGTTACCCGCTCCCATTTTAATACCCTTGGAAAGTCTCTCTGTATTTGTAACAAAAAGGTCATCTCCTACAAGCTGAACCTTATGACCAATCTTTTCAGTCATCTTCTTCCAGCCTTCCCAATCTTCCTCATCCAAACCATCTTCGATAGAAATAATCGGATACTTGTCAATGAGAGATTCCCAATGTGCAATCAGCTCATCCGAAGTAAATTCTTTGCCGGATTTTGGCTGCTTATAGTAACCAATTCCTTTTTCCGATTTCCATTCAGAAGAAGCTGCATCCATAGCAATCATAAAATCTTTTCCCGGTTCAAATCCGGCAGCCTTAACAGCCTCCAGAATTTTCTCAATAGCTTCTTCATCGGAAGTAAGTTTGTTTGGCGCAAATCCACCTTCATCACCAACCGCTGTTACATCTCCCATATCTTTAATCAGAGATTTCAACTTATGGAAAACCTCTGCACACCAGCGAAGCGCTTCTTTAAACGATGGCGCGCCAACCGGCATAATCATAAATTCCTGCGTATCAACAGCTGAATCTGCGTGAGCACCACCATTTAAAATATTCATCATAGGTACCGGAAGACGGTTGCCTGAAATGCCACCCAAAAAGCGGTACAACGGAATATCTAACGCAATAGATGCCGCTCTTGCTGTTGCAATTGACACAGCCAAAATCGCATTGGCGCCAAGCTTTGATTTATCTTTCGTACCATCTGCATCAATCATTGCCTTGTCAATGGCATAAATATCAGACGCATCTAAACCAGTAAGGACCCCATTAATCACAGTATTGATGTTGTTGACAGCTTTTTCAACACCCTTGCCAAGATAACGGTCCTTGTCTCCGTCTCTCAGTTCCAGTGCCTCAAACTCACCTGTAGACGCACCACTTGGAGCAGTACCTCTTCCCACGGTTCCGTCTACCAAAGTTACCTCTGCTTCCACCGTCGGATTGCCTCTCGAATCCAAAATCTCACGTCCAACTACTTTTTCAATTTCCAAAAAATTCATCGTAACACTATCTCCTTTTCCACAAAATAATAGTACTCCCCGCAAGAATTTCATTCAATTCTGCATAGGATGCGTTCAGGATTCACAACCTAATACGAGGAGTCCACATGATTTATTCACTTTTTGGTTAGTCTTGTCTAACCTCTTTTATATTACTGAATTTTGGGGTAAAAATCAATAGGTAAAGGTGAGAGTTTTTCTCAAGTTTGTGGGGGGGTAATATTAAAAATAATCTCTTTAGAATATTGACTTATTTTTTCCATATGCTATACTATAGATAAGCTAACTCGTGATGGATCAGGCTGGGTTCCCGAATGGGAGTAGGTGTAAACCAAGAATTCCTTTGCCCCTGGGGTCAGCTTATTTTTTTGCCTTTTTTAAATTTTCCACTATATTTTTAGGGTCTTTCAAAATCTCCCCCACAATTAATTCAATAGCTTGCATTGAATATGTATATGATGGTTGTGCATATTGTTTATGTACATAGCAGTACCTCTCATTCTCTTTAATTCCATATACCTTTGTAAATAACCCGAAAATATATTGATTAATTTCAATATCAATACCTGCCGACTGCAATCTACGATTA
>OLSQ01003303.1_pt1 | contig 10740 bp, 7 predicted proteins | sample 1672561 | NCBI WGS metagenome assembly OLSQ01 (sample SAMEA3136699, study PRJEB25190) | human gut metagenome | biome: human gut; feature: human-associated habitat; material: faeces | place: Austria | collected 2013 | reverse complement strand
TTCGGGCCGCGAGTACCGGGTACGGCCGCACACGGCAATTGCGTGGAGTGGCTGACAGGACGCCTCGAAGCATGCGGAGCCGACACTGTGGAAGTGCTCGAATCCACTGCCACGGCCTGGGACGGAACCCGGCTGCCCGTGCGCAACATACTGGCGCGGTTCGACACCGCCGCAACATCCCGCGTGCTGCTGCTCGCACACTACGACACGCGCCCCTGGGCCGACCAGGAACCCGACGAGGCCGCTCGCGAACGACCCATCGACGGTGCCAACGACGGAGCCAGCGGCGTGGCCGTGCTGCTCGAAATAGCGCGCAACCTGGGCCTTGAGGCCGCACCCGTGGGCGTAGACATATTGCTGACCGACTGCGAGGACTACGGACGGCGCTCCGACGCACCCGCACCCGACGGAGGCCACGATGACTCGTGGGCCCTGGGAGCGGCGCATTTCGCCTCGCACCTGCCCTACTCCGCGGCCGACATGCCGCGCTACGGCATATTGCTCGACATGGTGGGCGGCCGCGACGCCCGCTTCCCGCGCGAGTATTTCTCGGCCAGCATGGCTCAGGCTCCCACTGCCAAAGTGTGGGACATGGCGCGGCGGCTCGGCTACGCTGACCGCTTTCCGGCCCAGACCGGAGGTGCAGTCAGCGACGATCACCTGCCGCTGATACGCGCCGGCATCCCCGTCACGGACATCATAGAGAACTCAAACCCCGCCACAGGCTCATTCCCGCCCACGTGGCACACGCACGACGACAACACCGACCACCTCGACCCGGCCACAATGGAGGCCGTCGGCACAGTGGTCCTCAACGTCATATACAACGAAAAGCCATGACTATCGAACAGAAACAAGCCGAAATAACCGAGCAGTTCGCCGACATAGAGGACTGGCTCGACCGCTACGCCCAGATCATCGACATGGGCAACGAACTGCCGCCGATCGACGAGTCGCTCAAGACTCCCGACCGCCTCATCGAGGGATGCCAGAGCCGCGTGTGGCTCGACGCACGCCTCGACGACGACGGCCACGTACACTTCACCGCCGATTCCGACGCCATCATCGTCAAGGGCATCATCGCCATGCTTGTCGACGTGCTCAACGGCCACACCCCGGCCGAAATCCTCGACGCCGACCTGCACTTCATCGACGACATCGGCCTGGGCGAACACCTGTCGCCGACACGCTCCAACGGCCTGGTGGCCATGGTGAAACAGATGCGCGACTACGCCCGGGCATTCAGGCTGCTGCAGGAGTCGCACAAGGCCTGAACCCTTACCCGCCTGTCAATTTATCACCCTTAAAAATACCTTCACATGTTCAAAGACCATCCCAGGGGACTCATTCCCGCCGCTCTGAGCAACATGGGCGAGCGCTTCGGCTACTACATCATGAACGCCGTGCTCGTGCTGTTCCTGTGCTCGAAATTCGGACTCTCCGACGAGACCAGCGGCATCATCTATTCGTGCTTCTACGCAGGCATCTACATCCTGAGCCTGGTGGGCGGCTACATCGCCGACCGCACCCAGAACTACAAGGGAACCATCATCCGCGGCCTGATCGTGATGACGCTCGGCTACGCCGTGCTGGCCGTGCCCATCCTGGCCACGAGCGACAACCACACCTGGCTACTGGCGCTTACGTGCGGCGCCCTGTTCCTGATCGCATTCGGCAACGGCCTCTTCAAGGGCAACCTGCAGGCGATCGTAGGCCAGCTCTACGACAATCCGAAATACGCCGCCAAGCGCGACGCCGGATTCCAGATCTTCTACGTGTTCATCAACATCGGCGGCCTTATAGCCCCGTTCGTGGCTCCGATGCTGCGCTCGTGGTGGCTCGGCGTCCACGGCCTGACATACAACGCCCAGCTCCCCGCCATGGCCCACCAGTACCTGTCGGCCACCGACTCGATGAACGCCGAGAACATGAACAACCTCTATGCCCTGATCTCCGACGTAGGCGGCAAGGCCTCCGAAGTGTCGGCCGACGTGCAGGCATTCTGCTCGGAGTATCTCGACGTGTTCAACACCGGCATCCACTACTCGTTCATCGCCTCGATCGCGGCAATGCTCATCTCGCTGTGCATCTTCCTGATGTGCAAGAACTCGCTGCCTAACCCGGCGCGTAAGGAAGCAGCCCAGGTGCAGCAGTACACAGCCGAGGAGAAGATCGCCATGGCCAAGGAGATCAAGCAGCGCATGTACGCTCTGTTCGCCGTGCTCGGCATCGCAATCTTCTTCTGGTTCTCGTTCCACCAGAACGGTACATCACTGTCGCTCTTCGCCCGCGACTTCGTCAAGACCGATGCCATAGCGCCTGAGATATGGCAGGCCGTCAATCCTTTCTTCGTGATCGTGCTCACCCCGCTGGTGATGCTCATATTCGGCAGCCTGGCACGCCGCGGCAAGGAAATATCGACTCCCCGCAAGATCGGCATCGGCATGGGTATCGCCGGCCTGGCTTACCTGTTCCTGATGATCTACAGCTATCAGATGGACTATCCGTCGGCCGAAGCATTCCGCGCCATGCCGCCGGCAGCCGCCGAAGCCATGCGCTCGGGCTGGTGGATCATGTTCGTGATCTACTTCTTCCTGACGGTGGCCGAACTGTTCATCTCTCCGCTGGGTCTGTCGTTCGTATCGAAAGTCGCACCCAAGCATATGCAGGGTCTCTGCCAGGGTCTGTGGCTTGGAGCCACCGCCGTAGGCAACCTGCTGCTGTGGGTAGGCCCGCTGATGTACAACGCATGGTCTATCTGGGAGGCCTGGGGCGTATTCCTGGCCGTATGCCTGGTGTCGATGATCGTGATGTTCTCGATGGTCAAGTGGCTCGAGCGCGTCACCGCCGACAAGTAATCCCCCGCCGTTCCCGCGCCATCCATCAGGCACATCCGGATACACACACCCGCCGAGGCCCGTCCTCAGGCGGGTGCGTTGTCTTATAATATACAGACTGTCCATCCCGTCAATGACATCATCTCCGCCACGCCAGCCCCACGATCAATGAAAAAAAACATCACACTTGTCCAAAAAGGTCACACAATCCAAAAGGGCGATTCACTATACATTTGTGTAACTTTGTACCATCAAATAACATCATATCAATAATCACATTATCCATTTCATATCATGAGCGAAGAAAAAAACGTAAAGTCTGACAAAGGGAAGCGTTTCCTTCTGGGACTTCTGTACTTTCTGCTTTTAATCGCCGTAGTCGGCATCGTATATCTTACAGAGAGCCCGCTTGTAGGACTGATTCTGTCAATAATCCTGTTGGTCGGCTACATCATCTATCCGAAGCGCAAAGGTCTCTGGTTCTGGTGGTGGGTGGTGTTGGCCGCCGTATGGTGCGGCTGGTACGGATGGCTGCTGACGAAGATGTAAAGAATCCGCACATCAGTCACAGCCCCCACGACTGCCACTAAAATGCAACAGGTCGGACCGCTTTGGTTCGGCCTGTTGCATTTAAATCTTGTCCGTATGATCCGGGACGAAAGCCGGTACTCCTGACAGAAAACCACGCCACCGAATCGCCACATAAAAGAGGGCCCGACCCGGATGGCTATATCGCTTTGGCTCTATTTCCCACATTATTAATAAAATTTAATACATAATATAGCCGTTTTGGACAACATCTTGGAATAAACTACAAATCCGATTGCACAAAAAAGTAGTAACTTTGCAACGCTAACGTGTGTAATAGGTACAACTGACAATAACAAGCAACAACATAATAACAATGAAGAAGATTAAAACACTGACACTCACATGCCTTGTGACGACAGCCACGCTCGGAGCGCTAATGTCGTCGTGCGGCAAGAATGACGAAGGCGCCCAGCAGGGCCAGGCTCCCCAGCTGCAGGTGCTGACAGTAGAAGAAGGCGACGCAACCCTGTTCAAGAGCCTCCCCGCCACACTCAAGGGCAAGACCGACGTTGAAATCCGTCCCCAGGTATCGGGCAACATCACCGCCGTACATGTCGAGGAAGGCCAGCACGTGCGCAAGGGTCAGGTTCTGTTCACACTCGACCAGGTTCCTTATCAAGCCGCCGTGGATCAGGCTGTATCGGCTGTAAATTCGGCCAAGACCGCAGTAGCGACCTCCGAAATCAACGTCAACAACCAGAAAGCACTCTACGAGCGAAACATCATACCCCAGACCCAGTATCAGGTAGCCGAAAACCAGCTCGCCCAGGCCAAGGCCCAGCTCGCCCAGGCTCAGGCAGCCCTGACTTCGGCCCGCAACCAGCTGTCGTACACGACAGTGAAGGCTCCGTCGGACGGCGTAGTAGGCTCGATTCCCTTCCGCGTAGGCACGCTGGCATCGCCCTCGATGATGACCCCGCTGACGACCGTGAGCGACAACTCGCAGATCTACGCATACATAGCCCTGAACCAGAACGACATGCTCGAAATGACCGACGGCGGCACCCGCTCGCTTGAAAGCGCCGTGAAGGACATTCCGAACCTTAAGCTGGTGCTCAACAACGGTACGGAATACCCGCTTGAGGGCCGCATTGAAAGCGTATCGGGCGTTGTCGACAACGCCACCGGTGCCGCCACCGTGCGCGTTCTCTTCCCCAACCCCTCGGGCATGCTCCGCAGCGGCTACACCGGCCAGGTGCTGATTCCCGTCGAAGCCGTCAACAGCATCATCATCCCGCAGAAATCGACCTATGAGATGCAGGACCTGCGCTACGTATTCACCCTCAACGACAGCAACATCACCGTACCGACCCGCATCGAGGTGATGGAACTCAACGACGGCAAGAACTATGTGGTGACCGGGGGCCTCCAGGCCGGCGACCGCATCGTCACCGAAGGTATCGGCACGACAGTCCGCGCAGGCATGCCGATCCAGCCCGTGGACGCCAAGGCAGCCGAAGAGGCAGCCGCCCCGACCGCCGCGCAGGAATAACTGTTCGAAGTCACAGACATCAATCAATCCAAAAGCTAACTCAAAATGAAACTTGATACATTTATTAACCGGCCTGTGCTGTCGACGGTGATCTCGATTTTCATCGTGCTGCTGGGTCTGCTTGGTATGGTATCGCTGCCTATCACGCAGTACCCGGACATCGCGCCGCCTACGGTACAGGTATCCACGACCTACAACGGCGCCAACGCCCAGGCCGTGCTCAACTCGGTGATCGCCCCGCTTGAGGAATCGATCAACGGTGCCGAGGGCATGCAGTACATCACCTCGACCGCTACCAACACCGGCTCGGCCACCATCACCGTGACCTTCGAGCAGGGCTTCGACCCCAACATGGCCGCCGTCGACGTGCAGAACCGTGTGTCGAAAGCCGCCAACCTGCTGCCCTCCGAGGTCAACCAGGTAGGCGTCCAGACGCAGAAGCGCCAGACCTCAATGCTTGTCGGCGTGGCCCTGATCGACACCACGGGCAACTACAGCGAGGAATTCCTCGACAACTACCTTAAGATTAATGTCGTGCCGGTGCTCCAGCGTATTTCAGGCGTGGGCGACGTCATGAACTTCGGCGCCGACTACTCGATGCGCGTGTGGCTCAAGCCCGACGTGATGGCGCAGTACGGACTGATGCCTTCGGACGTGGCCGGCGCGCTGGCCGAGCAGAACGTCGAGGCCGCTCCCGGTGCCTTCGGCGAACAGGGCAACCAGTCGTTCCAGTACCCGATGCGCTACCGCGGCCGTCTGACCACCCCCGAGGAATTCGGCGACATCGTCATCAGCGCCAAACCTACCGGCGAAGTGCTGCGGCTGAAGGACGTGGCCGAAATCGAACTCGGCCGCGTGACCTACGGCTTCCACAACAAGGCCAACGGCCACCCGGCATCGATGGCCATGGTGTTCCAGACCGCAGGATCGAACGCCACCCAGATCATCAACGACGTGCTGGCCGAAGTCGACAAGATGAAGGCCGATCTTCCCGACGGCCTGATCTTCGACATCCCGATGAACAACAACGACTTCCTCTACGCGTCGATCGACAATGTGATCCGTACGCTCATCGAGGCATTCGTGCTTGTGTTCCTTGTGACATACGTGTTCCTGCAGGACTTCCGCTCGACTATCATCCCGGCCATCGCCATACCCGTGGCGCTGATCGGTACGTTCTTCGTGCTGAACCTGATCGGCTTCTCGATCAACCTGATCACCCTGTCGGCCCTGGTGCTTGCGATCGCGATCGTGGTCGACGACGCCATTGTGGTGGTGGAGGCCGTGCACGCCAAGCTCGACCAGGGCTACAAGTCGGCCCGGCGCGCGTCGATCGACGCCATGAGCGAGATCGCGGGCGCGCTTGTGTCGATCACCCTGGTCATGATGCTGGTGTTCATTCCGGTGTCGTTCATGCCCGGTACGGCAGGTGTATTCTACCAGCAGTTCGGCCTGACGATGGCAATCGCCATCGGCTTCTCGGCTGTGAACGCACTGACGCTGTCGCCGGCGCTGTGCGCGGTATTCCTCAAGCCGCATAACGACGACCGCAGCCTCGGCCAGCGCATGGGCGACGCCTACGGCGCCGCCACCGAGGTGCTCACCAAGAAATACAAGCGCTCGTTCGGCATCAACTTCCCGCCGATCATCACACTCCTGCTTCTGTGCGCCACCGTCTACTTCATGATCGCCCACTGGTTCTCGCTGCACAACGTGATGCAGCTTGCCATCGCCTGCGTATGCGCCGTGCTGACAGTCCTCGGCCTCTTCGGCAAGCGCTTCCACCGGGCTTTCGAACGCGGCTACGGCTCGATGCTGAACGGCTACAAGAAAGGCGTACGCTTCTTTGCGAAACGCCGCATCATATCATTCTGTACCGTAATCGCAGCCATTGTGGTCCTCGCATATCTGATGATGCGCACGCCGAGCGCCATGGTGCCCGACGAGGACACCGGCTTCATGTTCGGCATGGTCGACATGCCCGCGGGTACTTCGCAGGAACGCACCACCGAAGTCCTCGACCAGCTCGAGAACATCGTCATGGCAAACCCGGCCGTGCGCCTGGTACAGACCATCAACGGCTACTCGTTCGTGGCCGGCCAGGGCGCCACTTACGGCACCCTGCTGATCAAGCTCAAGAACTGGGACGACCGTACCAAGGGTCAGGACGTCAACAGCGTCATACAGCAGCTCTACGCCGCCACATCCTCGGTCAAGGACGGCCGTGTCATCTTCATCGCCCCGCCTATGATCACCGGCTACTCGGTGACCAACGGCTTCGAGATGAAGATGCAGGACAAAACCGGCGGCAGCATCGACCAGTTCTACGCCGTAGTGCAGGCATTCCTGGGCCAGCTCAACGCACAGCCTGAGATCCAGGTGGCCTACACCACGTTCAACCCCACTTTCCCGCAGTATATGATCGACATCGACGCAGCCAAGTGCAAGCAGGCGGGCATCTCGCCCTCGACTATCCTGTCGACTCTTCAGGGCTACTACGGCGGTATGTACGTGTCGAACTTCAACCGCTTCGGCAAGATCTACCGCGTGATGATGCAGGCCAATCCCGAAAGCCGCGTGTCGCTCCAGACTCTCAGCGAAGTGAAGGTGCGCAACGGCGCCGAGATGGCCCCGATCGACAACTTCGTCAAGCTTACCCGCGTCTACGGACCTGACCTGCTGAACCGATTCAACCTGTTCAACTCGATTTCCGTGACCGGCAACCCGGCACCCGGCTACTCGTCGGGCGACGCCATCGCCGCCATCGAGCGCGTGGCCTCGCAGACTCTGCCCCAGGGCTACGGCTATGAATACGCCGGCATGACCCGTGAGGAAGCAGGCAGCTCCAGCGGCAACTCCACGGCCATGATCTTCGGCCTGTGTCTGCTGTTCGTGTACCTGCTGCTGTCGGCCCAGTACGAGAGCTACTTCCTGCCCTGGGCCGTGATCCTGTCGATTCCGTTCGGCCTGATGGGTTCGTTCATCTTCGCCACGATATTCGATATCACCAACAACATCTACCTGCAGATCGCCCTGATCATGCTCATCGGCCTGCTGGCCAAGAACGCCATCCTCATCGTGGAGTTCGCGCTCGAGCGCCGCAATTCGGGCATGAGCATATTCAACGCCGCAGTGGCCGGCGCGGCCGCCCGTCTGCGTCCTATTCTGATGACATCGCTCGCCATGGTCATCGGCCTGCTGCCCATGATGCTTTCGACCGGTGTAGGCGCCAACGGCAACCGCGCCCTCGGCACAGGTTCGGTCGGCGGCATGCTCATAGGCATGGTTCTGCAGATCTTCATCGTGCCCGCGCTCTTCTGCGTGTTCCAGGCCATCCAGGAGAAGGTCAAGCCCATCAAGTGGAAGGATCAGGAAGAAGGCGGCACCATCGAGAGCGAAATCGAACAATATGCACGTTAATCCACTCAAATATATGAACAAGCTACTGACAGCGACCGTAGCCCTGGCCCTCGCGGCCGGGCTATCGGGTTGCCACATATATCAGAAATACGAGACGCCCACCTCGACGCCTCTGATGGCCGACTATGCCAAAGCGCTGGCCGAGAAGCCCGACTCCACGGCCTTCGGAAACCTTGCATGGCAGGATGTGTTCACCGATCCGCTGCTGGTCACCTACATCGAATCGGCACTTGAGAACAACACCGACCTGCGCAACGCCCAGCTCAATGTCGAGGCCGCGCAGGCACAGGTACTCGGCGCCAAGCTTGCCTACCTGCCCTCGGTGGCCCTGGCCCCCAACGGCGCCGGCGCCAAGTACGGCTCCAACGACTTCGGCTGGAGCTACCAGCTTCCGGCCCAGGTTTCGTGGGAAGTCGACATCTTCGGCAAGCTGCTCAACTCCAAGCGCTCGGCCCAGGCCGCGCTGATGCAGACCGAGGCCTACCGGCAGGCGGTGCGCTCGCAGATAATCTCGGCTGTCGCCACCACCTACTACACCCTCGGGGCCGTACGGCGCCAGCTCGAACTCTCGCGTCACACCTCTGAACTCTGGGCCGAGACCGTACAGAAGATGCGCGACCTCAAGGAGGCCGGCCGCACCACCGAAGTCGGCGTGATGCAGGCCGAGGCCAACTACTACAACATCATGGGACAACTCACCGACCTCGAGGCTTCCGTGGTAAAGCTCAACAACACCATGTCGCTGCTGCTCAACGTAATGCCCCGCGAATGGGAAGTGGATGCCTATCGCGATCTGTCGGCTCCGGCATTCGCATCGGCCGGCATCGAGATGTCGATGCTCGCGTCGCGTCCCGACGTGGCTGCCGCCGAGATGACGCTCGCCCAGGCATACTACGCCACCAATTCGGCCCGCGCCGCCTTCTATCCCGGCCTGACCATCACGGCCAACGGCGGCTTCACCAATCTGCTGGGCTCGATGATCATGAACCCCGGCGACTGGTTCGTGCAGCTGGCCGGCTCGCTTGTGGCCCCGATCTTCTCGCGCGGCCGCAATATCGCCACCCTCAAGGCAGCCAAGGCTCGCCAGCAGTCGGCCATGAACTCGTTCGAATACACCCTGCTGAGCGCCGCTTCCGAGGTCAGCAACGCGCTGACAGTCTATGACAAGAGCATAGCCAAGGCCGCATTCCTCGAACTGCAGGTCAAGGATCTCGAGCTGGCTGTGTCCATGACCGAGGACCTCTACACCTACTCCACCGGCAACATCGACTATCTGCAGGTAATCACCGCCCAGCAAAGCCTGCTCGGCGCACAGATCTCGCTCATCGACTGCAACCGCGCGCGCGACCTGGCCGTGATCAATCTCTATCAGGCCCTGGGCGGCGGACGATAAATCAAATCCGTAACATTTAAATCAGCTAACCATGATAAGTCCACTTGCATACGTCGATCCGGGCGCCCGCCTGGGACAGGACGTCATCGTACATCCCTTCGCCTTCATCGACAAAGACGTCGAAATCGGCGACCGCTGCGAGATCATGCCCTACGCCTCCATAATGAAAGGCACCCGCATGGGCAGCGACAACAAGGTCTACCAGGGCGCCATCGTCGGCGCCGATCCGCAGGACTTCCGCTGGAAAGGCCAGCAGACCTACTGCTTCATCGGCAGCCACACCGTCATCCGCGAGCACGTCATCATCAACCGCGGCATCCGCCCCGACGGAGGCACGCGCATCGGCGACAACACATTCGTCATGGCCGACAGCCATATCGGACACGACTCGCAGATCAGCTCCGACTGCGTGCTGGGCAACGGCGTCACCATCGCCGGCGACGTGCGCGTAGACCACGGCACCATCCTGTCGTCGAACGTTATCCTCAACGAGGGTGTCAGCGTAGGCTGCCTGTCGCTGGTCAAGGGCGGCTGCCGCATCAGCTCCAACGTGCCGCCGTTCGTGATCATCGCCCATAATCCGGCCACGTACTACGGCGTCAACGCCGTCATCCTCACCAAGCACGCCGGCTACAGCGAGGCAGCCATCGACGACATTGCCAAGGCCTACCGCCACATATATCAGTCGGGCACGTCGCTGTTCAACGCCATGGTGCGCATAGAGGCCGACATCGAGGCTTCCGCCGTACGCGACGAGATCCTCGGCTTCATCCGCGGCAACAACAACCGAATCGTTGCCGCCCACACAGCCACAGACTGATCACGAAGCCAGCAAGACTGCTGTCTGCAATACTCCAGGGTTCCGCGAAATTCGCGGAACCCTGTTGCTTTTAACCCGGATTTTATGTAACTTCGCGGATATGTTGACCATCTACAAAGCTTCGGCCGGATCCGGCAAGACCTTCAACCTGGCTTACCGGTACATCCGCCAGCTGCTGGGCCGCAAG
>OLSQ01003302.1_pt1 | contig 10740 bp, 11 predicted proteins | sample 1672561 | NCBI WGS metagenome assembly OLSQ01 (sample SAMEA3136699, study PRJEB25190) | human gut metagenome | biome: human gut; feature: human-associated habitat; material: faeces | place: Austria | collected 2013 | reverse complement strand
TGCTCGCGGCGGCGGGAATCCACGCGCTGATGCCGTGGCTTCTGAGCTTTGCAGCGGGGGCGATGCTCTACGTCGTGGCGGAGGAGCTTCTTCCGCGCGCGGGCGGACGGCGGGGGACGTGCGGCTTCCTCGTGGGCTTCCTTCTGATGATGATACTGGACGTCGCGCTGGGGTAAGCGCGAAAAATCCGGCATAGAATGGTGCGAGGTGATCGACCATGCACATTCATGTTGTAAAGCGCGGCGACACGCTTTCTTCCATCGCCGCGATGCACGACGCCCTGCCCGCGTTCGTCGCGGCGGACAACGGCCTTGCGCTGAGTACGCCGCTTGTGATCGGCCAGGCGCTCGTCGTGCGGACGCCGAAGACACTGCACACCGTGCGCGCGGGGGAGACGCTTTCGTCCATCGCGCGGGACTATGATTTGAGCGTCAGGACGCTCCTGCGGCGGAACTTTTTCCTCCACGGACGCGAGCTTCTGCGCGAGGGCGACGTGCTTGCCATCGACTACGCAGACGAAGCGCCGCTCGGTACGCTCGGCGTGAACGCCTACGCCTACCCCTACATCGGCGGCGAGCTGCTCGACTCGGTCCTGCCGTACCTGACGTATCTGACGCCGTTCACCTACGGCATCACGCCCGCGGGAGTCCTTGCGCCGCTCGACGACGCGCGCCTGCTCGAACGTGCGGCGCGCTATGGCGCAAAATCGCTCATGCACCTCTCGACGCTGACGCCGGAGGGGAATTTTTCGAGCGAAAACGCCGCGCTGCTCCTGCAAAACGACCGCGCGCAGAGCGCGCTCCTTGCCGAGATTTTGCAGACGATGGCGAAAAAGGGATACTACGGCCTCGACGTCGACTTCGAGTACGTCCCGCCGGAGCTGCGCGAGGACTACGCCGCGTTCGTCTGCCGTCTGCGCGAGGCGCTGAACGCGGAGGGAAAGCCCGTCGTCGCCGCGCTCGCGCCGAAGACGAGCGCGCAGCAGCGCGGCCTATTGTACGAGGCGCACGACTACGCGCTGCTATCAAAAGCCGCGAACGCCGTGTTCCTGATGACCTATGAATGAGCGTTGTTAGCACACACTTGATTGTTCTGTTTCCTGTGTATTGCTTAGTATTGTTTCGGCCATGGCGATCAACTGTGACCGCTGGCTTGAAAATTTGAAATAAATGTCGATATGGGTGGCGTCTGTAAATTCCACACGGTCGATCAGGTGATTGACCGTCTCACGGTCTAAGCGCTCAATGTTGCCGTATTTGCGGAAAAACGCAACAAATTCATCGTCCTGCCGCCGTGCTTCTTTCAATTCGGACAGGCTGTTTTCCAGCTTTTCCAGATAGCCCCGCTGTTCTTGGATGCGCGCATTGTAGCGTTCCCGGAACTGGGTGTATTCGTTTTCATCAATCAGACCGCGCTGCAAATCGTCATAGAGCCGGAAACAGGAATCTTTCATCCGCTTGATCTCCTGCTCCGCCTTATTCATAGCGATGATATACTCGTTTTGCGGACGCCGACCGGATTTTTCAGCACGCAGGGTATCTATGACCGCCTTTGCGTCCACCAATTCTTGTATCTGGGACTGAATGGCCTCTAAAATGACTTCCTCCAAGAAGGACTCCCGAACCGATGGACATTGACAGCTTTCCGGGGAATAGGCTCTGGTGGGACAGCGGTAGCGGGCAACGCCGTGAGACACATTCCGGTTCATGCGGCGGCCGCAATAAGCACAGCGTACATAGCCAGAAAGCAGGTATGCAGCATCCTTTTGCGGCGAAACCCGTGTATGCCGTGCAAAGCGGTCATGCACGATGCAGAATACTTCATCCGATATGATTGGCTCATGAGTTCCCTCAATGACCGTCCACTCGTTTTCATCCGCCTGCACCATCTTCTTCGTCCGGTAGGAAGCGCTTTTGAATTTTCCCTGAACCAGATTGCCGATATACACCTCATCCCGCAGCATGGTGTTGACCGAGGTGATCGACCACAGGTTGCTCTTGACACCGCCGCTGGAATGACTGCGAAAGCCTTTGCAGCCCTTGCTGGTCTTATAGGCAGACGGGGGCGGTATCTTCAGGGCATTCAGCTTCTTGGTGATGCCGCAGGCGGACATTCCGCCTGCGTACCAGTTGAAAATCATCTGAACAACCTCGGCGGCCTCCGGGTCAACAACGAGTCTGTGATTGTCCTCCGGGTTTTTCATGTAGCCGTAGGGCGCGTAATTTCCGAGAAATTCGCCCCGCTCCCGCTTCATGGCAAAGGTGCATTTGATCTTAATGGATAGCTGGCGAATGTAGTCATCGTTCATGATATTGGAAAGAGACACGATGGCGCTGCTGTATCCATTGGGGTCTTTGTAGCTGTCAATGCCGTTCAGGATAGAAATGACACGGACACCCATCTGCGGGAAGTATTCTTCCATCAGACGCCCAAGCTCCGGGTAATTTCGCCCCAAGCGGGAATTATCCTTGAAGATGATGCAGTTGATCTTCCTATCTTCGATCCATTCAATCATCCGCCGATAGGCTGGGCGGTCAAAGCTGCCGCCGGCATATCCGTCATCCGAGAAGTGGGTAACAGACGCGATTTTCTCGCCCTGCCCCTCCATGCGCCTGATCTGATTTTCAATGATAGCTGTCTGGTTGCTGATGGAATTGCTTTCTTCCTTGTCACCGTCCTCTTTGCTGATGCGCTCGTAAGCGCCAAGGTTCCATTCTATTTCTGCTGCTTTGGTATCTTCTTTTTTGTTTCGCACAAAGGTCATACTGCTCCTTCCTGCCGAAACCCCTTTTTTGCGAAACAATATCTGCTGTTATTATTGTAGCAGATATTGAAAAAAGCCTCAAATTTTCGCAAAATCGCTGGTGTGGGCGAAAAGAATTGCAGTCAGACATTCATGGAGAGAACGACCATCACAGTCATAATGAAGTGTGACCGTGCAGCCGTTTTGCAGTGTTATCCTCTGTTGGTCTTTCACTTGTTCTGACATGGCTATCACCTCGTTTCTTAATATATTCGAGGTGACGCCGTACATGATAGTGTCAGAACAAGATAGCGAAACCTCCCTAAATCGACGAAAACCGCGCCCTCCTGCGGACGCGGCCTGGATATGGATTGATTTGTTGATAGGAATGTTTCAGGAGCATTGGACGGTGTTGGCACACCTTACACGGGAATTTCACCCCCTGCGGTTCTCACAGGTTGCCCCCTTTGCCTGCGACGGCCCACATCGTCGAAATGGACTGCGCCAGTGAGTTTCCGCCTGCGGCGAAAACTCACTTACTCCGTCATTTCTCCTCTTCCCACAAAATCAACGATTTTGTGGAAACCCTACAAGATGCTTCAACGCTCGGACTGAGGCTGGACAATCGTATCTCCCCGATATACGGGTCATCGCCCCAGACCAGCCACGGTCTGTTTGTGCGCGGAAGGCTGCTCCCCCTATACCTCCTTTCTCAAAGTTGGGATCGTGGCCTGCTCAATCCCGCACGGCTTTCCTTTCGGGCGCATATCGGATGTATCCAATGTACCTATTCAATTTTCAAGCTGTCGCCAGCCCGCACGGATGCACCGTTTCCGATACATTCGTGCCGAATGGCGAGTGTCGAAATGTGTCTCAAATTGAGCCGCATTTCCCGCAGAGAGCAAAAGAGAAAGGCGGCTGAACGCCGCCTTTCCTTGTCGATCAGGTTCTCAGATATGCGGCCATCATGTCAATAAATTGGGAGTTGGTGGGTGCTTGCTTTAGTTCAGCCCCGGCGATCAAATTCAAGAGGTTGTGGTTCGAAACTGCCCAGCAACTTTGAACCAGTGTACGAAGATTGCGTTCCACGCAGTTTGGGGTTGTGCTGAAATGCTTTGCCGTTTGTACATAGAGCCGCTTGGTAAGCAACACTATATTTTTTGGCTGTTTTTGGACTTGCTCGATCATGTAAACCGCATAGTAAAAGCCAGTCAGCTTTCCGGTGACGCCCAAAAGCCGCAGAAGCCGTTCTGCATTGAGTGGCTTATCCTGACCGGGGTATGGTGTCATATAAATCAAAGGCATAGATGTTCCTCCTATGTGAAATGAAGTTCAGAGGGGGAGTCCATGGCGGCCCGCGTGGGTACGCGGCGGTTCATTTGGAATGCTTTGATTTCCTTTGCGGCTGTGTGTTTTCCTGTAATTCAATCATACACGATAATGTCCTTTTTGTGTCATAGTTTTCATCTACAATGCCCGGCGCGGAATGACTGATTTGTGCGGATAACCGCCGATTTGTGCCGATGTGCTATCTCTGCATTTATAAAAATCGCCTCGCCGGATCAATGACCAGCGAGGTGACTAAGAATGTCTTGTTGCTTAAATGGCAGCAGCTAACGAAGAAATAACAGGAGCAATATCCGCATTGATACAGATCGCCTGCCGCTCGATCCCCTGCGGACACACCGCCTGCCCTTGATTGATACAGGCGTAGATTGCGTTCGGATTCTTCGCCGTCATCTGCCAGAAGGGGTACTTGATGATAACGGGGGTGTTATAGCCAACGCCCAACTCCAGAAAGAGGATTTTTTGCCCTGCGTGGGTTCGGAGAAAATTCTCATACCGTTCCGCTGCTCTGTGCCAGCCCTCGTCCTCCACAAATTTGTCATCGCTGCGGAGATTCTGCGTCATGGGTTTGCCGCAGTGGGGGCAGACAGGGAGCAGCTCTGACGGGATTTTCATATCTTTCTGCCGCTTGACCATTTCACGAATCACAGCTTCGTTATCAAAGGTTTCCTGACAGCACGGCTCACTGCACTGGAACAGGCCATAATCGCCCTGCGTGTAGAAAAGTCGATTCTTGTCGAATCCAGCCTTCTGAAAGCAGTGGTCAACGTTCGTGGTGATGACAAAATAATCCTTGTCCTGCACCAGCTTCAAAAGATCATCGTAGACCGGCTTAGGCGCATCCTGATAGCGGTTAATGAAGATATACCGGCTCCAATACGCCCAATGCTCCTCCGGCGTGGCAAACGGAAAAAAGCCTCCGGAATACATATCTTGGATACCGTACTTTGCCGCAAAGTCGGAAAAGTATTTTTCAAACCGTTCGCCGGTGTAAGTGAAGCCTGCCGCCGTGGACAGTCCGGCTCCGGCACCGATCACCACGGCATCACAGTCCTGCAAAGCTGCTTTCAGCCGTTCCATCTGCTCGGAGCAGCTTTTCGTAGATGGCTTTGTCCAAATCCTTGAAAACATTGAAGATCACCTTCTTGACACTGGTTTGCTTTTTGAGAAATTCTTTGACCGTCCGGACTGCAATCTCTGCCGCCAGCTCATTGGGGAAATGAAATTCTCCCGTGGAAATGCAGCAGAACGCCACGCTTTCCAAGCCATTCTCTGCCGCCAGCTCGAGGCACGAGCGGTAGCAGGAGGCCAGCAGCTCCCTGTCCTCTCTGGTTACTATACCGCTGATGATCGGGCCAACCGTATGCAGCACATACCGACACGGTAAGTTAAACGCCGGGGTGATTTTCGCCTGTCCGGTGGGTTCGGGATAGCCCTGCTGTTCCATCAGTTGCTCACAGGTAAGGCGCAGTTCTACACCCGCAAAGGTGTGAATGGCGTTGTCAATGCAGCGATGGTTGGGAATATAGCAGCCGGTCATGCTGGAGTTTGCCGCGTTGACGATGGCATCGCACTTGAGCGTCGTAATATCGCCCTGCCAGAGATACAGCCCCGGCTGAATGGGCGTCAGGTCGGCAATATCCGTGATACCCTTTGCGGCGGTCTCGTCTTGCAGATAGGCGTCCTGCACTTGCAGGAACTCTCTGCCGATGCTTGCTGGTCTGCGGACATTCATCAGCCCGCGCAGAAGAATCTTCTGCCGTTCCGAGTCGGTCGGGATTATCTGCTTCTGACAGGAGTGGCGCTCGTTCAGCAGAGATTGTATGAGAAACAGTCTTTTTTCGCTCTGGTTCATAGTCAAAACCTCTTTTCGATAACCTGCTTAGGGCAGGTTTCCGCACACCGCCCGCAGTGGAGACAATGGTGCTGGTCGATGACCACCGGCTTCTTTGTAATGTCGATGCACTTCTGGGGGCAGACGGCGTAGCACAGCTTGCAGCCGATGCAGCCTTCGCCTACATAGTAACCCGGTGCTTCCTGTGCCGCTTTGCCGATGGTGAAGCAGTCCCGGACGATGTGTGCCGGGTCGCTGATGTCAAAATACTCACCGTCCGCTTCATACAGGCAGAACACCTCCAGCGCCGAACGGGTATCGCCGGGATAGATGGACTGCATATAGGTGTTTTTCTCGAAAATCTCATCCAGCTTCTCGCTGCCGATATTCCTGATCTTCCCCCGCAGGGAGATCGAGATTTTGTCCTTTGTGGCGGACAGGGCGATGAAGCCCTGCTCCATCAGTTGGGCGTAGAACGCCTTGCCCTTGGCGGTCAGAAAATAGACGCCGTTTTCATCCCACAGCATCATGTCGATCACACGGGTCTGGGGATGCCCGTCTGCGCCGATGGTGGCAATGGTGGTGGAGTGGATGCCCTCCACCAGCAGTTTCAGATAATCTTGTTTCGTCATACCGTCAACGTCCTTTCAGGATCGGCGTGAGCCGTTTATAGATCAGCATCGTCACGCCGCCGATGACGAGCCCTTTCAGCAGATTGAAGGGAAATGCATTAAACAGCACCACATCCAGCTTGGTATGGATGAATGGCAGGAACTCGGCAAAGGAGGCAATGAGCTGATCCAGCGGCATAAAGCTCTCAAACAGCGGCAGCAGGATGAAGTAATTTGCCAGTGCTGCGGCGATACCCATAACGACGCTTGCAAGGACGCAGGTGGCCAGCGCGGTTTTCTTCGTTTTATGGCGTTTATAGATGAAACCCGCAGTGACCACATAGGATGCGCCCATCAGGAAGTTGGCAATCTCGCCAATTCCTCCCGTGGAGGTGGTCAGAAGCTGCAAGGCGTTTTTGACAAGTTCAATCAGCAGACCGGAGAGCGGTCCAAAGGCAAGTGCGCCGATGAGTGCTGGAAAGTCCGACAGGTCCATCCTTGCAAAGGACGGAGACAACGGCGCGGGAAACTCCACAAAGGCCAGCAGATAAGCGACTGCGGACAGCATGGCGGTCATGGAGATGGTACGGGCGGAAAGAACAGCGGTCTTTCTGCTTTTTGCGATGGAAACGGTATTCATGATTGCTCCTTGGAAAAGATATGCTGGGATTTGAAACAGCCCCACAGGACGGGTTTTCCTGCGGGGCTGCTTCCTCATATCTTCTTTCATCCGGACTATACCGTCGGTTACGGAATATCACCGTATCGGGCGCTTTTGCGCTTCGCAGACTTTACTGCCGGTCAGGGATTTCACCTTGCCCCGAAGATGTTGAATTGAGAGTGCTGCTTAGAACTCGTAGGGAGGGTTGCCGGAGAAGTCAGCGATAACGCCGTGAGCATTATCCAGATAGAATACCTCAAAGATGGGGTTGGTGGCCTCGCCGTACTGACCCTTCACGATGGGGTTCTGGATGCACATTTCCTTGGCATCCATGTTGTTTTCAAACACAGCCTTGCCGTGGAGACGGATCCACGCATAGTCCGGGCTGGAAACGGAGATCTCCACCTCCGGGTTCTCCTGCATATCCTTGTAGACATCCTTCTGGTTGTTGGTGCAGAACCACAGCTTGCCGTCCAGCTCGCCCGCGAACATGAAGGGGCGGCACTTTGCCTTGCCGTCACGACCGACGGTAGCCAGATACTGCACAGGGTTGGCATTCAGAAATTCTACGACTTTGTTCATGATAAGTACCTCCAAAAATTTGTTGTTTTCGCTTGATGTTTTGATTGTAATGCGATTTGTACGGCTTGTGAAGTACGCACAATATTGTGGTATGGTTACTTCCGGGTAACGATCAGAACTTGCCGTTCTGATTCTGCCAGGTGGACTGGTCTGCAATCGTCTCCATCACGTCCCAATGCTCGGCGATCTTGCCGTTCTCCACACGCCACAGGTCATAGTAGCTGGTGGGCGCGCCGCCGAAGGTACCCTCGCTGACGGCAAGGACGAAGTTGCCCTGCACCAGAACCATGTGAACTTCATCGTACACCATGGAGATGCCCTGCTCCGCCAGAGCGCCCAGCGCGGCGTTCAGACCGGACACACCATCGGCAATGCCGCTGTTGTGCTGGATGTAGGCATCACCGTCAAAATAGTCCGGGGTCTTCTCCAGATCGTTGCCTTGCATGACATCGTAGAGGAACTTCTTGACCAGCTCCCGGTTTTCCTCGGTCTTATCCAGATCCGTGACCTCCATCGTGCCGTCTGTCTGGGTATGACCGGAGGGATTCGGCTCGGCCAGCGCCGCCAGATTGTCCCAATGCTCAGCGATCTTGCCATTTTCGTCAAAGCGGAAGATGTCAAAGGCGACCTGCTCACCGGCACCGGCGAAATTGTATACCGTCTGCAAGAACACCTTGTCACCGTCCTCAAAAGCACGGATGTTGTTCACAGTGGTTTTTACATCGGCGGATGCAAGATATTCCACGGAGCCGATGAAGGCGTCCGCACCGGTGCCATATGCCAGATTGTGCTGGATGTAGCCATCCGCCAACAGGCTGTGGGCGGTGTCCGTATCGCCGGTGGCAAAGGTGTTGATGAGCGCCAGTGCCTTTTCGGTCTGGCTCTGCTCCTGCTGGACAGGTGTAGTCTGCTGGGTGTTTTCAGTGGGGGGTTGGGCAGCAGTGTCCTTGGAGCCGCATCCGGTGAGAGCCGTGCCGATCATGGCAAGAGCCATCGTGAGAGAAAGAATTTTTTTCATTTTGAGTGACCTCCTTGGTGATTGGGCTTGCTTTCGTTTGCCTCTGGCGTTATAGTAATACCGTAGCTCCCATTCGTAAAGTAAGCACAATATTGTGCCGTAGTTACCAAACAGAAACTAATGGGTAGTTACCAGAAAGAAACGATTGCGCCGTTACTGAATTTTCCGGCAATATGGCGCTTGAAAAAACTTTTATGGAGGGTTTCAAATATGAGCGAAATGACCGCGAAAGCCGCTCTTCCCGCCTGTCCCGTGGAGACCACGCTGACCCTCATCGGGGATAAGTGGAAGGTGCTGATCCTGCGCGACCTGATGCCGGGAACGAAGCGGTTCGGCGAGCTGAAAAAGTCCGTAGGCAATGTGTCTCAGAAGGTTTTGACCGCCCAGCTCCGGGCGATGGAGGAAAACGGGCTTGTTCACCGTGAGGTCTATGCCGAAGTGCCGCCGAGAGTGGAGTATTCGCTGACAGAACTGGGCAAAAGCCTGAAGCCCATTCTGGATTCCATGTGGGCTTGGGGTGAGGGGTATAAAAAACAATGTGCAGTTGAAAAATAGCAAATATATGAACTCTAAAGTTATTTTACCATGTCTCAGAAATGCGTCTCAATTCGAGACACATTTCGACAGCAGGCATTTCAAGACAACCATCACACGGCAAACAAGCGCACTCTGAAAAGTACAGAATCCCGCTTGATATGCTACGCTTTCTAATATGACAAAAGCCGCTGACAAGCGGCTTTTAGGGTATTCTCCCCTTGATTACCTGACGATCCGGCGGTCAGTCCGGTCAAGGCTCGGCCAGTGAACGCACTGGCCGACTCGCGCACGATTGCTCTTGCAATCGTGCGGCCTTGACAGGGATGGGCGGCGGATCATACTCCCCACAGGGGGGAATACCTGCGTCATCAGGACTTTCTGATATGGCGCTGCGGCTGCGATTTCTTATCTGATGAAATGTGTCTCGAATTGAGACACATTTCGACACGGGGATTGGGGTCTTAGGGGCTGTGCCCCTAACCAGTGGAATTTTGATGTCAAAATTCCATGCTGGTTGTGACAGCGCCGCGAAGCGCCGCTGTCTCTGTTGTCGACGGCTGTCGCTCGGTGCAGTAGGTTTCTTATATGGCGGAACACTTTGAAATGGGCAGTCTGCGCCTGTGCTGGTAGGTGTTGCGTGTTATCGCAGACGGTATTTATTCCATTTTCTTGCTTACAATTTTCTGTGTTCTCTGCTCCGCATCCATCTATCCTATCTTCTGGTGCATCTGATTTGGATGGATTGATAGATGGATCAGTATAGATTAAATCAGTCTGATTTTCCTCAGTATAATTAGACTCGGTTTTTCCGAGGTCAAGACTTCCAAAAATCGGAAGTCTTGAAGTCTGGTTTTCGGAAGTCTGGGCGTCCGAATTTCCGAAGTCCTGACTTCCGTTCTCTTTGAGAGTGGACGAGACTTTGCGGCTGCTGCATTTCTTAACATAGATTTTCGTGGGTAAGCCTTGGCCCTGTCGCACACGGTCGATCAGGTCGCAGCCCTGATCCAGTTCCGCTAACAGCTTGATGGCCTTATCCTGTCCGCAGTTCAAATTCCGCTGAATTTCCCGTAGTGTGTAGTAGATGTAAACGAGGCCATTTTCATCGTACCAGCCGTTTTGCTCGGACAGCCCCATACGGTCTAGCAGCAGACCGTACAGGAGTTTCGCGTCCGTGGAAATATGCTTGAAGCGTTTTCCAGTAATCAACTGGCGGGGAATACGGAAAAAGGAAAATTGATTGCTCTCGTCACCGTAGTAATAGTCTGAAAAAGTGGTATGCAGCATTGTGTACCTCCTAAAAAACAGCCGGAGGGCGCAGTAAACCTACTGCGCCCTCCGGCTTGTCCATTATATTTTCAAATAGAAAACCGTCAAAAACTTGACAGTATTTTTTCTTTTAGCAGATAT
>OLSQ01003299.1_pt1 | contig 10747 bp, 9 predicted proteins | sample 1672561 | NCBI WGS metagenome assembly OLSQ01 (sample SAMEA3136699, study PRJEB25190) | human gut metagenome | biome: human gut; feature: human-associated habitat; material: faeces | place: Austria | collected 2013 | reverse complement strand
TGGATACATCGTCATAGATATGCAATCCCCCGCGGGTTGAAAATAATCCTGTGCCAGTTTCAGGTTACTTCCAGTAAAAATAACATGACAGTCGAGACTTCTGTTAAACGTACGAATTCTCTCATAAATTGTCTTACTCTCCTGTACTTCGTCCAAAATCAATACCATATCCGGGGAGTTGATAAATGCATGCATTTACGAATGTGCTTCACAAAATGCAGTCAATCGTTCAACAACATTTGATTCGCTCGCAGATTCCAGTATAGAGAGATCTGTTTCCGAACGCACATCCACATAAATCACATATTTGTAGTTTTCCGCCGCGAAATGCCTTACCGACGTTGTCTTTCCCACTTGCCCTCAGCCTTTTACCAGCAATGTTCTGGAATCTGCCCAATTATCTTTCCAGTCATGGAAATCTTTCTCTATAAAACGCTCAATATATGACGTGTCCTGCATGTTATACACCTCCCTGTTGGTTTTACAAAATATATTACCTCAATTTTGTAAAACAGATGTATACATAATAACATAAAAGACTGCTGTCTTCAAATTCGTTATTAACCTATTTTAAACAGATTTCTCAACGCAAAATGAAGAGGTTCTTCCACAAATAGGGAAGAACCTCTTCATTTATTTCGACTATTCAGTTAACACTGACATACAAAACTTCCGCACTCTGTCTCACGGCAGGAGTCTGCGTGGCCTCCTGCAATACCGATATGGTTTGCGGAACACTGCTTCTGACTGTTAAACTTACATTCCGTTGCTTCGCATGCAACCGCAGTCTCCTTTTTTGCGCCCTCCTTATGACAATTGCTTCCGCAACCGCATCCCTTTGGTGCAAAACTGCCGCAGCAAGTCTCAGAAGATGTTTTTGCCTGTGTTCCTTCTACAAGGATATCCTTTCTGCTACAACAATTATCATCATTGTAGGAACAGCTTACCACATTACAATCCAATTTTGTCATTTGACATACCTCCTTTAAAAATCCATAAAGAACTTTTCAAGTTCCCGAATAGTATGTTCGGATTTTTATCTTCTATTCGCAGATATGCCAATGTCAAATTTTAGGAAAGAAGTTCCTTATCGCTTGTAAATTCTTCGCCACTTACACGCTCGAACTGCTGTAACAGATCCGCAACGGTCAGCTTTTTCTTTTCTTCCCCTGCAATGTTAAGAATCACTTTTCCCTCATGCATCATGATCAGACGATTTCCATGTGCAATCGCATCACGCATGTTATGTGTAACCATCATTGCTGTCAGATTGTTTTCTTTAATGATCTTATCGGTAAGTGTCAGCACTTTTGCTGCTGTCTTTGGATCAAGTGCTGCTGTGTGCTCATCTAAAAGCAAAAGCTTTGGTTTCTGCAAAGAAGCCATAAGAAGTGTTACTGCCTGCCGCTGTCCTCCGGAAAGCAATCCTACTTTTGATGTCATACGATCTTCTAGTCCAAGATCCAGTTCCTTTAAGAGTTCGTGATAGCGTTCTTTTTCTTTCTTTGTAATTCCCCAGCTTAAACCACGTCTCTGACCTCTGCGTGCAGCAAGCGCAAGATTCTCATCAATCTGCATGGTTGCTGTGGTTCCCGTCATTGGATCCTGAAATACACGGCCAAGAAAAGCCGCGCGTTTAAACTCCGGAAGTCCGGTCACATCCACACCATCAATCAGGATGGAACCCTCATCAACCGGCCATGTACCTGCAACAGCATTTAATACCGTTGACTTTCCGGCTCCGTTTCCACCGATCACGGTTACGAAATCACCGGCATCCAGTTTTAAATTTACACCATTTAACGCATGTTTTTCATTAATGGTTCCAAGGTTGAAGGTCTTGTGTACGTTACAAATCTCTAACATTTATTTGCCCTCCTTTGTTGCAGTCTTGTTAATAGCCGCAGCTGAACGTTTTCCTGCTTTTGCAAAGGAACTCTTGCTCTTTCCCTTGAGATATGGAACTGCAAGGAAAATTGCAACGATGATTGCTGTAAAAAGCTTCAGATCATCACTTGGCATCTTCAGCCAGAGAACAATTCCAATTACGATATAGTAGATAATTCCACCGATAACGACAAAAATCAGACGGCCCTTGAAATCCATATGTTTTCCAAGAATAGCATCTCCTAAAACTTCACCGATAATAACAGCTGCAAGACCGATGACGATACCACCACGGCCCATGTTTACATCTGCAAAACCGGAATACTGTGACAAAAGCCCTCCAGCCAGTGCAACAATTGCATTGGAAAGAGACAGACCAATCAGTTTCATATTGTCAATGTTGATACCCTGTGCCTTACTCATTGCCGGGTTGCATCCGGTCGCACGGATTGCAGATCCCTGCTCTGTTCCAAAATACCAGTAAAGAATTGCGATCAAAACTGCCGCAAATACAATACCACTAATAATGGCGGATGTCAGATTACGTGATGAAATGATCAGATTGTACTTGTCTACGCTAAGTGCCTGATTTGCATGACGCTGCATGATGTTCAGGTTGATGGAATACAATGCAATCTGTGTCAGGATTCCCGCCAAAATAGGTGGAATTCCGAGCTTGGTATGTAACAGTCCTGTGCAAAGTCCTGCCAGAAGTCCTGCGATACAGGCACAAAGCAGGGATACCCAGATATTGCATCCGTTTACCGTCATCATTACGGTAACTGCACCACCTGTTGCAAACGAACCATCAACAGTCAGATCCGCGAAATCCAAAAGACGGAAGGTGATATAAACCCCCAGCGCCATAATTCCCCAAATTAATCCCTGTGCTATATTTCCCGGGAGTGCATTCGTGAATGCAGCCGGACTGAGGGAAGAAAAATAAGCCAACATTTTTTTACCTCCGTATTTTTATACGTTTCCTCTCTTATTCTGCTGAAATTGCCTCATAATCTTCAGGAACTTTAATATTAAGCGCATCCGCACGATCTTTAATGTACTCTTTTGTGAACTTTGGAGCTGTCTTTACTTCCATTGTAGTAACATCTGCACCATTCTCAAGAATTTCATATGCCATCTCGCCAGTTGTATATCCAAGGTCATAGTAGCTGATAGAAAGTGTTGCAACACCACATCCCTTTGCAATGCCTTCCTCACCTGCAAAAATAGGAGTTCCTGCTGGAGATGCTACATTGTTGATTGCTTCTGTACAAGAAGCTGCAGTGTTATCTGTTGGAATATAAATAACATCAGAAGCATCGCATGCACTCTGTGTTACTGCAGATACATCATTGGAATCGGAGAATGTAAACTCTTTTACAGTGTATCCCTTATCCTCTAAGTAACCCTTGATCGTTGTTGACTGATAAATACTGTTTGGCTCAGAAGAGCAGTAAATAATACCAATATTCTTTGCATCCGGGAATAATTCTGCGATGCAATTTGCCTGTTCATCCAATGGTGCAAGATCTGTTGTACCACTGATATTCTTTCCGGTTGTTCCGGTCCAGTCGGACATATCCAGCGCAGTTGCATAATCTGTAACAGATGTTCCGAGAATCGGAATTGTATCGGTTGCAGCGGATGCAGCCTGAAGTGCTGCTGTTGCATTTCCAAGAATCAGATCATAGTTATTTGTTGCAAATGTTGTACAGATGGTAGAACAGGTAGATGCATCTCCTGCTGCATTCTGCTCATCAAATTTCACTCTGTCTCCAAGTTTGTCAGTGAGGGCATCCTTAAATCCCTGTGTTGCTGCATCAAGCGCCTCATGCTGTACCAGCTGGCAGATACCAACTGTGTATGTTTTCCCATCACCTGATGATCCTTTGCCTGCCTGTGTGGATGCATTGTCTGCACCACATGCGCCAAGAGACATTACCATTGTTGCTGCCATAGCAGCAGCTACTGCTTTTCCAAATTTTTTCATAATATTTTCTCTCTTTCTTTTTATTTATACGTACTTGTTGCTATTATATAAATTTGTGTATAAATTGTCAATTTTATTAGGTATTTTCCAGTTTCATCAACGTCAACTGTTTTTTATTGTAATAAAGAAACTATTTAGGGAGCTAACCTGAATTTTCTCAAGAAGCTCCCCAAATAGCCTGCCTAATTGAGTGTCTGCGCAATATTGAAGATTTCCTGTAACTGTACCTTGCAATCCTTCATGCTTTCAACAGCATCCGCTGAATTTTTAAGACTCTCTGTAGTTGTTGCAGAGATTTCTTCAGTAACAGCTGAAATATGCGATGTACTGTCTGTAATGCATGATGTCGAATTAAGTATATCATTTACACTCTGGTTTGCGGTTGTGATAGTCCCTGATAATTCTATCATTTTAGCTTTGATATCTTCAAATTCTCTCTGTAACTCTTCTATCATGGCATTTTGCTTTGTCACAGATTCTACAGAATTATCGACACTCTTGTTTGCTTTCACTGTATCAGCATTCAAATCTTCTATAATACTTGTAATCTTATTAGAGGCATCTGTTGTCTGTTCGGATAATGTCCTGATTTCGTCGGCAACAACAGCAAAACCTTTTCCTGCCTCACCAGCTCTTGCTGCTTCGATAGATGCGTTAAGTGCAAGCAGGTTCGTCTGGCTTGCAATATTAAGGATTGTACCAACAAAAGATTCAACTTCTTCAACTTTCTTCGTCAGGCTTACTATAGTCTCAACTGTTGTATTGCTTGTACTTTCGACGTTCTCTGACTGTATCTTGAGTTCTGTGATTTCTCTGGCACCATTTTCTACAAGTTCCTTTGTCTTCTCGGCTGTATCAAGCATCTGCGCAATATCTTCCATTGTTGCACCACTGATTCTCTGAATTTCGTCGCACATTGAAACCTGCTGTTGAACAGCGTCAACTGTGCTCTCCATGCTGTCTGATATATTCTGCATAGCCTCGTTATTCACACTTATCGTTTCGTCAAGTCTGTCAATTCCACCCATAGATAGATTTAAATTATCTACAACAGTCTCCGCTACCTTATGTATCTTTTTATGATACTGTTCCTGCTCTGTAGCTGCCTCCATTATCTCTCTCATATTCTCATCATTGAAAGCGCAAAGAAGCTTGGTTATCTTATATGTCATATAAACAACCAAAACAGTGGTAAACATCATTATAAAAGACTGCGTCCCCCACACATCAGAATCAAATAAACTCTTTGTCGTTATTAACCTTATAATATTTGCTACAAGAATTACACAGCTGGCTATTTTGGTAAGTCGCATATCAAGGAAAATAATTACAGTAAAAATAAGAATATCACCATATATATGCACACCAAGTGTACTGTTTAATGCTGCGATTGTCATGTATGAGAGTGCTGTACAAAACATAATAATTATAGTAGTGGTCTTTGCCACTTTATCTTTGAAGTACACTGCGCTAGTCACTATAAGACACAGCAGGCACACAATCATCTGCACCACAACCTTCGTATCACCTCTCGATATGAGAATCGCTAGTATAAATGAGATACTCATATATCCCAGCAATACAGCTAATATTATGTATGCCGTTGTATTTGCTCTTTTTCTTTGTTCGTCTTTCATCTAAAGCCCCCATTTTAGTTGATTTACCTTTTACTTTTGTTCCTTTATAACTTCTATGTCTAAAATCCTAAAAACTGCATATTTATTATATCACAACTATTTAAAAATACATAACTATATTTTCACCATTCTATGCTGGATATTTTTTACTCAAAAAAGGCACCACTTTCTCTATAAAAAGTGATGCCTTTAGCAATTTTATTTCTTATTAGCTTACATTTCCCAGCTTATATTTCCTACAGGAAAATATATTTGCAGACAAATAACACTGCAAGAATATACATAAGTGGTGTAATTTTCTTTGCTTTTCCACAAATAAGATTGATAATCACATAGGAAATAACACCGATTGCAATACCTTCTGCAATGCTGTACATCAGTGGCATGGCAATCAGACAAAGATATGCCGGAATCGCTTCGGTAAGATCCTCAAAATCAATTTTTACAATTGCAGAGATCATAAGGAAACCAACGAAAATAAGTGCCGGTGCCGTTGCAAATCCTGGAATTGCTGTAAAAATCGGTGCAAACAAAATGGAAATCAGGAATAAAAAACCGGTAACCACAGAAGAAAGTCCGGTTCTTGCTCCTGCGCCTACACCAGCAGAGCTCTCAACAAACGTAGTCGTTGTAGATGTGCCAAGGACAGCTCCTGCAGAAGTTGCGATTGCATCTGCAAGCAACGCCTGTTTTACTCTTGGAAGCTTTCCATCTTTGTCAAGCATTCCCGCTTTATCAGACACACCGATCAGTGTTCCAAGCGTATCAAACATATCAACGAACAAGAATGACAATAATACAACAATAAAATTAAAAATTCCCACATTATGGAAATCTGCGCTAAAGCACTGTCCAAATGTCTTGGTAATTGCAGAGAAATCAGTCATTTCCAACGTTGGATATAATGAATAATAGCCAGCTTCTACATCAACATGATAGATACCTGTTGCCTGACAGAGCATACCAAGAATCCATGTCACAAGAATACCGATGAGAATGGATGCTTTCACTTTTTTGATATACAAAACCGCAGTAACCATTAATCCGATCAATGCAAGCAGAGCACAGATTCCTTCTGTATGCCAGTTCTCTGTAAATTTCACATAAGATAGCAATGTGGTATCATTTGCAACTACAATATGTGCCCCCTGTAACCCGATAAATGCGATAAACAGACCAATTCCGGCACTGACACCTTTTTTGAGCGTTGCAGGAATCGCATTAAAGATAGCCTCACGCACATTGGTAAGTGAAAGTACAATAAAGATAATTCCTTCGATAAACACCGCCATAAGTGCCACTTTCCAGGAATATCCCATAGTTCCACATACGGTATATGCAAAATATGCATTTAACCCCATACCCGGAGCCAGTGCAAACGGATAATTTGCAAGAAGCGCCATCGCCAGCGTTCCGACAAACGCTGCAAGACAAGTTGCGATCAGAACAGCTGTCGCATCCATGCCACCTGCGGAAAGCATTGTCGGGTTAACAGCCAGAATATACGCCATCGTCATAAACGTGGTAATACCCGCTAACACTTCTGTTTTCACATCTGTGTGATTTTCTTTTAATTTAAAAAAGTTTTCTAACATGTTCCCTCCTGTAAATCATCGATGAACCACATATATTTTATTTTGCCTCTTCTTCCGTTTTTACTTCCTTACGGATTGCTTTTGTGCGGATTTCCTCGCAAATCTGACTGATAAATTCAGAAAGAGATTTCACGCCCTCATCCCCGGCAAAGCGACTTCTTACCGATACTGTGCCATCTGCTTCTTCCTGCTGTCCGACAACCAGCATATATGGCAGCTTGTCCAGTCTTGCTTCACGAATCTTGTATCCGATCTTCTCAGCACGGTTGTCAACCGTCACATCCACACCATTCTTCTTCAGTTCCGCTGCAACGAAATTTGCATACTCCATATATTTCTCAGAAATCGGAAGTACACGAACCTGCTCCGGACATAACCATGTCGGGAATTTGCCGGCATATTTTTCAATCAGCCATGCAAGTGTTCTCTCATAACATCCAAGGGATGTTCTGTGGATGATGTAAGGGCGGATCTTATCTCCATTCTGATCAATATAATACATATCAAAATTCTCGGCAATTGCACAGTCCAGCTGAATGGTTACCATGGTATCTTCCTTACCATATACATTCTTTGCCTGAATATCGATCTTTGGTCCGTAGAATGCCGCCTCACCATCCGCCTCAACGAAATCTACGCCCTTTTCACGGAGGACTTCACGCAATGCTTCCTGTGTACGGTTCCAATAATCATCATCTCCAAGATACTTTTCTTTATTCTTTGGATCCCATTTAGAAAGACGATAAGTCACATCTTCTTCAAGGCCCAGAGTATCCAGTACATAATAAGACAGATCAAAGCATCTCTTTAACTCTTCCTCTGCCTGATCCGGACGAATAACCAGATGCGCCTCTGAAATCGTGAACTGACGCACGCGGGTAAGTCCGTGCATTTCTCCGGAATCCTCGCAACGGAACAGTGTCGAAGTCTCACTCATACGGTATGGAAGGTCTTTATAAGAATGCTGCTCATTCTTGTATACATAATACTGAAACGGGCAGGTCATCGGGCGAAGCGCAAGAACTTCTTTGTCTTTCTCTTCATCACCGAGAACGAACATACCGTCTTTGTAATGATCCCAATGGCCGGAAATCTTATATAAATCGGACTTTGCCATCAGAGGTGTACGTGTTCTCACATAGCCCCAGTCGTTATCCTCAAGATCTTCGATCCAGCGCTGCAGCTTCATGATCATCTTCGTTCCCTTTGGTGTAAAAAGCGGAAGTCCCTGACCGATTACATCCACAGTGGTGAACAATCCCATCTCACGTCCCAGGCGGTTGTGATCACGGAGTTTTGCCTCTTCAAGCTTTGTAAGATGTTCTTTTAATTCATCCTTCTTGTTAAAAGCAGTTCCATAGATTCTCTGTAATCGCGCCTTGTCGGAATCGCCTCTCCAATATGCCATAGAAGAAGATATCAGCTTATATGCTTTCACGCCCTTAGTACTCATCAGATGTGGTCCTGCACATAAGTCAACAAATCCACCCTGATCATAAAAAGAAATTTCAGAGCCTTCCGGTAAATCCTCAATCAGTTCTACCTTGTACGGTTCGTTGCGATCCTGCATGAATTTGATTGCCTCTTCTCTCGGAAGTGTAAACCTTGTAATCTCATGGCCTTCCTTGATGATTTTCTTCATCTCAGCCTCTAAGTTATCCAGATCCTCGCGTGAAAACGGCTCTGCATCAAAATCATAGTAAAATCCATCATCAATTGCCGGTCCAATGGTAACTTTTGCATTTGGGAAAAGGCGTTTTACAGCCTCAGCAAGAATATGGGATGCCGTATGGCGGATGACACGAAGTCCCTCCGGATCACTTGCTGTCACGATATTCAACTCGCAGTCCCCGTTCAGCTCTGTTCGAAGGTCAACGATTTCTCCATCAACTTCTCCTGCACATGCAACTCTGGCAAGTCCTTCACTGATGTCTTTTGCAATCTCATAAACAGATTTTGCTTCACTGTACTCTTTGACAGAGCCATCTTTTAATGTGATTTTCCTTGTATTTCTCCTTTATTTTCATGACAATATCACCAACGAAACAAAAAACCCCGGCATCAGTTTTCTCTGATACCGGGGGATAAATTCTGTTCCACCCAGTCACACTGTCATTTGTTTTCAGACATTATTAGCGACCGCAGCACTTCTTGTATTTTTTGGCGCTTCATTTATAGAGAATGTTATATATGGAGGAGGGCTTCCGGGACTTGCGGTTCCATTAAGGATTCTTGCACCGACAATATTCCTTGTTGCAATTCTTGGGGTTATAAGAGGATTCTTTCAGGGACAGAGTACAATGATTCCAACTGCGGTATCGCAGATACTTGAACAGATTGTTAATGCGATTGTTAGTATTGCAGCAGGATATGGAATGATGAAAGCATTTGCTTCATCACCTGATGTGGCAGCATATGGTGCGGCAGGAAGTACACTTGGTACTGCTATGGGAGCACTTACGGCTGTTTTATTCATGGGATTTTTGTATGCGGTATATACACCGACATTTAACAGACTGAAAAGAAAAGACAGACATACAGAGAACCAGAGCACAGGGCAGATTTGTAAGATAATCATATATACAATGATACCAATTATACTTGGACAGACATTTTATCAGATAAGTGCTTTGATAGACGATGTAATGTTTAGTAATATAATGGTTGGAAGAGATATTACTAAGAGCATATCTATGAATCTTGGTAATTTCAGTTCAAGCTACAGCCTGCTTATAGGAATTCCACAGGGGGTTGCATCTGCAATGTCTGCTTCGATGCTGCCTAGCGTTGTTGCATCATTTACAGACAGGGATTATGATTCTATATATGATAAGATTACTAAGACATTAAAGACTAACATGTTTATTGCTGTTCCATCATTTGTAGGGCTGTTTGTTATAGGTCAGCCTATAATAAAGCTGTTATTTTCCCGCTATAACAGCGCTCAGGGCGGAATGATGTTAAAAATAGGTGCGATTGCGGTAGTATTCTATACACTCTCTACAGTTACAAGTACAGCACTGCAGGGAATTGACCGTGTAAATGTACCAATGATTCATTCATCTATATCACTTGCTGTTCATATTGTGCTGGTATTCGTGCTTCTTAAGTTCTCGGCACTAGGAATATATGCAGTGGTTATAGGTAATGCAACATTTCCAATATTAATATTTATACTTAATCTAAGAACCTTATATCAGGAGATTGATTATACGATGCCGTATATAAGTGTATTTGCAAAACCAGGTATATCGGCACTTATAATGGGCGTGTTCACATGGCTTTCATATAAGGGAATGTATACACTTACATCATCTAATGTTCTGGCACTGGTAATAGCCTTTATGGTTGCATTAATAACATATTTTGGCCCTTACTATGCTTTAACTAAGATGAGAGTATTTGAATAAAGCAGGAATGTGATTCCTGACTGGAAAGGAATAATATGCTTTGTGAGAATTGTCATCAGAATGAAGCTTCAATTCATTATACAGAAATAATTAACGGAGTTAAGAAGGAACACCATATATGCATGGATTGTGCAAGAAGGCTTAATTTTGCAGGAATGTCAGACAGTTCAGATGCGGAGTTTCCATTTGTAAGGCTTCTGACGGGTCTGCTGGCTGGTAATTCAGCCC
>OLSQ01003292.1_pt1 | contig 10768 bp, 9 predicted proteins | sample 1672561 | NCBI WGS metagenome assembly OLSQ01 (sample SAMEA3136699, study PRJEB25190) | human gut metagenome | biome: human gut; feature: human-associated habitat; material: faeces | place: Austria | collected 2013 | reverse complement strand
CATTTTGCATAATATTCACAGAACAAGTCTGTTCGTTTGGTTTCTGTTAGCATCATTTAGAAGTCCTCCATTTCATTAAAAATGGCTTACGCTGATGAAGGGTGATGAGGTGGTCTAAGCTTTGAAAATACTCACCTATTTTCTGTTGTTCTTCTCCGGATGGGATCATAAATTCTATTTTTGAAAACATATAACCTGTAATCTGATTAATAGTTGCTCCCATATTCTTTGCAATTTCATTTTCAAATGCAGAGGTGTCAAGTAGTGCATTTACAAAAGAAGAATGTTCGGAACGCATTCCACTCATAAATGCTCCAATTACTGTATTGGGCATGGAAGCCTTAATTTGCGCATGTTTTCCAATAAGCGCACGTGAACCATTTCTTACTACAATAATAATATCGCCTTTCTGCACATTTTCAGATGTAGCAACTTTATCATTCACATATACATTGTCAGCATCTACAATTTCTCCATTTTTCACATTGGAAGATCTCAGTACCAAGGTTCCCGTTTCTTCCACATCGTCTGGCGTGTACGTTAAGCCATTAAAGAATGAAACAAATTCAGGAAGCTTACGCTGTTCCCAAGAGAAAGTAAGAGAGCCAAGGATACACCTTGGCTCTCTTGTTGAGATTGCATATTTTTTCACTTTTGGCTTTTTATTAGAGGATGCGGTACTCATTACGGCATATCAACCTCAAATCCACCTGAAAGTATGAACTGCCTCAAAAGCTGATCCGTTTTCATGTTGACCTTCGGCGGTATCAGATTGGTCTGCTCATGTGCTTCAAAGAAGGCTTTTGCTTTGGATTTATCAACACTCTTTTTCAGTTCATCAAATCTGCCAAACTCATTGATAGTTGTTTCATTTAGGTTTAGCCCCATCATATTTCTGAGCTTTTCCTCATCCAAACCGAAGATATTGGCACAGCGGTGAATTTGATTATCCTTCGCTTTATACTGATATTCGGTTATATAGTCACGGAGTGTTTTCTCATCTTCAGCCACAACATCTCCACGCTCTATGTCGTGAAGAAAGATGTTTGCATATTTCTGTTCTTCCTGCGTCAGGGTTGCAAAAGTTTTATGCAGTTCAGCTTTTGCTTGGTTGAGAAGTTCTTCCGATGATCCCTCTTGGCGAATCAGCTTCAAGTACTTCACAAAACGGCTATTCATATAGTCAGCATCAATGACTCCAGTATCTATTTCAGTAAGGTATCCAACAAGATCATACAGAATATCTACGCCTTGTGAGCCGGAATCGTCAGATGATAACGATGAAAACTCTTTGTAACGCTGAGCCAAAATCAAAAAGTTGTTCTCATCGAACTGCATTGTAATCTCCAAAGATGTTCCATTCTCCTCGTTCTTACACGAATAAATCCGTTTATCCCATCGAAATCCCTGTATTTTCGCCGCTTCAAGATACCCATTCAAATCGCGGAATAAGGACGCAAACTTTGCACGAACAGCTTCTTCCTCCGGCAATCTCTCAAAATCGGGGACTCCGGCGTTTTTGAACAGATCTGCTATATCCTCATAAACGGAGTTTAGCTTACTGAGGTTATGAGGCAATTTTTCTGCAAACAGTCCAATCGGTCTATCGCCTGAGTAGAGTTTGACTGCACGGTTCACATTCTGTTCCATCGTGTGAGGCTTTCGATAGTATCGGATAATGCCAAAGGGCTTATCAGGTCCAAAAAGTCTGTTGGTTCGGGAAAATGCCTGAATGATGTTCTCGTACTCCAGCATCTTGTCCATATAAAGCGTATTGACCCACTTGGAATCAAATCCAGTCAGCATTTGATCAACCACGATCAGTATATCAAGCTGCTTTTGAGGTTCTCTTTCAATGCGTTTGTACTGTTCCTTATGGGCAAGGCGCAGGGATAAGTCTTTCTTGAAGCGAGCGTGTGTTGGGATCGTAAAGTCCTGTCCGTAACACTCATTGTAATCTGTAATAATCTCAGCAAGACCCTGTTCCTTATAAAAGGCGATAGGCTGTCCTTTGTATTCCTTATAGTCACCATCCTCGTTGCTGATATTAGGGTCAAACAGACAACTAATTTTCAGTTTGGGCATTGCTGCTTTCAAAAGGCGATAATAATCGATTGCTTCAGGAATGCTACTTGTCGCAAAGATAGCATGAAACTTGCCATTATGGCTTAAAGTGAGCCAGTTTTCTTTGATGTCCTCAACAACCTTGTTCTGATGTTCTGATGATAAATACTGTGACTTAGGAAGATAGTCTTCAATACCCTTTACCCATTTGCCGTCCTCACCTAAGAAACCTGCCATTTTAACATTGGAAGCGTCCATATACCCATAGAACACTTTTGATTTTGCCGGATCGCTGATTGCTTCTTCCTCGGTTGTTGCTTTTGCCTTCTCCAAAGCAACGACTTTGCGAACATCCTTGTCCTTAAAAGTCAAAACCTTATACGGGTCAAAACCAAGAACATTTTTATCTCTGATACCGTCAGCAATACTGTATCTGTGTAGTTCGTTTCCGAAAACATCGGTCTGTGCATTATTTTTCTTAGCATTTTCCTCAAAAACCGGCGTTCCCGTAAAACCAAAGAATATAGCATTAGGGAAAGTCTCTTTGATGGCGGAAAGCATATCCCCGAAAGTTGAGCGATGCGCTTCATCAACGATAAAGACAAGGCGCTTGTTGTTTATCTCTTCAATGTCGTAAGCATTCAATCCTCCGTCCTCGTCACGGATATTGCTCATTTTCTGAATAGAGGTAACGATCAATGTATCTGCCGTAGCGTTGCTCTTCAGCTTTGTGAGAAGCACATAAGTATTCTCCGTTGCTTGTACAGTTTCATTCTCATCCGCAAACGCACGGTATTCTTTGAGTGATTGCGTCCCTAACTCAATACGGTCAGTTAGGAAGATTACCTTATCGGCATCGTTGGAGTTCGCAATCAACTGAGCAGACTTAAAGCTCGTCATCGTCTTGCCCGAACCGGTGGTATGCCAAATATAACCGCCACGCTGCTTTCCACTGTCCCATTTGGTTTTGGAAACCACATCAGAAATGGCACTGGCCGCATAATACTGGTAGCTGCGCATTACTTTCAGAACGCCATCAGCATTGTCGGCAACAGTATAGAACCCTATGAGCTGGTGCGCCATTGGGATAGAAAGCAAAGAGGATGCAACAGCTTTCCAAGCATTGATCGGCTCGTTGTCAAAGTCAGCCCAATGGAAATAGTAATCCGTGTTGAATTTTCCGTCTGGACCAGGATTTGCAAAATAACGGGTTTCATCTGGGGTCATTGCGACGAACACCTGAACAAGAGAAAACAACCCCATAAAGACGCCCTCGTGAGAATATTTTTCAATTTGATTGTATGCCTGACTTACTGGAACACCACTGCGCTTTAGCTCAATATGAATAACGGGCATACCGTTGATAAGCAGCATCAAATCTCCACGACGATCATTGAACATCTTTGATTTGCTCAGGAAAACGGGCTGCTGAACGATCTGATAACGACTCTGTCCGGCAGCAATTTCTCTGCGATCATATATTTTCAAGCTGACCTCTGTGCCAAAATGGAGCTTATCATCGGAGTTGTCACGCTTGATAGATACAGTTTTTCCGTTGATAAAACCATTGAGTCTAAGCGGAGTCCGCAGTTCCGTAATCTGCTCAATAATCTGCTGCATTTCTCCGTCAGTAAGCGGATAATTGTTCAGTCGATCTATGCCACGATTATTGTCATAGAGAATTTTTGCCCAATTATTGATTAGGTCTTGCTCGGTCGGGTTCTTGATTACTTCTTTTTCCCAACCTTTGTCCGCCAAGACTTTTATCAAGGCGTCCTCAAAGTCGGCTTCTTTTTGAAATGTCATTCAATTTTCTCCTCTCTGCTGTGAAAGCAGCCTTTCGCACAATGGCTAGTTGTAAGATGCAAGCACGAATGCTCACGCTGATGAAGGGTGATGAGGTGGTCGAGAGTATCAAACAGCTTTCCAATTTTATGCTGTTCCTCAAGTGAAGGAAGAGATACTTCTCCCACACAGAGCTTGTCGTAATAGAAGTACAGACGAACACCTCCCTCTTGCAACTGCATAATCAGCTTTTGAAAATCAGGTGATTTGAACCAGTGCCATAAGAGTCTATCGTCAACATCTTCAGATGTCTTGAAAACCTCATATAAAGAGCTAACTATCACATTTTTCCCGACATTTTGGTATCCGATTGAACCTACATTTATTCTTGCTGGATTATATGCAAAGGAATTTGGAGAAACGATGTAGTACATTCTTTTATCTGCCTCTCGCATCGTTCCACCGTTCTCAAACTTTTCGTCTTGCGGCACAAACCCGTGTTCATTGGTAATTGAATAACTCTCTAACGGAAGGTTGTCCCGATTCTTTTCACCAGCAGGAAAAGTAATATCTGAGAACTTACGCTGTTCCCAAGAATATGTCATCTATAGCCTTTCACGCACCATCATAAGAGTATAACCCAGCAGGTTTTGCCCCTGCCATTTTGCCCGATCAAATCTGTCGGGGTCGTGCATGGACAGACCAATTCCCCATATCCGGTCTCTCACCGCACACTCTGCAAGAACAGCGCTTCCTGTCCCTTTCAGTTGCTCCCGCAAATCTAGGTTTTGCGAGAACTTTGCCAAAAGTCCCTCATAGACAACGATCTGCCGGACACCATTCCATAGACTTTCATCATAGCCTGACACAAGCCGTCCGAGAGCCTTGATTTCGGCAACATCTGCTGTAGCGAGGATCTGTGCTGCAACTTTCTCATCACCAAAACAAACCGCCTTGCGGTACATCATATATTGCTCCATCGAAGAAAAAGTAACACCATCCAGCGCAAATGCAGTAGGATACCAGTTGCTCAAATATCCATTTTCTTCATTAGGATTGTGAAAACAAATGACTGCCATCACACTGCACCCACTTTTTTCACTGCCAGGTCAAGTTCCAAGTCATGAAGTCCAGCATACGCCTTTTTTAAAAAGGATACGGGAATTTTCTTGACAAGCTCTGCACTCGGCAGGTTGTAGTACCACTGGTAGTAGGCGTAAAATTCTCCGATCCAGGATGGCATAAACCCTTCCAGCGCTTTGCCGTCTTTCAGACAGTAGTTTTCTGTTTCGGTGAAATAAGCCCAAAGCTCTTTTGCATCCATTGTATTGACATAGGCTTTTGCTTCGTCAATACTCTTTCTCGTCTTGCTTGCCATATAGGTATTGATAAACTCCTCGGTATCCTTATCGGAATACTGTTGTGCCACAAAATCAAAGAGTTTTCCCTGGCTTTCTACCACATCATTCAAATATTCTTCTGCATACGCCCGCATTATGATCACCTCTCAAACAAAGTGCTGAACACCTTTGTGACCTTGTTTGCATCGGAGTCAACAAGATCACGCATATTTTTTCTTGCTGCCACATCTCTTTGGTTGTATCTTTCGTTAAACTCGGCATAAGCGACTGCAAGCAGTTCATCCTGCTTCTCAGTCAGTTTGGCATATGCCGCTTCGGATTTGATACAGTATTGAATGCCTAAACCGCCAAGTGAGAGCAGTTCTTCGAGAATGTCGATATCAATATTGTCTCGCACGAACTCCTTAGCGATGTAGAAATATGAAGCATTGGCTCTCCAACCTCGAATCACATCGTAATCGCTTGTATCAACACCATATTTCTCGATAAACTTCTTTGCAAGCATACGATATCGCTTGGAGTCGGCGGCATCCCTGTGTTTCATCAGTTCAGCAAGCCACGCAAGAACATCCATCTGCTGAAAATCCAGTATCTTCAATCCATTGGTTTCAAGCTCATATTTATGAACCCATCCATTTGTATCATTCGGTCGGCATACTGCCCACTCTTTGGCGAGTTCCACACTCTCAGTCAGATAAAAGCCCTTACCATAGTCGTGTTTTTCATCTCCACCACCGTACTTCGGTACGACAAGTTTGTCTGGAGTTCCGTGATATAAAGTAATTTTTCCCATTTCTTCCGTCCCCCTAAACAAACATTTTTTCAAGCATAGATTTCTTGATATTTTGTAGCTTTTCCAGCTTACGCTGATGAAGGGTGATGAGGTGGTCGAGAGACTGAAAATACTTACCAATCTGTGCCTGTTCATTCTCTGATTTGGGATAAACAATGCCGGTATCCTGTAAAGCGGATTTTGAAATTGCTGTAACCTTGATTCCTTGCATTAAAGGTATCAACTGATTATGATAAGCACTGGAATTCAGATAATATCCCAAATATCCTGAAGCAAATTTTTCCACTGGTCTGTATGGAATAGTATGAAGTCCGGACAGGACAACTTCATCGTTCAATCCTGCTATTTCACTGCATTTTCCAACAGTAGTATCCTCCGCTGTATCAGCAACAATCACATCTCCATTATGCAAGAATGAGGCCTTATATTTAGACATGACGCTCTCATCGGTTATCATTGGAAGTTGTTCTTTACTGACATCCAATACTTCTCCAAACTTGATTAGCACGTCACCATAATGAACATTCTTTGCTACACCTGACTCATTCGATAAGTCGGCTCTGGAAAGTGTATTATTCTGCAAGCTAACCAGTACATCTCCCAACTTACGCTGTTCCCAAGCGTCCGAGAATCCTTTGAAACGAATTGCCGGAATGTTTGAATTATTCGTCATTCTGCACTACCTCCAAGCAACTTCTTAAATTCTTCGAGTCCGAGCATATCAAATTCGTTACCTTCAAGCTCATCGATCATACCCACAAGTCTGGCTTCAGTTTCACTGATTTGCTGCTCCACCTCAAAGAAGGTGGTTGCATACTTATTTTGGAGAGCCTCAATTTTGCTCACCAAGCCATCAATTATCGTGTCGGGCAACTTGTGGATACTTTCAACCAACGGGCAGATCCACTTTTTCTCCAACAACGAATATGCCTGCTCGTCGGTCAGTCCTTCAATAGTATCTTTTGTTTTTGCCTGTAAATCGGCACTTTTAGTCTTAATTTTTCCCTTGATCTCCTTTTCAGACTTCACAAGTTCATCCACTCGTTCCAAGATCTTACAAAGTGCAATGCTGTCCGCCGAATTATCTTTTTTAAGTTCCTTAATGATTTTAGGAATCTCTTTCGGAATAAATGCGTCACCTTCCTCGGTAAGAGTATCCTTGCAGATTTCTTTTTCATCCTCTGTCATACCGTCAAGAATAGCCTCATATTCGGAGGGAATTTCTGCAAAGCGGCTTTCCAAATTGTGAAGTTCGTCCGTTTCTGTAAAGAGTAAGGTCGCTTGCACCAAGTCAAACGGGATAATATGACCTACCCACCCTTCCTGAACTTCCTGATCCTTCCCATCCTTTTTCTTCACCACAAGATTCGGATCAACCTTTTTCGTTGCCGCAAAGCCCTCTGTCTGCAATACTTCAAGGTCAATGGAAATGCCTGTCCAGTCATCATCAAGAAGCTGGAATGCCACATATTTGTCAATCAAGGGGATATTCTTCAACCTTTCAAAGATGTCCGCACTCAATAGTGACTCGGCTTTTGAAATATCTACACCCTTAACATTGTCCAGCAGTTCAGCTTTCAAAAATGCAGGGAAAGACGCAAATGCGTCATTAAATACAGTCTCAAAGCCTGCCACATCGGGATGACTCTTGATGGCACTTTTAATATTCTCCACCGCAACATTCACATAAGGAATATCGTTTCCTGCAAACAGGGACTTTTTCAGTTCAGGGAACGCCGCCCAAAACTCACTCAGCTCATCGATTTCAGCAGTGGGAATACCACCAAACATAGAAGCATACACATCCCAATGCTCCGCCGCTTCGGAAGAATCAACATAGCGGGGAATGTTCAGGTTATAATCGTTGCCACGGATTTCTTCCCGGCTGACAACCCTTGAATACTTCGGAATGCTTTCTCTTTTGATAAAGGTGTCTGCTATCCTGCGAATATCCGACGCACGGAGCTTGTTGTTCTTTCCCTCTTTGATAAAGCCCTTGGATGCATCAATGATGAGAACATCGGTGTTCTCACGCTTTTGGCGCAGCACCATGATGATAGTCGGAATACCCGTACCGAAAAAGATATTGGCAGGCAACCCGATAATGGCATCAATATGGTTATTCTCGATCAGATTTTTCCTGATTTCACCCTCCTCGCCACCACGGAACAGTACACCGTGAGGAAGGACAATGGTCATAATACCGTCCGGCTTGATATGAAACAGGTCATGCAGGAGGAAAGCATAGTCGGCCTTCCCTTTAGGCGCAAGTCCAAAACGGGAATACCGAGGATCGCCCTCTTTATTTGACGGATCCCAGGCCTGCGAATAGGGTGGGTTGGAAACGACTGCATCCACATAAAGGGGATTATAGGTGTTCACCGGATCATTTTCATCAAAGTACGGCCAATCCTCCTCAAGAGTATCTCCGTTACGAGTGACAATATTATCCGGCTTAATACCACGCATAACCAAGTTCATTCGGGTGAGGTTATAAGTGTTCTCTTTCAACTCCTGAGCATAGTATTTAATGTTATTGTCATCCGTCATATACTTTGCAACGCTCTGACCGATATTGATAAGCAGCGAACCCGAACCGCTTGTCGGGTCATAAATTTTAATTTCGCTTTTTCCCCTCAAATGACTTGCAACGATTTCAGACATCAACAGGGAGACCTCGTGCGGCGTATAGAACTCACCGGCTTTTTTGCCTGCGTTTGCGGCAAAGTTGCTGATTAAATATTCATAGATGAAGCCAAGAACATCATAGTCCTGCTTTCCGTCCATCGGAATGTCTTTGATAAGGGTAAGCAAGCCGCTGATTGCCTTTGTCTGTGTGCCGGAACTGTCGCCCAGCTTGGAAAGCCCGGTTTGCAGCGTGTCAAAGACCTTATCAAATACTTTTTTGTGAGTATTGGAAATAAGTCGACTAAAAGCGGAAAGCGCATCACGAACATTGGAAACATCAAAATCCTTGCCCATTGCAAGCCAAGTGGAGAATAAATCCTTATAAGCAATAAAATAGCCGATGTTCTCTTGAACCCACTTTACTGTTTCGTCATCTTCTTCGGACACAGTTTTCAAAAGTTCATCATCATAATCATTATCTTTCAGGAATTTAATCTCCTTATCTGAGAGATACTTATAGAAGATAAAGCCGAGTATGTAATCCTTATATTCGTTAGCTTCGATTTTTGACCGCATTTGATTGGCTGATGCCCATATCTTTTGAGCAAGCTGTTGTTTGTTCATTCCGTGCAACCATCCTTTCTCCACAACCAAGAGTAAGTCCAACAATGTAATCTATATTGTACCACATTATAAACAGACTGTGTTATAATGTGTTGTGCAAATTTTAACAGGTTCATCATTTTAGCAACGAAAGGACACTTTTATGGAAATCGAACGTAAATTTTTAATCAGATACCTCCCTGAAAATCTCTCTGACTACGAATGCCTTCACATCGAGCAGGCCTACCTCTGCACCTCCCCTGTAATCCGCATCCGCAGGCAGGATGAGGAATATTACCTCACCTACAAGGGCACCGGACTCCTTGCCCGGGAAGAATACAACCTGCCTTTATCCAGGGAAGGATACGAGCATCTTCGTCCAAAGGCCGATGGCAACATTATTTCCAAAAAACGGTATCTGATTCCAATCACAGATACCGCCTTAAAGGTTGAGCTTGATATATTTGATGCGCCCTTTGCACCATTAATGATTGCCGAAGTGGAATTTCCGGATGTGGAGACTGCCAATGCATTCACTCCGCTTGACTGGTTTCAGGAGGATGTCACGAACAATCCAGAATATCACAACTCCAACCTGTCAAAACGTGTTTTCCAACCCTGAACCGGTATAACTATTCAGGATCACATACCCGAAACGGTTTCAGATGCAGTGTAGTTTATCACCTGTATTTATCCAGGTGGAGCGGTCGATTCCCGGATCACCAGCTCTGCCGGGAAAATCAGATGTTCATGCGATCCGCCTTCTTCTAAGATTTGCAGAAGCAGGCGGACCGTTTTATCTGCCATGGCTTCTACCGGCTGCCGCATCGTAGACAGCTTCGGAATATAATATTCCCCGAGCGGAATCCCATCAAAACCGGCAACCGACACATCCTCCGGAATCTGAAGACCCATCTGTGCCAGGGCGTTCTGGCCGCCTACGTAGGAGTAATCGTCCGGGAACAGAATACAGGTAGGCCGCTCCGGCAGCTGCATCAGTTCCATGGTAGTCGCCGCACAGCGATCCGGGTCGTGATAAGCCGCCTCCCGGACATATTCCTCCGGAATTTCCAGCCCCAGTTCTTCGCAGGCCCGGTAGAAGCCCACCAGTCGGTTCTGGGTAACGGTGGTGGTTTCACCGTGGAGGAAGGCAATCCGCCGGTGACCCATCCGGTAGGCATAATGCACCAGAGCCTCCACGCCCTGGACGTTGTCAGACATCACCGCCAGCCGGTTATTGAACACATGATCCAGCGTCACCAGGGGCAGATCGCTTTCCGCCAGCTCCCGAACCAGGGGATCCTGGAAGTCCACGCAGGCGATGGCCACCCCGTCTACTCCCCGGTAGCGGCAGTGCTGCAAATAGGAGGTGGGCTTGCCGCCCACATTGTGATTGATAAAGGTAATGTCGTAACCGTGCCGCTCGGACTCCGTCTTGAAGCTTTCCAGAACGGTGGAAAAATACTCATGCCCCAGGCCGCTGTGCTTCTCGTCCACAAACAGCACACCCAGATGGTAGGTGCGGTTGATTTTC
>OLSQ01003289.1_pt1 | contig 10775 bp, 8 predicted proteins | sample 1672561 | NCBI WGS metagenome assembly OLSQ01 (sample SAMEA3136699, study PRJEB25190) | human gut metagenome | biome: human gut; feature: human-associated habitat; material: faeces | place: Austria | collected 2013 | reverse complement strand
TGCCGTCCTCGGTGATGTGGGAATACCGCTTCACCAGCTCCCGCGTCATATCCTCGATTCCCTGCATGAAGCTCTGCGGGTCGTCGCAGCCCTTGGCAATCTCCGTCAGGCGGGTTTCCCATTCGGCGGTGAGCAGCGGCGATTTCAGCATATCCGGCAGAATAACGGCAAGATTGATGCCGTCCTTGGTCGGCACAAGACTTTTGCCCTTGCGCTCGACAAATCCGGCAGAGAGCAGCTTTTCGATCATCGCCGCCCGTGTTGCCGGAGTTCCCAGTCCTTGCCGCTCTGCATCCTCCGGCATATCTTCCTTGCCCGCGTTCTCCATTGCGGACAGAAGCGAATCCTCGGTGTAAGGCTTGGGCGGCGTGGTATAATGCTCGGAAACAGAAGCCGTGGCCGCTTCAAAAATCTGCCCCTCGGAAAGCTCCGGCAGCGCCGCATCCTCTGCGCCGTCCTCGTCCGGCTTTGCTTTGAGCGCAGCGCGGAAACGGGCGTCAATGTCTTTCCAGCCTGCCGTCAGAATCGTTTTGCCCTTGGCGGTAAACGGCTTGCCGCCGCAGTCAAAGACCGCCGTAACGGTTTCATACTCCTGCGGCGCTGCAACGGCACACAGCAGCTTGCAGCAGACAAGGGACATCAGCTTCTTTTCGCTCTCCGGCAGTCCATCAAAGCCGCTGCCAGCAAAGGCCGTCGTGGGGATAATCGCGTGATGGTCGGAAACCTTGGCGCTGTTGATGACGCGCCCGATCTCCGGCGTAAGCTCTGCGCCCTGCATAAAGGGAAGCACAGGCAGCAGCGCCGCAGCAAGGTCAGTTGCCGTCTGCGCCATATCCTCGGTGAGATAATTGCTGTCGGTGCGGGGATAGGTCAGGAAGCGCTTTTCATACAGGCTTTGTGCATAGTCAAGGGTTTGCTTGGCGGTAAAGCCGTAAACGCGGTTGGCTTCCCTCTGCAAGGAGGTAAGGTCAAAGAGCTTCGGCGGCAGCGCAGTTTTCTTCTCCTTTTTGAGAGAAACGCAAACGGCCTGCGACGCTTCGCAAGCCGTTTTCAGCGCATCCGCAGCGGCAGCGTCGGAAATACGTTCACTTTCCGCGTCCACGCCGCCGCAGCCGATATGTACGATGTGGTATTTCTCCTTGTGGAACATCGTAATTTTTCCGTCGCGCTCCACCAGCAGATTCAGCGTAGGCGAAAGCACCCGTCCCACATTCAGGGTCTTGTGATACAGCACGGAGAAAAGCCGCGTCGCATTGATACCCACAAGCCAATCTGCCCGCGCACGGCACAGCGCCGATTGATACAGCGCGTCGTATTCCGTTCCGGCTCTGCGTCCGGCAAAGCCCTCGCGGATGGCGCTGTCCTCCATTGAGGAAATCCAAAGACGGGAAAAGGGCTTTGTGCATCCGGCCTGCTCATAGACAAAGCGGAAAATCAGCTCGCCCTCGCGCCCGGCATCGCAGCCGTTCACCACCTCGGAAACGTCGCTGCGGTGCAGCAGTTCTTTCAGAACGGCAAGCTGCTTTTCCTTGCCGGGAGTAGGGGCATATTTCCATGCCTGCGGCAGAATGGGAAGATCCTCATAGCGCCACTTTTTGTATCGCTCGTCATAGCTGCCCGCGTCTGCCATGCTGATAAGATGCCCAATGCACCACGACACCAGCAGTCCGTCGCCGGAAAGATACCCGTCTTTTTGCTCCGCAGCGCCCAGCGCAAGGGCAACGGTCTTTGCCACAGAGGGCTTTTCACAAATAATCAAAACACTCATTCTTCATTCTCCTGTTTATCGGGATCGCTGGCGCTGTCTGCGTCCTCATAATCCCCGTATTCTTCGGCTTCGTCATCCTCGTCAAAATCGAACTCGTCCAGCTCGTCGCCGCCCTTGACGCTGGATTTCGGCTTGCGCAGCTTGAAGTACCACAGCGTACCGCCGCCACCCGCAGCAAGGATCAGCACAAGGATCAGGATGCCGCCCACATTGCTGTTCTTCTCCGGCGTCGGCTCGTCTGGCTGTTCTGTTTCCTCCGGTGTCGCTTCCTTTCCGGCACAATTTGTCATATCCGTTTTGCAGAGGGCGCAGTTCGTATTGACCTTGCCAGCGGTGCATTTTTCGGTGCAGGAGCAGACAATGGGCGTATTCTGGCTGTCGTCCTCCAGCAGCGCCATCAGGTCGGCTTCGTCCACGGGATTTAAGAAATATGTCTGATAGCGTTCTTCTTCCTCGTCCAGCAGCTTATCGTAGTCAATGACGATATACAGCGTATGCCCATTTCGGGTTTCCACGGTGATAAACTGCTTATTGGTGTGTTTATCATAGAGAAGATCGCGGATTGCGGCGATGCCGTCCTCGGTGAACGGAGTGCCGGGGGCAATCGTGTTGTCCTCCGGCTGCGTTTCCTCCTGCCACGTTTCAGGCGGCAGCTCGTCATCGTAGTAGTCGCCGCCGTCCGCATAAGCGACGGTGGCAAAGGCCGTCATGCACAGCACCGCGCAGAGCAGCGCGGCGAATACAGAGCGAAAATGCTTATTCCTCGTCATCGGTCATGTCCTCCTGTTCGTGATAGGCGGTTTCCACGGGCGGCGCGTCATTTGCGCCGCCGCGCAGGAAATTCATCAGCTCGTCGCGGCTCATGCACATAGAGCGGACAAGATTGACGATTTCAAAGTTCTCCTGCTCGGTGCGCTGGGCTTCCAGCTCTTTCAGTCTGTTTTGGTACTCGGTGATTTTGCCGCGGGTCTTTTCAATCTCACGGTCAATGCGGTCAATTTTGCTCATAGCCATAGGTTAGCAGCTCCTTTCATTCAGCCGCTTTTCATAGCGGTATTTAATTTGCGTCGGATAGAGCGGCTGGGCAGGACGGCGGCTGCCTGTCCACGCCTTGCCGCCCGCAAGTCCGGCGTTCGTCCAGCCTGCGGCGCGTAGGCTTGCGCCGCTTTCGGTGTCTAAGGTATAGGTGACAATTTTGTGGTAGCCCATCGCCCGCGCAGCCCGTGCCGCTGCCGCATAGAGGATGCTGCAAGCGTTCTTCGTGCCATCGCTGCACAAGCGGTTGACTTCCAACGTAAAGCCGTCGTCCAAATAGCGGCTCACAGGCCGTCCCACAATGGCAACGGCACAAAGCCGCCCATTTTCAGCACAGCCAATGGAAAACTTGTGTCCAGCAACGGGCTTGTGATGGCGGTGATGCTGCCGCACAAACTCGTTCGCCTGCGCAAGAGAAACGGGAATCAGCGTCAGCATAGCCGTCCTCCTTAGTTGTACGGCGGTCTGGCGTAGGCGTAGAAATGTGCCTGCCAATAGCTGCTGTTCAGGTTGGAATAGGAAATCGGATCTCCGCAATGGATCATCATGGAATTGCCGACGTAGATTCCCACATGGCTAACGCCCGGAGTATCGTATGTCCCGACGAAAAACACGAGGTCGCCCGGCTGCGGGTTGGAAACAGGGGTGGAAATGTTGTAAAGCCCCTGTGCGCCCAGCCTGCCCGTATTGCACACGCCGCTGTTTGTCAGCACCCAGCTCACGAAGCCGGAGCAGTCAAAGGAGGTGGACGGGCTGCTGCCGCCCCACACATAGGGGTACCCTAAATATTTTTCGGCTTCTGTGATAACGGCGGCAAAGGTTTCGTCCTCCATTGCAGAGGGCGGGATCTCATATCCCTCTGGGCGGTTTGTGATGTACTTGGGGATATACTCGCTATCCCCGAACAGCTCCGGCTTGTTGCCCAGCACCGACATATACAGCGCATATTTGGACAGCGTTTCTTCGTCCATGATATAAACGGGGATATGCGAGAGATTGAAGTTTTCCAGCTCGACGGCGCAGATGTAGTAGTTATACGGAACTTCTACCTCGTACTTGTTGCCCGCGCTGTCTGTCCGGGTAACGGTGCGGTAGCGCACCTCGGTCACGACGGTTTCTGTGAGAATATATTGCTTTTCAAAGAGCATTTGCAGCGTCCCCTGCACCTCGCTTGCCGTCCATGCGCCGTCATGCAGCGCGGAGAGGATCGATGCCAGGACATAAGGATCGTGTTTGATCTCGTCAAGGTCATAGTGGTATTCGTCGTAATCATGGGTGCGTTCATAGGTGTCGAGATATTCTTGCAGCTCGGCTTCCAGCGCACAGTAGGCGGCTTCGGCGGCAAGAATGTCCGCGTCCTCCGACTGATAGCTGGATGCCGCCACACCGCCGCCAGCCGCGCCCACCAGCGCAGAGCAGGATTGCAGCCCGCCGATCAGCATGACAATCAGCAGGAAACCAGCCAGAACGACCAGCACACCTTTCCAATGGCGGGCAACGAACTCCGCTGCTTCCTTTGCCTTTTCTGCCGCTTTTTTCGCTGCCGTCGCCGTGGCTTCTACGGTTTTTTCGGCGCTTTTGGCGGTTGCCTGCGCGGTGCTGCCCGCAGCCTTTGCCGTTCTTGCAGCCTTGGCATACTCACGCTTTAGACGCTGCTTCTGGAAAAAGCGATTAAGCGGATTGCCGGAGAGCATTTCAGGGTTATCATGCAGCGCCTTTTGGTAGAGATATTCTGCATTGGCATTTAAGGCTTTGCGCTCGGCCTTTTCTTCCGCAGCGCGGTAGGGTTTCAGCTTGCGGTGACGGCGCTCCCAGCGAATTGCACCGCCTGCGCCATGCTCGGCAAATTCCTCTGCCTTATGCCCGCTTTCCACACCGACGTTTTCATGCTCGACCTCATGGATTTTTCCGTGCGCCTGTACTGCGACCTCCCGCAGCGGACGGCCTAACGGATTCGGTTTCAGCTTGGGCGGGGACTTATCCACGGTATCAAAGCGCAGTTTGATCTTGGCTGTGCCGCTGACTTCATCAAAAACGCGCTCCTTGCGCAGCACCCGTTTCTTGGGGATCGCTGTCTGCGCCGCATCCAGCTTGTCGGCGGCCTTTTCCGCACGGTGGATATGCTTGTGCAGCTCCGGCGCGGCGCGTTCTTCCTCGGAAAACTGCAAACGGGATGCAGAATACCGCTGCTGCGCCGCGTCGCGGGACATCTGCGCTACCTGCCGCGCCTTGTGCGCGTTATGCTCTGCGGCTGCACGGTCAATGAGCTTTTCCACTGTACCACCCGGCGCGGCGGACGTTGGAATATCCTGCGGGATATGGGAAATGGGGCTGCCACTCTGCGGCTGAAACGGCTCGGCGCTAGGCTGCTGCGGTTTTGGCTGCTCCTTTTCCGGCTCTTTTTGCTCCTGTGGGCGGAGCTGCCGCCCGTGCTTGGGGGCGGCCTCTGCCGAATTCATAGGTGCGTCGCGTTTTCCCATCTGGACAGGCTGCCCATCCGGGGAAAGCTGCTTTTCCGCGTCACGCTCGGAAATATGGATTTCTTCACCCGTGGTCTGATTGTCCAGCACCGCGCCGTCGCGGGTCATGCGCTGGGTGAGCTTATCGCGGGGCTTAAATTCTTTCAATGGGTATCACCTCCGATCCGTTCCCGTGCAAGGGAACAAAACTCCGTGTTCAGTTCAATGCCGATGTAATGCCTGCCGTGCCGCTTCGCCGCAAGCCCCGTTGTGCCGCTGCCCATGAACGGATCAAGGACAATGCCACCCTTGGGACAGCCCGCCAGAATACAGGTTTCTGCCAGCAGGGGCGGATAGGCGGCAAAATGCCCGCCCTTGTAAGGCACGGTGTTGATAAACCACACATCGCGCTTTGCCCGGACGGGTGAGATCATGTCGTCGGTGATGCTGCCTTTTTCCCTCGGCTTATTGATATTCTGTGTCTGCGGCTGTCCCGGCACGGGTGCGGAATACTTGCCCACGCCGCGCCCAGCCTTTTTGCGCAGGGCGGTCGTGGGGGCAATGGGTTCGGCAATGGCAAGCCAGTCATAGAAATAACGTCTGCTCTTGGTGAACATGAAAATATGCTCATGGCTGCGGGTGCAGCGGTCTTTGGTACTCTCCGGCATGGGGTTTCCCTTTGCCCAGATCACGTCATTGCGCAGATACCAGCCGTCGGCGCGGAGCGCAAAGGCCAGCATCCACGGAATCCCGATCATGTCCTTTTGCTTGCAGCCCCGCACCGCTTGACAGAGAGAAATGTTCTGCCCGTTGCGCCCCTGCGGATATTTGGGGTCGCGGGTATCGCCCTTGCTGCCTGTGCCGCAATAGCTGTCCGCGATATTTACCCACAAGGTCCCATCCGGGCGCAGCACCCGGCGCACCTCGCGGAATACCGCTGTCAGCCGCGAAATGTATTCCTCCGGCGTGGCTTCCCGCCCGATTTGTGCGTCCATGCCGTAATCCCGCAGCCCGTAGTAGGGCGGCGAGGTCACACAGCAATGGACGCTGCTCTCCGGCAAGGTTTTCAGCATATTCAGACTGTCACCGCAGAGAATGGTATCAAGCTCCATCGTCATACGCCGTTCACCTCGCTCGGCTTGGTGGACATGATGCGGTAAAGCTCGGTGTCCCGTGGGAACTTATCTGCAAAGGGCAGGATCACATTTTCAAAGAACAGCAGTCCCTCGCCGGGTGGGGAGTTGGTGACGAACTTTAGCTGCTCCGGCGAGATATTCAGACGTTCAGCAAGGATTTTGCGGTCACCCGCCGCTTGGTTGAGCATACAGATGAAGTCTGAATTTTCCAGAATATTTTCGATTTCCGGGCTGGACAGCAGATCCTTGACGTTCTGCGTCGCACCTGTCGGCACACCGCCCCATTTTCTGAAACGCTTCCAGATCTCCGCGCTGTATGCTGCGGTTTGCGGCTCTTTCAGTAACAAGTGAAATTCGTCTGCGTAATACCACGTCGATACGCCTGTGTTGCGGTTGCGGGTGACACGATTCCAAACCTGATCCTGAATCACCAACATCCCCGGCTTTTTCAGGTTCTTCGGCAGCTCCTTGATGTCAAAACAGACAAAGCGGTTGTCAATGTCAACCGTCGTTCGGTTGTTGAAGAAATTGAGCGATCCCGACACATACAGGTCAAGTGCCTGCGCCACACGGTCGGCTTCCGGCAAATGCTGCGCCGTCAGCGCGGCGTGGAGGTCGGAGAGGATCGGCATATTCTCTGGGCGCGGGTCTGCAAAGTAGGGCTGATAGATACGCTGCACAGCACGGTCAATTACGGTGCGCTCGATGGCTTCCAGCCCGGTCTTGCCGCCCATAATCAACTCACAGAGGGACAGCACAAAATCGGATTTAAGCGCCAGCGGGTTTTCGTCCTCGGAATAGTTCAGGTTGATGTCCAGCGGATTCAGGTAGTCGCGGCTGGTGGGCGAGAGCTTGATGATCTGCCCATGCAGCAGCTTTACCAGCGGCGCATACTCGCCCTCCGGGTCACATACCAGCACATGATCGTGGGTTTTCAGCAGCACACCGATCATTTCCCGCTTGCAGGAGAATGATTTGCCGCCGCCCGGTGTGCCGAATACAAGGCCGTTGGGCGAACGCGCATTTTTGCGGTCAAGCATTATCATGTTGCCGGATTTGGCGTTCAGCCCGTAGTAGAGGGAATCGCCGCCTTGAAATAACTCCTGTGTCACAAAGGGAACGATGATCGCCACGGCCGAGGTCGTCATGCCCCGCGTGATATGGATTTGGTTTTCCCCCAGCGGCAGCGAGGACACAAGCCCGCGCTCCTGCTGGAAGTCCAGCCGCGTCAGGGTGCAGTTGTGCTTTTGCGCTACGCCTGCTGTACGGAACACATCGTTTTCCAGCTTGCGTTTGGTATCTCCGTAGTTCAGAACAAGAAACGTCAGCAGAAAATACCGCTCGTTGCGGCTTTGGAGATCTTGCAGCAGCTTTTTCGCCGCACCACCGTAGGTAGCAAGGTCGGACGGCAGAATATCCATATCGTAGCCGTCCCGGACAGCCTTTTTCTGCTCTTGAATTTTCATAGCGTCAAGGTCTGTGATTTTCCGCTTCACCATTTTTACGGCTTCTGTCTGCTCCAATGCCTGAATATGGACATTGACGACAAGGCTACTGTCCGTATCAAGAAAATCGGTCAGTATGCGGTCGGTCAGCTCCGGCGTAATGATCTGCAAAAAACTTGCAGCGCAGAGCTTGCCGCCCATCTGGAACATACGGCTATTCTTGAACGCAAAGGAGGATGGCGCGATAAAGTCCTTGGTGGAAAGCCCGCCAGCGGCAAGCCACTTCCAGTCAAAGTTGAAGCGTTCTCCATCCGGGTGCATGATGCCGTGCAGCACCTCCAAGCGCTCCTTGCCGTCCAGCACACGGGACACCGCACCCATGATTTTGAAGTAGCCCTGAATATCCAGCGAGATACGCGACAGCCTTGCCCGTGCCGCCTTGAGGTTATCGGCTTCAATGGTATAGGTAATGTATTTGGTTTTCACGCTGCCGTTGTTGCCGCGGGCAAGCTGCCGCTTGAGAATGTCCGTCTGCTCCTGCCGGATCGGGTCTAAACCGTCATTGCAGGGCGGCATTTCAAAGCTCCGAGCAAGCTGCTCCCGATCGGACTTACGGTTGGGATAGGTGAACTGCACATGGATGGAAGAATCCAAATAGTTATACAGATCGCAGAGATATTCAAAAATAGCCGTCTGATCGTCAGGCTGCGCGAGCAAATAGTTGATGTCAAAAAACTCAATGCTCTGCGAATAGCGCCTGTTTCCGAGATAGCAGATGCCGTCCGGGTACATGATCTGATAGGGTATCGTGTCCTGCGCGGTATGGGGCTTGCCGTCACCGCGATATTTACGAATGACGGCTTCAATCTGTTTTCTTTCGGCGCGGGTGAGCTTGGGCTTGTCCGCCATGCTTTTTGCTTCCGCGCTGTCTGCTCTTTTCGACAATCGCCTTTACCTCCTGTTCCATTTGATATTGACACACAAGGGCGTCGTATGCGTTGACGGTCTGATAGGGGCGCTCCTTGGGGCGCAGAAAGCAGCTTTCTATGATTTGCCGCCCCACCACTTCAAGGGGCTGCCCGTTCTTCTCATACACCCCAAACAGAAAACCGGGGAGCATGACAACGATCATCACCATTGCCGCAGCCGTCGTCCCGATGCCGCCTTTGAGCAAAAAGAAAAGCGGCACTCCCATGAGCGCCGCCAGCCCAAAACAAATAAGCTGCCGCTTTGTTAAATTGAAAAGCACCTTGGATTTGATTTTCGTCAAATCCTTTGGCACGTTTACATAGGCCATGCGCTAACTCCTTTCCGCAAGCGTAATATCGCTTGCAATTTCATTGCCCCATGCGTCCCAGCCCGGCGTTTTCTGCCGGGCGAACAGCTCCACGCGGGGCAGATCGCCCATGAGCGCAAGAATCTTGTCCCGCGCTTCATCCGGCTTTTTACTGTGCTGCTCAATGGGACTGATGATAAACTGATGTACGCCTGCCGACTGCCGTTTGGGTTTGCCCTTGGTCGCCAGCAGACAGATTTCCGCATTGCTGCGTGTCCAGTAGCCCATGCCGTAAAACCATGACGGACTTTTGCGGTTGCGTTTGAGCCAGACGAACGCCACGGTTTTATACCGAAAGCCCCATGCGCGGATCAGCCGCAGGGCTTCGGGAAGCTGCGGAAAGGTTGCCCAAAGGAACAGGGCGCAGTCTTTCGCCGCCAGCTCCGGCACAGGCAGGGCGCAAAGCTCGTCAATGCTCATGGTGGGATAGTGATTTTCTGCCGCGCCCTGCACCTTTCTCTGCTCATAGCGCCACGGCGGGTCTGCGTAAATGATGTTGTACGTTCCGATAGGCAAGCCCTCCGTCAATGGGCGCTGAACACGGCCTTTGCCATACTGCCCGTTTTGAACAGGCAGAAGCACAGCAGCACCGTATAGCCCATTGCCAGCCAGATTGCGCCGGACACGTCGCCCGTCGCGGAAATGCTCTGGATCAAGACCGAGTAGATGCCCACGACCACCATAATCAAGAACGCCTGAAAGCCCAGCGCCAGCAGAGATTTCAGATAATTTTGCCCGACATTGCGCCATTCTCCGTTTGTCATGGTAGCAAGCGGGATGGGTCCCAACGAGGTCACAAGATATATTTCAATCATTCTCCCGTAGACCACCAGCATAATGCAGATGGAAAGAATGTTCATCGTCAGCCCGACAAACAGGGATTGAAACCACAGTCCAATCAGTCCGCCAAGGCTCATAGCTTCCAGCGACGTTTGCAGATCGCCCACAAGGGAATCTATGTCAATGCTGGTATTGCCGATTATCACGCCTGCGCTCTGATTGACGACCTGCTGCGCCGCGTCAAAAACGCCCATGACGATATTCCAAGTGTTCGTGACGATTAGGACAGCCGCGTAGGTTTTGAACACCCATTTGAAGAACATAAAGGTGTCAATGTCGTGCAGATTGTTTTTCTCTGTCACCATCTGGATCAGCTCGTAGGTCATTACAAATGCGAGAATTGCACCCGCAATCGGGATAATGACGGATTCGGACAGGTTGCGGATCATATTGAAAATGCCGGAGTTCCAGCCCTGCGGCGTCGCTCCGACATCAGCGGCAATTTCACCCACCTTTGTATTCACCGTATCGAACAGCCCCGACAGGTTGCCGATGATTCCGTCGATCAGAACGCCCTTAAACCATTCCTCCAGCCAATCAATAATCAAAAGGCAGCACCTCCTTTCCCGCGCCGCCCCCGGTTAGGGGGACGGCGCGGCGGTGTATTTCAGAATCGGTTAGCTGAACAGGCCGGAGAGCAGCGGGACAAGAACGCCGCCAATCAGGGCAACGCCGCCGCCCGCCATGAGCTGTTTCATGCCCTGGCTTTTTGCTTATGTGTGATAAAGAAGTAATAGAAGTGTAAAAAATTTTGCC
>OLSQ01003286.1_pt1 | contig 10783 bp, 14 predicted proteins | sample 1672561 | NCBI WGS metagenome assembly OLSQ01 (sample SAMEA3136699, study PRJEB25190) | human gut metagenome | biome: human gut; feature: human-associated habitat; material: faeces | place: Austria | collected 2013 | reverse complement strand
GTGTTCCACTGCCCGCAGGATGGGCACTTACCCGCCCAATTCGAAGTCTCATAACCGCATTCGGAGCAGCAATACGTGGTCTTCTGTTTTATGGCCATACATTTTCTCCATTCTTTATCTGAGAATCGCTAAATCCTTTCGCCAGATGTATACTGCAAAAACGACGCAAGGAGCACAGATGCGAGCGCCGTCTGATATTCCCCGTCGCAGAGCTTTTCAACGTCCCCCTGATTCGACATGAACCCGCATTCGACAAGTATCGCAGGGCACTTTGCGTGTGCGGTTATGTACAGCCCCTTGGAGGCTGGCTCCGCAACGCGCCGGTTTGACGGGTCAAGATATGTTATAAGATTCGCGTGACACAGCTTGCCGAGCTGTTCCCCGCCAGCGTACGCCGAGTACAGCACCTGCGCGCCGCTGGGCTGCGAAGTCGGATAGCAGTTCTGGTGGATGCTTATCAGCACCGGGTTCGGCGCTTCGTTTATGATCTCTGTCCTGCGCTCAAGGTCGCGGTGCTCGCTGTAGCTCGGAGTATCAGACTTCGTGCTGTCGTCCTGCCGCGTCATTATATTATCCTGCCCGTAGAACTCCGCGAGCGCGCGCAGCTTCAGCGCTATCGCAAGGTTAATATTGCTCTCTCTTGAGCCGTCAGCCCCCTGCGCGCCGCCGTCTATCCCACCGTGCCCCGGGTCAATGACCAACGTCACGCTCCCTGCTCGCGCCGAAGTGTCAGTCATCTTCCCTTTGAACGTCAGCAGAAAAAACGATGGGAGCAATGCCAGCAGAAGCACGATCACGGGTTTGCGGATCGGCGGTTTCAGCTTTAACATTCGAGACAAATGCCCTTTCACCTTCTTCTATTATATATGCCTTGTACGGTCAAGTCAAACAAAATACCGCCAATGTGCATCACAGCAGGATGCAGATAAGTCCGCCGCTGCCCTCGTTTATAATGCGCTGCAGGGTCTGCTGGAGCTTCTGCTTTGCGTTCTCCGGCAGTGATTCTATCTTCGATGTAAGCCCCTCCTCGGCGATGTCGTAAAGCGACTTGCCGAATATGTTCGACTGCCATATGCGGTTCACATCGCCGTCAAAGCCCTGGAGCAGGAAGTTGATTATATCCTCGGACGCGGTCTCACCGCCGATAGCCGGGGTCACCTCTGTCTCTATGTTTGTCATGAGCATGTGTATCGCCGGGGCGTTCGCCTTGAGCTTTACGCTGTATTTTCCTCCCTGACGGACGATCTGAGGCTCTTCAAGCTGCATCTGCGAGGAGTCGGGCATAACAACGCCGTAGCCCTTTGTGCGCACGTCATTCAGCGCACAGCGCAGCTTATCATAGTCGCGTTTTACCTCGCTCATTTCCGTGAGTGTGGATATCAGGTCGCCATCGTTGTTTATCTCAATGCCGGTCTGCTCGCTGATAGTTTTATAATACAGGCTGCGTGGCAGGCAAACGGTCACGGATACCGTGCCCGTGCCGAGGTCGCTCCTGTCGATGCTGACATCGTTTACGCACTCGCACTGCGAGAGCTTATCAACAGCGCAGCGGCAGTCCTTTATTCTGCACACGCCGCTGCTGCAATCCATTATGCTGGCAAACAGTTCATTGCGCAGTTCGTTGTCCTCCGGCAGCGCCTCGAGCCATTCAGGCAGAAAGATGCCTATGGACTTGAGCGGGAACTCCTCGAGCACAGAACGGATGATACCGGCAATGTCATCCTCTGTCAGGGTCATGCAGTTTACCCTGATGCAGCGCACGTCATACCGTGCGGTGATCTCCTCGGCAATGGCTATCGCCGTCTCCGACGCAGGCTCTGCACTGTTGAGGAGGACCACAAATGGTTTCCCGATGCTCTTCAGCTCAGTTATTGCACGCTCTTCCGGCGCTTCATATTTCTCGCGCGGAATGTCGCATATTGTCCCGTCGGTGGTCACAACGATGCCGACGGTCGAGTGCTCGGTTATGACCTTGTGCGTCCCCTTCTCTGCCGCCTCCGTCATGGTTATCTCATGGTCGACCCACGGCGTGGTGACAAGACGCTCCGCGCCGTCCTCAAACTGCCCGGCGGCGCCGTCCACCATGTAGCCGACGCAGTCTACCAGCCGCACCGAGAGCTCCGCGCCGTCACCCAGCGCGATGTTCACCGCGTTTTCCGGGACGAACTTCGGCTCGGCGGTCATTATCGTCCGTCCGGAGCCGCTTTGCGGCAGCTCATCGCGGGCACGTTCCTTCATGTAGGTGTTGTCGATCCTCGGGATCACAAGTGTTTCCATAAAGCGCTTGATAAATGTGGACTTCCCGGTACGTACCGGCCCCACAACACCAAGCATGAAAGCGCCGTCGGTACGCGCCGCTATATCGCGGTAGATATTTGTATCAGTCATAATAAAGCCTCCGCTCTCATGTTCTCGTTTGTTCGAGTTTATGAGCAGCGGAGGCAGTTTATGACAAGCGTGGCAGGCTATCGCGGCACAGCCTGTTATATGAAATCTATTATCTGGTGATGCACGGCGGATACGATAAACTCAGTCTCCGGGAATCGGGCGGAAAGCTTATCTTTCAGACTGTACATGACCGGGTCTTCCGTACAGAAATGGTCGGCGTCGAGGAGGTTTATCCCGAGTTCAGCTGCATGCAGAAACTGGTGGTATTTGATATCAGCAGTCACGTAGGTGTCGCAGCCCTTTGTGTAAGCAGTCCCCGCCCGAGCCGCCCACCACCGCGAGCCTGTGTACCGGACGACCAGCAGAATAGTATCTCAGTCCCTTTACCCTGAGCACAGCCTTGCACTCAGTCAGAAAGTTTTCCATGTTCTTTTCCTCGGGCAGTGTGCCGATTCTGCCGCAGCCATCGGCGTCCAGCGCGCACTCAGGCTCCGCGCCGAGCAACCTTATGAGGACATCATTAACGCCGCCCTCGGCGATGTCGAGATTCGTGTGCATGGATATGACTGCTATGTCCTTTGCGGTCAGCTTTAGAAGCCGCCTGTGCTCGGCGTCGCAGTCCGTGATGTTCTTCACCGGAGTAAAGATCAGCGGATGGTGCGATATGATAAGCTCCGCGCCAAGTTCTTCGGCTTCACTAACGACCTCATCGGTAACGTCGAGCGCCAGCAGCGCGCGATGAACCTCGTTGCCGCTGCGGCCGAGCTGGAAGCCTGCGTTATCAAAGCTCATCTGTAACTCAAGCGGCGCAAGCTCGCAGAGATATGAATATACATCATTTATCCGCGTCATATCGATCCCTCATTTCCGTAAGCTGTCCGAGCAATTCTTCAAATAAACGCAGCTTATATTTCGGACATTTGTCCCCGCTGCTCATTTCATGGACTGCCTTGTCAAATCTCCTGTGCTGCTCACGAAGAAGACGCACATACAGTGTCTTGTCCTCGGCAAGCTCGTACTTGCCAGTGAACAGTTCGCCATCGGTAAGCCTCGTTTCACCGCCGAAGCGCACCGTAATAACCTGATACAGCACCCCGGCGTCCTCCGCGATAAGCTCCCTGCATATTTCAAAGCCGTTGTTCACGAGCCAGTAGCGCAGGATATCCTGCTTCGTCATCGGCTGGAGGATCAGCTTATACTTCCCGGACATACACCACTCGGCTTCGTCAAGTATTCGGCATATCATGTCTCCGCCCATACCGGCGATGACTATCGTGTCCACCTCTTCCGGCGGGCAGAGACGCAGCCCGTCGCACAGCAGGAACTTTATCCTGCCGGAGACGCCCGCATGCTCGGCGTTATCGACAGCTGTCCGGAGTGGGCCTTCGTTTATATCCGATGCGCATAAATTCCCGGTGTAGCCGTGCCTTGCCAGATGCACCGGCAGAAAGCCGTGATCCGTACCAACGTCGGCAAGGCCGATTCCGTTTTCAATTTGAGATGCAATGGTCGATAGGCGTCTGTCCATATATCCTCCGCATATAAAAAGACGCTGCCGAAAGCAGCGTCTGTAAATTCACCGTAAGTTTGCCTCAGGGTTTGCTGACTTCCAGATAGGCTTTGAGATAGGTCAAAAACTCATCAGGGTCAACACCGTGCGCGGCACATGCCTGCTCAAGGGTCTCACCGCTGGCAAGCGCGCAGCCCATGCAGTGCATACCAATCTCCTGAAAAACAGGGAAAGCCTGGGGGCAATTATCAATGATCTCAGAAATGAGAGTTTCTCTGGTTATTTCCATTATTAAACCTCCGTAAATCACAAAAGGTAAAGGGACACACAAGTGCCCCTTTACCCCAGTACAGGCGGATTAGGCCTGCTCTCTCATCTTAGCGAAGCACTCGCTGCAGTAAACGGGACGATCGGACTTGGGCTCAAAGGGAACCTTTGCCTCGCCGCCGCATGCTGCGCAGGTAGCGGTAAAGTACTCACGGGGGCCACGAGCGGCGTTCTTGCGAGCGTCACGGCATGCCTTGCAGCGCTGGGGCTCATTCTGGAAGCCGCGCTCTGCGTAGAATTCCTGCTCACCGGCGGTGAAAACGAACTCCTTACCACACTCTTTGCAAACTAAGGTCTTGTCTTCGTACATCTTGAATCCTCTCTTTTGATAAATGTGCCTATCGGCTGTATTTGCGGTCAGCTTATGCTGATGTCGCCTGATTTGAGATTCCGCGTCAGCTTGCGCCTGATCCTCTGCACGGCATTGTCAACGGACTTTGCGCTCTTCCCGAGAATATCCGCGATCTCTCTATACGAAAGACCGTCCAGATAAAGGTCGAGAACCTTCAGTTCAAACCGTGAAAGGCATTTGGAAAAGGCCGCGTAAAGTTCTTCCTTGCTCTCTCTCTCCAGAACAAGCTCTTCCGGACTGCGCCGGGAGATTTCGGGGATAGCCGATAATTGTGCACCGGGATCTTCTGAGAGTTGCTCAAGCGACACACCGTCGTTGAGCGGAAAATGCTTTAGTTGGGATGCGGATTTAATTGCTGAAAGAAGACGCATCCTGATGCAGTGCTCCGCAAAGGTCTTGAACGACGCCCCGGCATCTGCCCTGTACTGTCTTATCGCGGAGAGCAGACCGAAGGTGCCTTCCTGAATAAGATCCTCACTGTCGCCGCCGGCGAGGAAAAAGGGTCTTGCGCAAGCCCTGACGAGGCGCAGATACCGCCCTGCCAAAGCTTCCTCCGCTTCCCTGTCCCCTGATGAGGCGAGCGACTGGAGCTCCTTATCTTCAAGTGATGCGTAATCAATCATAATCGTACACTTATTTTCTAAATATACATCAAGTATTATACAACATTAGTCCTTAAAGTCAATAGCTTTTTAGTGATTTTTGTATAAAGATGTGTCAAGCTGCTAAAAATCCAGCTTCTGCTGCCCAAGAAATTCTATTCCGAGGTGCTCATAGGCCTTGCGCGTGACGCAGCGGCCGCGCGGAGTTCTTGTCAAAAAGCCGTTTTGCAGCAGATACGGCTCGTAAACATCCTCCAGAGTCACAGACTCCTCGTTTATGGTCGCCGCCAGCGTTTCCAGCCCGACCGGGCCGCCGTTATAAAACTCGATTATGCTGCGCAGCATCCGCCTGTCGAGCGCGTCAAGGCCGAGCTTATCGACCTCAAGCTTTGAGAGCGCTGCATCAGCGACCTTGCTTGTGATAACACCGTCCGCCATCACCTGCGCATAATCGCGCACGCGGCGCAGCAGGCGGTTCGCGATGCGCGGCGTACCGCGCGAGCGAGATGCGATCTCATACGCGCCGTCAGGCTCTATCGGGACGTTCAGTATCCCCGCAGAGCGCACAACGATGCGCCGCAGTTCCTCAGGGCTGTATAGCTCAAGGCGCAGAGATACGCCGAAGCGGTCGCGCAGCGGCGCCGTGAGCTGGCCTGACCGCGTCGTCGCGCCGATCAGGGTGAAGTGCGGCAGGTCGAGGTGGATAGAGTTTGCAGACGGCCCCTTGCCGAGAATAATGTCTATGGCGTAATCCTCCATCGCGGGGTAGAGTATCTCCTCGTACGCACGGTTGAGCCGGTGTATCTCATCGACAAAGAGAATATCTCCCTCGTTCAGATTCGTCAGCATCGCCACCAGATCTCCCGGCTTCTCTATCGCTGGGCCGGAGGTTATGCGCATGTTGACGCCCATCTCATTTGCGATGATACCCGCAAGCGTGGTTTTGCCGAGCCCCGGGGGGCCGTGCAGGAGAACGTGGTCAAGCGACTCTCCGCGCATTTTTGCAGCGTTGATGAACACGGACAGATTCGCCTTTGCCTTCTCCTGACCTATATATTCGCCCAGCGTTTTGGGCCTCAGCGAGCCCTCCGCGCTGTCCTCCGGCAGGCTTGCCGCGGTAGTTATGATCTCATTATTTACATCGTCAGAGAAATTGATGCTCATTTCGTTTTCTCCATTACTTTACCATCTGCTTCAGAACAGTCTTGATGATCTGCTCCGCCGTCATGGATGCCGTGTCGAGCTTATTTATTACCGGTGCGATCTCCGCGCTCGAATAACCGAGCACCGCAAGACCTGCCGCGGCGTCGTTCAGCGCGTCACTGCCGCCGGCAGATACGGTGACCGGCGCTGATGTCGAAACACTGCCTCCGCCCATGTCCTTGCCTATCTTATCCTTGAGCTCAAGGATGACTCTCTGCGCGATCTTCTTGCCGACACCCGGCGCGGCCGTAAGCGTCTTTTCATCTCCGGTCATAATAGAGAGCGCGAGCCCCTCGGGGGTAGTGTGCGAGAGTATCGACATTGCCGCCTTTGCACCGACTCCGGACACGGAAATAAGCATCTCAAAGCACCGGCGCTCGCTCTTTGTGAGAAATCCATAGAGGTCAAAATTATTATCCCCTATCGCCTCTGAGATGTAAAGCTTGGCTTTTTCACCGGCATGAAGCCCCGACATTGTATTCAGCGTCACATTGACTGCAAAGCCTATGCCGCCGCAGTCGACCACGGCAAGCCCCGGCTCAAGCTCCGTAACTTTTCCTTCTATATGGTAGAACATTCTTCCCTGTCTCCTCTGTACAGCAATGAGGTCGAGCTGCGCGCATGGCACAGTGCAAGCGCCACAGCGTCCGCCGCGTCATCCGGTCTCGGCGGCGCAGGCAGCGCGCAGATGCGCTTCACCATATCCATGACCTGGCTCTTCTCCGCTCTGCCGTAGCCGACGACCGCCTGCTTGACCTGAAGCGGAGTGTATTCATATATCCTGACTCCGGCTTTCCTGCATGCCAGCAGGATGACGCCTCTGCCGTGCGCGACTGAAATGCCGGTCGTAATATTGGTGTTGAAAAAAAGCTCTTCTATTGAGACTGCGTCCGGTTTGAACATATCAAGCAAACCGCACATATCGTCATATATCTGCTCAAGCCTGCTCGACAGGCTTGTGTGCGCCGGTGTGGTGATCACCCCGCACTTGATAAGCTTATGGCTGCGGCTGTCGGAATCCACTACGCCGAAGCCTATCGTTGCAATCCCCGGGTCTATTCCGAGTATCCGCATAGTATCACGTCCCCAATGAATTTTAACACATTTACCCTTTTACCGCAACATAAAAAAGCCGGTACGCGGCGCGTACCGGCTGGATCTGATTCAATTTATGCTCTGGGATGCGCCTTGTTATATACATCCTTGAGCTGCTTCTTGACGAGCTGAGAATACATATGCGTGGAGGATATATCGGCGTGACCGAGCATTTCCTGTATTGCGTGTATATCTGCGCCGTTCTCGAGCAGATGTGCGGCAAAGGAGTGGCGCAGTGTATGCGGCGTGATGTCCTTTTCGATACCCGCTTTCTTTTGGTAGTGCTTGACTATCTTCCAGAAGCCCTGGCGCGACATACGCTCACCGCTGACGTTGACGAACAGGGACTGCTCGTCCGGCATGAGTATCATCTGCGGACGCACAAGCGTGATATAATCGTTCAGCGCCTTGACTGCCGCCGGGTACATCGGGATGAATCTCTCTTTGTTTCTGCTGTGGCAGCGGATGACGCCCGCGCCGAGATTCACATCTCCGATGTCAAGATCGATAAGCTCCGTTACTCTTATGCCCGTTGCGTAAAGTAGTTCGAGCATGGCCTTGTCTCTGAAGCCTTTCGGGTCTATGCATTCGGGCTGCTCGAGCAGGAGCTCGACTTCCTTGCTGGTCAGTATCTCCGGCAGCTTCTGCGTGCTTTTATCGGGAATAAGCCCCTGCGCGGGATTCACGGTAATGATCTGCTTTATAAACAGATGCGTATACAGGCACTTTATAGATGCAATGCTTCTGGACACGGTCGCGACCGATTTGCCCTCGGCTCTCAGCATCGCAATATAGCCCTGAAGGTCTTCGCTCGTGGCCTCTGCAATGGTGTTCTCCGAATGGCTGTCCAAATATTCGCCAAGCTGGCGGATGTCCCTGAGGTAGGAGCTGAGGGTGTTTGCGGATGCTTTCTTTTCTTCGGTAAGATGCTTTTCAAAAAGCTCTATGCATTCCGAGTTCTGCATTCAAACGCCCTCCTTTCAGTTTAAGATATCTATATTCTCAATATGTACCGGATCAGCAGCGCTGCGGCCGCAAGCCCGGCAAGCATAATTGCATACGTATAAAGCGACTGTTTCCTGCTGTATGTTCCAACCTGCCGCATTGCCGCTCTGGCAATACCGCTTTGAGCCATCCCATATGAGCACACGAGGAAATGAAGCGGTATGAGCACAGCCATGATACCCATCCGCCCCGCGGTCTCTTTAGCCGACAGCTCTGTGACAGCGGAGTACATCTCAAACGCAGCCGCGCAGCCAAGAACCACCGTCGACAGCGGCTGGACTGTAATGCAGCAGGCCGTTCCGCACGTCAGTGCCCCGATTGAGAAGCTTGCAGCCGCCGCGATGACCGGCATATCCTCCGCGAAACGAAATGGAACGTTCGGGATAAGATATATCAGCGACAACAGCGAGCCGCACATGAAGGAAAACAGCAGCGTAATTGAATGTGTACCGCAATTTTCTCTTATCATGTATGTCAAAATGTAACCTTCGGTAACAGTTGCGTGATTAACATAATTGACTCTGGTAACAATATATTACAAACCCGCAAAATAATCAAGTCCTTTTTTCAAAAAAAGCAAAATTTTTTCTCATTTATGTTAACTGTTGTTACAGTTCGTTTCCGAAAAGCGTTGTCTCGCAGGAAAATAAACGCGAAAACCTCTTTATGTATTTCTGTTATGTCAAGCACGTGGCCGCGGGGCATAGCGTTTGCGCTTGGAAGAGTTCCCTCTTCCGAAGATCACCGCCCCGGCTATGCTCCCCGCAAACGTAAAGCTGACGACGCTGAGCACCGCCGACGCTTCTGTTTCTGCGCCGTTTACAATAAATCCTACCGTAAGCAGGACAGTCGTAATGACCGCTCCTGTCAGTGCACCTGTATACACGGTCCCCTTTTTGCTTTTCCCGGCCACTGCCGCCCCGGCTGAAAAAGCGCTCAGGAAACTCAGTGCAGAGCAGGCATATCCCATTATGTACTCTCCGCAGCCGGCCGCGTTTATTACAGCCGACGCAATGACCAGCAGGATGATCGCGCTCGCTGTCCATGCCGCCGCAGCTCTCGCTGCGGCCTTGCCGTCAAAGGCACTGCTGTTCGCAGATAACAAAAAAACACCTCCCGTTAATAAGATCAATCAATCTTATTAACGGGAGGCTGAAATGATTCGGGTTATATTACTTTTTCTTGCCCTTGCTGCTGCGCGCTTCAGCTTCGGCTGCTTCCATCTTAGCGGTGGTGGAAATGCCCCACTTCTTGATCTGAATGCGGACTCTGTCCTCACCGGTCTCGAAAGTGACGGTGTCTTCAGTTACCTGAACGATCTTACCGGTCATGCCGCCGATAGTGGTGATCTCGTCGCCAAGGCTCAGGGAGTTGCGCATATCCTCAACCTTTTTCTTTTTCTTGTTTTCCGGACGGATAAAGAAGAAATAGAAAACGGCAAACATGAGCACGAGCATAAGGATGGTGGAGCCGCCTGCGCCTGCAGTGGAGGAAGCTCCGGTAAGGATAAGATTCATTTTGGGTTTACCTCCAAAAAAAGTATATTTGTATTATATATGTTAGTTCGCCAAAATTCAAGATACTTAGATACGTTTATCGAGAATTTCCGTAAATTTGTTTCTGAAGCTGTCGAACTCCCCGGCGTCGAGGCTGTCGCGTATGCGCTGCATAAGGCTGTTGTAGAAATAGAGGTTGTGCGTCACGGCAAAGCGCATCGCAAGCATCTCCTCGGCCTTGAAAAGGTGACGTACATACGCCCTTGAATAGCGGCGGCATACCGGGCAGCCGCACTGCGGATCTATCGGCAGCTCATCCCTTGCGTACTTCTCGTTCTTTATATTGATGACGCCGCCCCAGGTGAACAAGTGTCCGTGACGTCCGTTGCGTGCGGGCATAACGCAGTCGAAGAAGTCGACACCGCGAGCGACCGACTCAATGATATTGGACGGCGTACCGACGCCCATGAGGTAGCGCGGTTTGTCCTTTGGCATGTATTCCTCCACCGCTTCGATGGTATCATACATTTCCTGATGGGTCTCACCCACCGCGAGCCCGCCTATCGCATAGCCGGGAAGGTCGAGCTCGGCGATCTTCTTCATGTGCTCGATACGGATGTCGTGGAACACAGTCCCCTGATTTATTCCGAACAGCATCTGCCCCGGGTTCACCGCGTCGTCCATGGAGTTATACTCTGCGAGCGCAGCCTTGCAGCGCTGGAGCCAGCGATAGGTCCTGTCGCAGGAGCGCTGGACATATTCGCGTGGTGACGGGATCTTGATGCACTCGTCAAACGCCATCGCG
>OLSQ01003285.1_pt1 | contig 10784 bp, 10 predicted proteins | sample 1672561 | NCBI WGS metagenome assembly OLSQ01 (sample SAMEA3136699, study PRJEB25190) | human gut metagenome | biome: human gut; feature: human-associated habitat; material: faeces | place: Austria | collected 2013 | reverse complement strand
GGATACCTTCCTGTGGCTGTCCGCGGCCGCCGTCTGCGCGGCGGCGACGTCAGCCTCGACGCTTCCGCCAGCTCCCAGTTCGCATCGGCGCTGGCGCTGGTCGCACCGACCATGGAAGCCCCCCTGCGCATCAGTCTCGGAGGAGAGATAGCCTCCATGCCCTACCTGAAGATGACCATGGACATGCTCCGTGCCCGTGGCGTCGAGGCCGATCGCGAAGGCTACACCGTCATCATCGCCAACACACCCCTTAGGCCCGTACGGGCCGAGGCCGAGCCCGACTGGAGCGCTGCCGCCTTCTGGTATCAGATCGCCGCCGTTACCGCCGGATGGGTCACGCTCCCCGGTCTCCGGTCCGACAGCCTCCAGGGCGACAGCGTGCTTGCGCGCATCGGCGAGCGGTTCGGTGTCATCACGGAGTTCACCGCCGAAGGCGCCGAACTTTCGGCCACGCCCGACCTGTTCTCGCGGCTCGACATGGACATGAAGGACAACCCCGACCTTGTGCCGATGATGGCCGTCATCGGCTGCATGATCAACACGCCTTACCGCCTCACCGGCGTCGCCAATCTTCGCATCAAGGAATCCGACCGCCTGGAAGCACTCGCTATGGAGCTGCGCCGCTGTGGCTGGGTACTTGATATCGAGCCTGACGCCATCGGATGGGAAGGCGCCACAACTCCCGTTCTCGAGATGCCTCGCCTTTCGCCGCATGGCGACCACCGCCTCGCCATGGCTCTGGCCCCTATCGCCGTCTGGGCTCCGGGAATAGTTGTCACCGACTGTGAGGTTGTCGGAAAATCATATCCCGGTTATTGGGATGATCTGCGCGACGCCGGTTTCAGACTCGAAGAGGTGGAATGATTGTCGCGCTCTACATATTGCTTGCCCTTTTCGCCGTAGGATTCATCCTGTGGCTCCACGAAAGGCATTGCCGGAAAAACTCCCTCAGCCCCTCGGAGACCATAAAGCTCACCGAGCCCTCCCCCGCGCAGTCGGACGCCGCCGCCGGCGGGGAGTGCTGCGGCATGCACATCACATGCGAGAAAGACTCCCTGCTGGCCGCTGTGTCGGACCGGATCGAATACTTCGACGATGAGGAACTCGACATTTACCGCGGCCGTGCTCCTCAGGATTACACCGCTGCCGAAGCCGAACAGTTCCGCGATGTGCTTCTTACACTTCTGCCCGATGACATAGCGCCATGGGCCCGTTCGCTACAGCTGCGCGGCATCGAACTGCCGTCCGATGTGCGCGATGAATTATTAATGATAGTGGCCGAAGCCCGTGCCGGGCGTGAGGCCGCCACCGTATCATCCGATGCTCCAACTTTTTAATTACTCCTTCTTCGTCTATGCACTCATCGGAGTGGCCCTGCTGAGCGTGGCCGCCGCCATCATAGGCACGTACATCATCACCCGCCGCCTGGTCGCCATTTCAGGCGGCATCACTCACGCCTGTTTCGGAGGCCTGGGACTGGGCTATTTCCTTGGTATCAATCCCGTGGCCATGGCGGCCGTGTTTGCCATCGCTTCATCGATGGGAGTCGAATGGATGTCGTCGCGTTTCCGTCTGCGCGAGGATTCGGCCATTGCCGTCGTCTGGGCCATAGGCATGGCTGTCGGAGTGCTGTTCATATTTCTCACTCCGGGATACGTACCCGAGCTCAACGCTTTCCTGTTCGGCAACATCCTCACCATCACACGTTCGGATCTCTGGATTTTCGGTGCTTACACCGCACTGCTCATCGCGTTCTTCATCTGGCGCTACCGCCAGATCGTGGCATGCGCCTTCGATCGTGATTTCGCCCGCGTCATCGGACTGCCCGTCAAGCTGGTCACATACACCATGACAGTCTTTGTGGCCGTCGGCATCGTGCTCACGATCCGCCTTGTCGGCATCATGCTGCTGATGTCCATGCTCTCGCTGCCGATGATGACTGCCGAAGTCTTCTGCCGCCGCTATTCCACTACGATGGCCGGAGCACTGGTGATATCATTGATCACCTCACTTGCCGGGCTGCTCCTCGGAGCCGTCATCGACGTGCCCTGTTCCGCCGTCATCGTTCTCATAATGGCCGCCGCCTTCCTCCTGGCCAAATTCACCGCCGCCCTCCTCCCCCGCCGCCCCGAATAATATAATATCACTGAATTATGGAAACTACTGTCTCCCGGCAGGCCGATCGAAATCTCTTTGTCGAGATCCGGCGACTTATCGATACATCCAAAGCACAGGTTGCCCGTGCCGTAAACTCTACCATGACATTAATGTATTGGCATATAGGAGACTGTATCAATCGCGAGCTTCTTGGCAGTGGCCGTGCGGCATATGGCAAGCAGATTGTAGCGAATCTTTCGAGACGGCTGACCGAAGAATATGGCGGCAGTCAGTTCTCTGAGAAGAATCTCAATCGTATGCGTCTTTTTGCTGAGAGATTCAGTGATTTATCAATTTGGACACCGCTGGTGTCCAAATTGTCATGGTCTCATTTTTGCAGGTAATATCAATAGAAGATGATCTTGTCAGAAAATTTTATCTGACTATGGCTGCTGATCAGAGATGGTCGAAGCGCACTCTGAAAGCTAAAATAGACGGAATGCTTTACGAGCGTACAGCCATATCCAGACAATCGGATGCTGTGATAAATCATGATCTCGACGAATTGCGCACCGAGCGTATAATGTCCGCCGATCTGGTATTCCATGACCCTTATGTGCTTGATTTTTTAGGTTTGCAGGGCAATTTTTCTGAAAAGGACCTTGAAAGTGCCATCGTTGCCGAACTTCAGAAATTTATTACCGAACTTGGCAATGATTTTGCTTTCCTGGCGCGTCAGAAGCGTATAACCGTCGACGGCGAAGATTATTATATCGATCTGCTGTTCTACCATCGCCGCCTGCGCAGTCTTGTAGCGATCGATCTTAAGCTTGGTAAGTTCAAGGCGGAGTATAAGGGTCAGATGGAACTGTACCTTCGCTGGCTTGAGAAGTATGATATGGCCGAAGGCGAAAACAGACCGGTAGGTCTGATTCTTTGCGCGGGCAAGAATGAAGAGCATGTCGAGTTGATGCATCTTCATGAAAGCAATATCCGTGTGGCTGACTACATGACAAGACTGCCCGAGCGCAAGGTGCTCGAGCAGAAGCTACAACAGGCGGTCAGGATAGCGCGGCGCCGTCTTGAGAATCAGATGCCGGTATAGGTGGCGGGCGACAGGGCGCGCAGCTCGGCTTTGACGCTGTCGTCGACGTCGAGTGTGTCGATGAAGGCGGCGATCGTCTCGGCGGTGATACGCGAGTTGGTGCGCGTCAGGTGCTTGAGCGTCTCGTACGGGTTGGGGTAACCTTCGCGGCGCAGGATTGTCTGTATGCCTTCGGCCACGACAGCCCACGCGTTGTCCAGGTCGGCGTCGATGGCTTCGCGGTTGAGCAGCAGTTTCGACAGGCCCTTGGCCGTCGATGCCACCGCTATGAGCGTGTGGGCCAGAGGCACGCCGATGTTGCGGAGCACAGTCGAGTCTGTCAGGTCGCGCTGCAGGCGCGATACGGGCAGTTTCGACGCCAGGTGCTGCAGCAGGGCGTTGGCTATGCCGATGTTGCCTTCTGAATTTTCAAAATCGATCGGGTTCACCTTGTGAGGCATCGCCGATGATCCTACCTCGCCTTCCTTGATGCGCTGCTTGAAGTAATTCATCGATATGTACATCCACATGTCGCGGTCGAGGTCCATCAGTATGGTGTTGACGCGGCGCAGTGCGTCCAGCAGGGCGGCCAGGTTGTCGTAGTTGGAGATCTGGGTCGTGTACGTCTCGCGTTCGATGCCCAGGTCATCGCGCAGGAATGCCTCGGCGAATGCGCGCCAGTCCGTGTCGGGGAAGGCGGCGTTGTGAGCGTTGAAGTTGCCCGTTGCGCCGCCGAATTTGCCCGAAATGCGCGTCTTGCGCACCGAGGCCAGCTGCTCGCGCAGGCGGTAGACATACACGGCTATCTCCTTGCCAAGCCGCGTCGGCGACGCCGGCTGTCCGTGGGTGTGTGCCAGCATCGGTATGTCGGCCCAGTCCTGCGCCAGGTTGTCGAGCGTTTCGACAAGCGTCTCGGCCGCAGGCAGGTACACCTTGTGCAGGGCATCCGCAATCGACATCGGCACGGCCGTGTTGTTGATGTCCTGCGACGTCAGCCCGAAGTGTATGTATTCCTTGTAGGCGCTCAGACCCATGGCATCGAAGCGCCGCTTGATGAAGTATTCCACGGCCTTGACATCGTGATTGGTCGTCCGTTCGATCTCCTTGATCTCCAGTGCGTCGGCCTCGCTGAAATCGTTGTACACGGCCTCCAGGCCCTTCAGGTCATCCTCGCCGATTGAAGCGAGCGCCGGCAGCGGAATCCGCGCCAGCGCCGTAAAATATTTGATCTCTACCTCCACACGGTAGCGGATGAGTCCGAATTCTGAGAAATAGGGAGCGAGCGACTCGCATTTCGAGCGATAGCGCCCGTCGACAGGCGATATGGCGGTCAGGGTGGTCAGTTCCATGGAAACTTTGATATGTTTACGTTTTAACTTCCGCAAAGTTACGGATTTTTTCCGACACGGCCAAGACCCGCCATTACTTCGCGCGCAGCATGTCGGCGCGGATCAGGGTCGATGACGTGTGCGGCGCATCGAGCACCGATCGCAGCAGCCGCGGATCCGCCCCGACGGTGTCGCCGGCCACATATCCCGTGTTGTCGACCGCCCACTGCGGCGACCCGGATCTCAGCGCCGAATAGCCCACGCCCGGGAACACGTCCGGCTCGCCCCACAGCCCCATCAGATCGAGGATCGTGGAATACACGTCGACCTGTCCCATGACGGCCTCGCGGCGTCCGGCCACCGGCGAATTGAGCACGATCATCGGCACGTATTGTTCGCTGTCGACCAGCCCGGCCATCGCCGCCGAGTACCCGCGCATATCTCCGCGCATCGAAGCCAGCGCTTCATGGTCGCCCGTGATCACGATCATCGTCGAGTCGGCGTCCGGGCGGCTCCGCAGATAGTCGATGTACTCGCCTAAGGCGCTGTCGACGTAGCCTATCACCTCGATGTACTCGTCAAGATACTGCGGATAGCCCTCCCGCAGGTTCAGAGTCAGCAGGCGGTCCGGTATCTGGAACGGGAAATGACTCGAATAGGTCACCGTCTCTACGAATGCCGTCGCTCCTTCCGGCCATATGTCGCCGAGGTCCATCTGTTGCGCCACCTGCCGCAGAAAGCTGCCGTCCGATGGCATTCCCTTGTGTCCGACTGATTCCGAGCAGTCCCAGTCATCGCGGAAACGCGTCTCGTCGAACCCATACTGCCGCATCATCGGCCCCTGGTTCCATGTCGTGGGCCGGTCGCCGATCACGAAGTACGATTTTGCGCCCCGATGCCGCCTGAGCGCCTGCAGCAGGTGCGGATAGTGGTGGTCGGGGAAACGCATCGAGTACACATAGTCGGCCATCGGATGCAGCCCGACAGTCATCAGCAGCTGTCCGTCGGCACTGCGCCCCGGCCCGACCTGCGACAGCACACGCCGTGCCATCCACGTAGTGGCCGTGTCGGCCAGGAACCCGTTGAGCCTTGGCGTGATCGTCTGCCCCTCGATGGTGGCCCCGATAGGCCATGCCTCGAGCGACTCCACGATGATGAGCACCAGGTTGCGCGGCACGTAGCGCCGCTTCAGGCTGTCCGACAGCATTGCGCGGCGCAGTTCGGCCGATTCGTCGAGCCATTGCCGCGCGGCGGCTTTGTCCGCGTCGCTCACGGGCCGGTTGCTTTCGAGCGCATCGGCCAGTATGCTCACCGGCAGCGTGAAGACCACCGGCGGAGTCGAGCGGTAGTAGCATTCGCCCTTGAGATGTTCGATAGCCGCCAGCGTTCCGCCCCGGTTCAGCGGCGCCGTCAGGCACACGGCCGTTGCCACGGCAAGCGTCGCCAGGTAGGCGCGCCGCTTCACGGGCCGGGGGCCCGGTTTCATGAGCCATACTGTCGCGGCAGTGATCGCGAAGAATAAGAAATCGCCCGCGCGGAGCGAGTGGCGGATCGCCTCGCCGAACTCGGCCACATTTCCCGCCAGCAGATAGCTCGACGGCGGAATCGGCATGAAATACGTGCGCACGTACATCAGATTGGCCACGCACAGGCAGTCGAACAGTCCTAAGACCACGGCCATGGGCCACCGTCGCCGGCACAGCACCGCCGGCATCGCCATCAGCAATGCCAGTGTCGCTCCGTATATGTACGTACACGCCGAGCTCATGGCGCGCCACGATGTGGCCATGCACCATTCCACGTCGAACCACAGCACCGTGGCGAAAGCCCCGGCCACCGCCATGGCGAACCGTCGTGTCCACAGTCCCGCTGGAAAGACAATGTGTAAGAAGTCAGCTGTCCTTTTCATCTTCATCGGTTTTTAGCTATAGCGGCTGTTACGGCACTTTCTGCTATTTATATTGTTCGTACAGATCGCGGACTACGAGCGACGCCAGCGTCAGCCCGAAGATGGCCGTCGTGTGCATGAACGTGCCGTTGACCCCGGCCGGAGCCTCCGCCCGGTGCGGGATGGTCTCCGGCGAGTAGACGCACTTGAATTTCCGTTTCGGAAACTCGCCCGACTTCTTGAAGCGGTTGCGCAGCGCCCGCGCCAGCGGACACCCCGTCACCTTCCAGAACTCGGCCACGGCTATGCGGCCCGGGTCGAGCTTGCGGGCCGCACCCATCGACGAGAACAGCCGCGCACGCGACCGGCACGCGTTCATGATCAGCAGGGCTTTCGACGGAAGGTCATCGATGGCGTCGATGACGTAGTCGAACGAGTCCAGGTCGAAATCTCCGGCCGTTTCGGCCGAGTAGCGCCCGCATATCGCCGTGATCTCCAGCTCCGGATTGATGTCTTTCAGATGCCGGGCCAGCACATCGACTTTCGGCTCTCCTATGGTGGACACCGTGGCCGGCAGCTGCCGGTTGATGTTCGACACGTCCACGCAGTCGCTGTCTGCTATGGTCATGTGTCCGATGCCGGTGCGCGCCAGCGCCTCGGCGCACCACGACCCCACGCCGCCTGTGCCGATGACGGCCACGGCGACATCGTGTCGCATGGCCGTCATCATTTCGTCGCCGCCTACAGGGCGTGTGCGCTGGAATATCTCGTCGTAGCCCGGTGTCATAGATCTTCCTCGATCGAGAACGGATCGTCGCCCAGATCGTCATCCAGGTCGAGAGCCGGAGCCGGATCTTTCGGAGCCTCCTCGGTGTCCGTTGCGGCGGCAGCCGCAGGCTTGCGTGCGGTCTTCGCGCGGCCGGTGCGCTCGGCCGCCTTCATGGCCTCCGTGATCTTGGCGGCGATTTCCTCGAACAGCTCGGGATTGTCAGCCAGCACCAGCTTGGCTGCCTCGCGTCCCTGGGCCAGCTTGCTGCCGTTGTAGCTGAACCATGCGCCGCTCTTGGCTATGATGCCGTATTCCACGCCCAGGTCCACAAGCTCGCCCGTCTGCGAGATGCCTTCGCCGAACATGATGTCAAATTCCGCGCGCTTGAACGGGGGTGCCACTTTGTTTTTAACCACCTTCACCAGGGCGCGTCGGCCCAGGACGTCCTCGCCGTTCTTGATCGAGGCACGCGAGCGGATATCCAGGCGCACCGACGAGTAGAACTTCAGCGCGTTGCCGCCCGTGGTCGTCTCGGCCGGCCCGAACATCACTCCGATTTTCTCACGCAGCTGGTTGATGAAGATGCAGCACGTGTTCGTGCGGGCTATGGCGCCGGTGAGCTTGCGCATGGCCTGCGACATCAGTCGCGCCTGCAGGCCCACGTTGCGGTCGCCCATCTCGCCCTCGATCTCGTTCTTCGGCGTCAGCGCCGCCACTGAGTCTATCACCAGTATGTCGATCGCCGACGAGCGGATCAGCTGCTCGGCGATTTCCAGTGCCTGCTCGCCGTTGTCGGGCTGCGCCATAAGCAGGTTCTCGATGTCCACGCCGAGCGACTGCGCGTAGAAGCGGTCGAAGGCATGTTCGGCGTCGATGATGGCGGCGATGCCGCCCATCTTCTGTGCCTCGGCTATCGCGTGGATGGCCAGCGTCGTCTTGCCCGACGACTCCGGACCGTAGATCTCGATGATGCGGCCGCGCGGATAGCCGCCCACGCCCAGCGCATAGTTCAGGCCCACCGATCCGGTGGGGATTACCTCGATGTCCTCGATAGAGTCATCGCCGAGTTTCATTATGGCGCCGCGGCCGAAATCCTTCTCGATTTTGCCCAGTGCCTGTGCCAGCGCCTCGCGCTTGGCTGCCTGCGGATCGGCGGTAACGCCTTTTTTTGTCTTTTTTTCTGCTGCCATATCTTTTTTTGTTTTTAGAGATTTTCTTTTCTTTAATTTATGTATGTCAGGGAGTTGCTTCTCTCCGGTGATGCAAAGTTAATGCCTTGGTCGGGTAAATTTGCCGCACATGTGCCTTAACAAATGTTAAAACATGCATATTTTTTATCACGTCGCGAACCAATCGGAGCAAACCGTGTTTTAATAGTACATAGCAAAATTACTTTTTCCATTGCAAGAAATGTGATAATGATTGGTTTATTATCTGATGTGGAGACGCCGTGAGGCATCTCCACATTAGGTATATATACGTGTCTGCGGCGGCATCGGTCCGGGTGCGTCAGTCGGGAATCACCTTTCCGCGCAGGCGCAGGGTCGTGCGCTGCGACGACCGTGCCTTGGCGCCGCGGTAGCGCACCTTGATGTCCTTGTTCACCGAGCCTGCCTGGCCCTTGGGCGTGAATGTGATCTTTATTACGCCCGTGCGGCCCGGAGCAACCGGTTCCACCGGGTAGACGGGGCGCGTGCAGCCGCAGCCTGTCGACACGCTCAGCACGGCCACCGGCTCGTCCGATGTGTTGGTGAATGTGAATTCGTGCACCACCGGGGCCGATGACTCGCTCACGGTGCCGAAGTCGAATGTTTTTTCGGCGAAGGTGAGGATTTCCTTCGTGCCTGCCGAGGGCAGTGCCACGGCCATGATGACCAGCAGCAGTAGGGCGGTAATCTTATTTTTCATTCTGTGTGCTGAAATATCGTTGTAGTACGTCGCGCGCGGCCAGGAAGGAGCTGCGGCGGTTGTTTTCGACGTCGCGGTCGAGTTTCACGAGCATTGCCGCTATGTCGGGATCGTTGTAGAAGTTGGATTTGAGCTGTTCGTCTATGGTCTCGTACATCCAGTAGCGGGCCTGCTGTCGGCGCCGCCGCTCGAAATAGCCGTTTTCGGCCACGAAGGCGAAGTAGCGGTCGACCATGTCCCACACTTCGTCAATGCCCAGCTCGTAGTAGCCCGAGTAGCACAGCACTTCCGGCTTCCAGCCCGATGCGGCGGGCGGAAACAGCTGCAGCGCGCTGCGGAACTGTGCCTGCGCCAGCTGCGCGCGGTGGATGTTGTCGCCGTCGGCCTTGTTGATCACGATGCCGTCGGCCATCTCCATGATGCCGCGCTTGATGCCCTGGAGTTCGTCGCCCGTACCGGCGAGCTGGATCAGCAGGAAGAAGTCGACCATCGAATGCACGGCCGTCTCGCTCTGGCCCACGCCTACGGTCTCGACAAAGATGTTGTCGTAGCCCGCGGCCTCGCACAGCACTATCGTCTCGCGGGTCTTGCGCGCCACGCCGCCCAGGCTGCCTGCCGACGGGCTGGGGCGGATGAAGGCGTTCTCGTTCACGGCCAGACGCTCCATGCGCGTCTTGTCGCCCAGTATCGAACCGCGCGTGATCTCGCTCGACGGGTCTATGGCCAGCACCGCCAGCTTCGATCCCGGTTTCTTGAGCACGTGCAGCCCGAAGACATCGATCGACGTACTCTTGCCCGCCCCGGGCACGCCCGTCAGTCCGATGCGGCGCGAGTGTCCGGAGTAGGGCAGGCACTTCTCTATCACTTCCTGGGCGCGGGCATAGTGGTCGGGCGCCGTCGATTCGACAAGCGTCACGGCGCGCGACAGCATGGTGATGTCACCCTTCAGGATGCCTTCGACCAGCTCGCCGCTCTCGGGCAATGGTTTGCGGCGGCCGCGCCGCTGCAGGTAGGGATTCACTATCGGCGGCTGCTTCACGCCGCTGTTTACGGTCAGGCCGATGTATTGCGAGTCGTTTTCGGGATGTTCCATGGCTGCGGTGTCGGTGGGGATTCGGATCAGCTGCGTGTCTGCCCAGATCCGGTGATGAGGTATTTGTAAGTGGTGAGTTCGGGCAGGGCCATCGGGCCGCGTGCGTGAAGTTTCTGGGTCGATATGCCGATTTCGGCGCCGAAGCCGAACTGGCCGCCGTCGGTGAAGGCCGTCGAGACGTTGACGTAGACGCACGCCGCATCGACCCGCCGGGTGAACTCCCGGGCCGTCCCGGCGTTTTCGGTGACGATGGCTTCGCTGTGGCGCGAGGAGTAGCGGGCGATGTGCGCCAGAGCTTCGTCGAGGGAGCCGACGGTCCGCACGGCCAGCTTGTAGTCGAGGAATTCGGTCCCGAAGTGCTCCTCCGCGGCGGGGCGGAGCAGGCACGCGGGGTAGCGGCCTTCGAGTGCGGCGTACGCCTCCGCGTCGGCGTAGACCGTGACGCGTTCGGCGGCCATCGGGTCGCACAGTTCCGCGAGGTCCCGGAGCCGTTCGCGGTGGACGATGAGGCAGTCGAGGGCGTTGCAGACGCTCACACGGCGTGTCTTGGCGTTGCAGACCACGGCGCGGCCTTTCGCCAGGTCGCCGTCTGCGTCGAAATAGGTGTGGACGATGCC
>OLSQ01003279.1_pt1 | contig 10802 bp, 10 predicted proteins | sample 1672561 | NCBI WGS metagenome assembly OLSQ01 (sample SAMEA3136699, study PRJEB25190) | human gut metagenome | biome: human gut; feature: human-associated habitat; material: faeces | place: Austria | collected 2013 | reverse complement strand
TTCCTGTAGATGTTTTGCCTGCAGTTCCTGCAACTGAGCTTTCTCTGTATCGATGTTCTTTTCTTTGGCTGTTAATGACTGTTCTTTGCGTTCCAACACGGTTGCTTTCTTCTCGACAGTCTCTTCCTTAGAAAGGACTCTCTGCTCATACTTCTGCAGTTCTGCCCTGCGTTCTTTTGTCTCTTTTTCGAAGTCATGTCTCGCTTTTATAGTTTCTTCTTTTACTTCCAAAGAAGCTTCACGTTTCTTCGCATCTGCTGCTTTGATTGCTTCATCTATAATCTCTCTTGCTTTATCTTCTGCATTCCCGATCGTAATTTCCATTGCCTTCTTGCTTCTTGTATTCGCTACATAGGCAGATACCGGAACTGCGATAACCAGAGTTGCGATAATGGCTATAATAATACCAACCACAGGTTTCCTCCTTATTCAATTTTTTGTGTATTCACACTCATTTAATTTTATATGTTTTTAACATAAAAGTCAAGGAAGGGATACCTCTTCTGTTCGAATTATCATTGCTGTTTTTCCTTGGATCGTAAGTCCCCCTCCAAAATCAACGGAATCTCCTGTGATCAAATCAATCCCGCATCCTGCCTGAGCATCAAAATGTGCTGTAAATTCGCCATCACCACAGTTCATTGCAAAAATGATGCGGTCTTCATTCGTTCTTCTCTGGAATACAAGAACATCTGGTGCGATCGCTAATTGTAAGTAATCACCGTATTTTAAAGCTGGTGATCCAGCTCTTACTTTTGCCAATTGTGCGATATAGTTTGTTAATTCATTTTCTACTAAATCTTCTTTATGGATTCTTGGACGCAGGCTGTCATCACTTCCCTGTTCTTTCTTTCCTTCCATTCCCCATTCACTTCCATAGTAAACACCCGGAACTCCTGGCATCGCAAATTCCATTGCATAGATCAATGGTAAATGCTCTTTATCCTCTAACTGACTTGCGATTCTCTCCACATCATGGTTATCTACAAAATTATATAATGGAAGTCCTTTGTACAACGTCCATTCTTCTGGTCCAAACTGACGGTTTAGGGAATATCCGATCTCATGCATATTGTGTGTATTGAAACTTGAATACAAACCTTTATAACATTCATAATTTGTCACAGAATCCAACAGCTCTGGATTCACAAGCTGTGTGTAATCACCATGAAGCATTTCTCCGATCATCAAAAATTCTGGTTTCTTGCTGTGAACAAAGTCAACCAACACTTTCATGAAATTGCGGTTTAACATATAAGCAACATCCAGTCTTAATCCATCAATCCCTAATTTATCGATCCATATTCCGACAGATTCTAATAAATAATTTCTAACCTGTTCGTTGTCAAGATTTAATTTGACCAGTTCAAAATGTCCTTCCCATCCTTCGTACCAGAATCCATCATCATAGCAGCTATTCCCATCAAAATTAATATAGAACCAATCTTTATATGGAGAATCCCATTTCTTTTCTCTCACATCTTCAAATGCAAAGAACTCTCTTCCGACATGATTAAATACCCCGTCTAAGATCACCTGGATTCCTTCTTCATGCATGGCATCACACATCTTTTTAAAGTCTTCATTGGTTCCAAGTCTCTCATCGATCTTCTGATAATCTTTTGTATCATATCCATGATCACTGGATGAAAATACAGGTGAAAAATATACTGCATTCATTCCTAATTTTTTAATATGTTGAATCCAGTCTATCATCTCGAGAATTCCATGAGATGGCTGCCCATCTGTTAATGCTCTTAGTGGAAACACTTGATAAATCATTAATTCGTTCATTTTCATAGTCTCTTTTCCTTTCTGTCACTCTGTGCTTTTTAACGATTCAACCATATCGATTTTCTTCAATTGGAAATACACGAAGGCATTTACAAGAATCGAAAAAGCGATTGTTAGTAAAATACTGTAAATATAGCTTTGCACATAAATCTGCCTTCCAAACATGATCAAGTCAACTTCTGTTGTGAAGATTACGTATTTGTGTAAAATAATTCCTAAAATAATTCCTGCGATCGTTCCAAGGATCGTTAAAAGGATATTCTCTCGATACACATACGCTCCGACTTCACCATCATAGAATCCAAGAACTTTGATCGTTGCAAGTTCCATTCTACGCTCAGAAATGTTAATGTTATTTAAGTTATATAATACCACAAATGCAAGAAGTCCTGCAGATACGATCAGAACAACCACCACAATATTTAAGTTATTGACCATATCTGACATTGTCTTCTCATCGTCGGCACAAAAATGCAGTGTTGAGGCTTCATCTCTTGCAAGAATCTGTTTTCCATTTTCCTGCATCTTTTTCTTAGATATATTCTTTTCAATACAATATATACCTGTCGTTTGTGCTTTTTTATGATACAGTTTCTCATAAAGTTTTGGTGTCATGTAGACTTTATGCTGCATGTAATTTTCTGTGATCTGACTTATTTTTGCTGTGATCTGTTTATCTCCAGACCGTTGGATCTTGATCGAATCTCCTTTTTTCACACCAAGCAGGGACGCTGCCTTTTCTGTTAAGATGATCCCATCATCATCTAACTGATACTTTGTTTTACTCTTTCGATCCTGAAGGCTGATATAGCCATTCAGATCTTTTTTAGACATCGGCTGGATCATCGTTGCATCCTGTTTTTTCCCATTAGCACGGATCGTCACTGCAGATTCGCTTACTTCTATCAAATCTGTCATATGTTCTTGTTTCTTTGCATACTGGATCAGATCTTCTTTCTTTGTCTCGCTGATCCCGTCTTTGTGTGTGATCGAGAAATCATAAGTAATGATCTCCCCATACTGCTTTTCTGAGATTGCTGAAATCGAATCTTTGATTCCAAATCCTAAGAGTAATAATGCCATACATCCGCCGATTCCAAAGATCGTCATAAAGAATCTCTTCTTGTAGCGGAAGAGGTTTCGCATCGTTGCTTTCCAGATAAAACTTAATCGTTTCCAGATAAATGGAATCCGTTCTAACAAAATCCTTTTTCCTTCTTTTGGAGCAACTGGACGCATCAGCTGTGCAGGTTTTTCTCTTAATTCTTTATAACATGCAGATAATACTGCTAAAACAACAACTCCAACCGCCAGTCCACCTGCCATCACAGAATATTCGATCTCTAATGGCGTATAGACATCTCCCAGTCCTGTATACATCATTTTATAAGCGTTAATGATGATCCATGGAAGCAGTTTTTCACCGATCACTGCCCCTAGAATACTTCCACTAAGCGTTGCTGCGAGGGCATAGGTCACATATTTCATTGCAATATGAACTCCACTGTATCCCAATGCTTTCATCATACCGATCTGTGTTCTCTGCTCTTCGACCATACGTGTCATCGCTGTTAAGCTTACCAGTGCTGCAACTAAGAAAAAGATGACCGGTACCACTCGTCCTAATGCTGCAATTCTGTCTGCTTCCTGTCCGTATTCCACATAAGACTGCATCTTCTCACGGTTTAAGACATACCATTTCCCTTTCTTGATATCCTTAACATCCTGTCTGGCATCTGCAATCTTCTGCTCGGCTTCCTTGAATTTCTTTTCTGCTTTCTTTCTTGATTTCTTTAATTTTTTCTCCCCGGATGAAAGTTTTGATTCTGCTTTTGTAATCTTTTTTTCTCCGGAGGTGATCTGTTTTCTTGCTGATACTAATTTTGCTTCATTTGTTTTGATCGTTTGCTTTGCTTTCTTTAGCTGGCTGCTTTTTTGATCCAAGGTTGTTTCAGCCTTTGCAATCTTTGTCTTTGCCCTGCTGATCTGTTTTTTCCCTACATTGATCTTGCTTCTTGCTGTCTTGATCTGTTCTTTTCCTGCATTAATCTGTGCTAAGGAAGCTTTCGCTTCTTCCTGTGAGATCATTCCAGCCTGCATGGCACCCTGAATCTGCTGTTCTTTTGTCTGTAAGTTCTTCTCCTGTGTCTTTAGCTTTGCCTCCTGTGTTTTTAATTCTTTGCTTTTTGTCTTTAACTGCTTTCTGGCATTCTGAATCTGTCTGATCCCTGACTGATACTGAGCTTTTGCATTCTTGATCTGTTGCTCTCCATCAGAGATCTCTTTCTTGCTTTTCGCTAATTTTGCTTTGGAATCTTTGATCTTTTGTCTGGACTTCTTTAGCTTTTTCTCGGCCTGATCTAGTTTCTTATATGCTTTTTTTCGTTCTTTTTTGAATTTCTTTTCTTTCTTGTCGATCTTCTCTTCGGCTTCTTTCTGAACAGATTTTAACCGTTTCTCATTTTCTATTTTGGAAATATCTTTGATCTCTTCTTCCAGCTGTTTTACTTTGTTTTTGTAAGCATCACTGTAGGCTCTCTCTTGCTTCACTCCCTTCGCAGTCAGATAAACTTCTGTATAGATATCTGAGGAAAATTCTGATGGTTGCACCACAATAAAGCCTGACAACGTTCCCGTTCCAATGCCAGTGCTTCCTCTGGATCTTGAAAGATATTCTGATGAACTTCCGATTCCTGTGATCTTATAGGTTGTATCTTTCAGAGTATCCTTAAGATCATCTTCATTTCCAGAAGACAAATTTAAAACATCCCCTGTTTTCAAATCATTTTGCTGGGCATACCATTCATCTACCAGACATTCTCCCGATGCTTGTGGAAGTTTTCCATCTATGATCGTTATCTGGTTTAATTTATCAGTCTTCCCCATAACTTTGATCGCATGTTCTTCGTCACTTCCCTGCTTCCTTGCGATCACATCTACAGAATGTCCTCCTTCGACCGACTGCACATTTTTTAACTTCCGAAGGGCTGTCAGATTCTCTTCTGAAATCCCAAGTGTTCCCATGACTTTGACATCCATCAGCCGACTTCCATCAAACTGGTGGTCTGCTGTGATATGCATATCTTTTTGTGTCACACGGATTCCTGAATAGAATGCAACGCCCAGTACAACGATAAAAAAGATTGATAAAAATCTCGGAAGAGTTCCTGTGATCGTTCTGTATATATCTTTATGTAATGCCGTTTTCTTCATACGCATTTCCTACCATTCAATCGTCTCCACCGGCTGAGGGTGTTCGTTTATCGTAATATTGCTGATCTTTCCGTTCTTCATCTCGATCACACGGTCTGCCATCGGTGCGATCGCAAGATTATGTGTGATCACAACCACTGTTTTTCCTTTCTTGTGACAGGTATCCTGCAATAATTTTAAAATAGATTTTCCTGTCTGATAATCCAGGGCACCAGTTGGCTCATCACAGAGCAAGATCTTTGGATTCTTTGCCAATGCACGTGCAATAGAAACTCTCTGCTGTTCCCCACCAGATAACTGCGCAGGAAAATTATTCAGACGGTGTCCAAGTCCCACATCTTTTAATACTTCTTCTGCTTTCAGAGGATTCTTACTGATCTGAAGTGCCAATTCTACATTCTCTGTTGCAGTAAGATTGGGCACCAGATTGTAAAACTGAAATACAAATCCTATGTCATCTCTTCGATATCCTGTCAGTTGTTTTTTATTCCATTTGGAGATATCTTCTCCATCAATATAAACAGCGCCACTGGTCGCAGTATCCATACCTCCTAAAATGTTCAAAACGGTAGTTTTTCCTGCACCACTGGCGCCAATGATCAAGGCGAACTCACCCTGATCCACCGTAAAATCGATCCCATCTACGGCTTTGGTGATCACCTCTCCTGTCTGATATATTTTCTTTACATTTTCTAACCGAATCAACTCCATAAATATGTTCTCCTTTACGTACAATTTTAACATATTTTCATTGATTCGACTAGTCTGCTACTTAAACTGATTTAATGATTCATCATATTCGTATCCGATCATGGAAAGCTTTTGTTTTACTTCATTTTGATCAAGATCGAGTGACTTACAAAGGTCTTCATATGAATCATAAAAATCTCGTAATTGTGTATTGATGTAGCTTAACAACATCACTGGATCTTTTGGTATCATGTCTGTCTGCTACTCAAAATGTGATTAAACATACTCACATCGAGATAATGTAGACTCTCACGAGTTCTACTTACTACTTCATCGTGTATGCTTTGGATTGACCGAAATCATATCTACTCACAAGTTCTTGTACACTCCACAGTCGTAAATTCCCGAAATAGCCTTCGGTACATACCTACGTTTGCGTTTATTTATGCAATTTCGTAAGTCGTAGCATCTCTCAAATTAAGTGCAGCATTGAAATCTCTATCTTCGCTATAACCACAATCACATTTGAAAATTCTATCTGAAAGTTTTAAATCTTTCTTGATTGCTCCGCAACAGTGACAGGTTTTAGATGATGGATACCATCTGTCTACAACTCGAAGTTCAATTCCGTTTTCATTGCATTTCGCCTGAAGCTTTATTCTGAATTCATAAAACTTCTGCGAAGCAACTGCCTTTGAAAGATGTTTGTTCTTCATCATTCCTGATATATTTAAATCTTCTATCGTTATATAAGATGGTTTGGTTTTCACTATCTCTGCGATTGTTTTATTGATGTGATCCGTACGAATGTTATCAATTTTATGATGAAGTTTCTGTACTTTAAGCCTCTGTTTTTGTATATTTGCTTTTTGAGTAGATTCTCCTTTCTTTAAATTTTCATACTTTCGAGAAAGATTTTTCTGTTCTCGAATAAGTTGTTTTCCAAGTTTTTTTAATCTTACTGATCTATTAATGTTCTTATAAATTTTACCATTGGAAACAATGGCAAAATCCTTTATCCCTAGGTCGATACCAATTCCTTCATTGAAACTATTAGCTATCTTGTTATTTGGGATTTCTACAAGAGCTGAAACATAGTATCTATCAGCTTTTATTGACACATGACCGCTTTTAATTACATATCCATCTTTTGTTGTTGGAATATATCCTTTTTCTTTAATGCGAACCCAACCAAGTGATGGAATATTGATCCTGTGTCTTTGACAACGGCAATCTTTTGGATTGTTCTTTACAAAATACATTTTCACATCAGATCTATTCTTCTTTTTGAATCTAGGGAAACTATTCTGATGTTTAAAAAATCTTGTAAATGCGGCTTGTCCATTATTTACTGCTTGTGTTACTGCTTTTGAATAAGCTTCCTTAATCCAAAAACATTCTGGATGCTTTGGAAGATACTCATTGTTAAGCCATACTCTAAATTGGTTACTGCTCATAAACTTTTCGCCTTTATTATAAAGCTCTTTATTATGAGCAAGGTAGAAGTTGTAAATATATCTACAAGTTCCTATTGTTTTACGAATTTTGGCTTTCTGCTCCTCTGTTGGATTTATTTCTGTCTTGAAGCTCTTTAGCAATTTCCTCATCCCTTTCTATTTGTTTTTTATACTTACGAAGCCCATACAGCCTACAAGAGAACACATGGAGTATTGAAACAATATCCTGCACAAGTTCTTCTTGTGGTGATAGTTCCTCATTGTTTACTACCACTATAGTCGTATTAAACTTCATACAGAATTTTTCAAACCAATCATAACCAAATCTAATAAATCTATCTTTATGGGTTACTATTATGGTTTTAATTTTTTGTTCCATTACTTCATCTAATAATTTGTTCCACTTTTTACGGTTGTAATTAAGACCACTTCCATAATCTTCAATACACTGGTCTACAATAATTCCTTTTGCGTTACAAAACTGTCTTAAAAATGCAACTTGATTTAGTAAATCATCTTTTTGATTTCTTGTAGACACTCTAGCATAAATAACTACATGACGCTTATCATTTTCAGTATTTATACCTTTAAATTGTAGATACTGGTCATAAGTGTAATAGCGTCTATTAGTTGGAGTTCGGTTTGCTTTTAGAGTTCCTTCTCTGTCCTAACGTTGTAATGTCTTAACAGATACACCTAAAAATTCAGCAAAATCTTTTGGCTTATAATTTGTGATATTTGATGTATTCATTATAGCACTCTCCTTTGAGTATATTTAAATACATTTAATCACATTTGTTAATTATTTTAGATTCTTAATATTTCCTCCTAATATCTTTGTCTTTATACTTCTGTCACTTATATCATAAAATATTATTTAAAAAATTGGTTGTAGACCCGCCATTGTTGATCAGTGATGATAAAACAAACTCTTTCAAAACAAAATATGATATAAATGTTGCAACCAATATGGGGATCAATACAACATATGCGATCATATCTTTCTTCGTATTCGGATAACTCATCATTGCAACGATCATATAGATCATACCAAGGACTCCTCCAACTACAATGATCAGAATCGCGAACTGATACATTCCTAAAAACAATCCTAAAATTCCAAGGATCCATCCTAGACTTAATCCCAAAGATCTCATTCCTGCGATCTGACAGCTTTGAAACCAATTGATATCCGCTTCTGCCACCGCTTTCATTAATCCCATGACAAGTGCTGCGATCACAAGTGATACGATGATCACGATAATTCATTTTTCTTCATTCTTTTCTCCTCTTCTCTCGTAATACCGGTCAACACCATCTGCAATTCCTTCTGCAAGCATTGATTGATAATGATTGTCCGATAACTTCTGGTCTTCCTCTGGGTTTGACATAAATCCCATCTCAACGATCGTCACTGGAATCTTACTCCAGTTGATCCCTGTCATCTCATCTGTCTGCGTTACACCGCGGTTCACTGCCCCAGTCCTTCTGCATAATGTACTTACCACACATTCTGAAAGTTCCTGACTATCTGCCGCGATCGATCTGCAATATGGATTCGATAATGTCGGACTCATTGTCAACGCCCCATTTGCAGACTGAGAATCTGCACTATTGCAATGAATCCTTAATAAAATATCTGAACCACTTTCATTTGCCATAAGAGCACGCTTTTTATTGCTGAGTGACACATCATTCGTCTCACGAATCATATATACGTCATATCCTCTCGCGATCAATGCACTTTTTAGCTTTAACGAAACTTCCAAATTCACCTGATATTCTGTTCGTTTTGTGACAACACCTTCGGTTCCTGAGGATACCATCGGTTTTGTCTTATCAGAACCAGGTCCGATCGCTTCTTTTTCACTCATCTGTTTCTTTTGGTGTCCTGCATCAATTGCGATCTTTATACGATCTTCCTGTTGTTTTGATTATTCCTGATCAATCGTTACTTCATTCTTTTTTTGTGTTGTCTTTTGCTTGATGATCTCTGTTCTTTTTTCTGTCGTTGGTTTTGGATGATCTTCACTGATCATTTCATCATCATTGCTGCATCCAGCACAGAAAAAACAAAGGATCATACATAAGATCATGATCTTCCATATCTTTTTCATACCTTTTATCCCTCTCATTAATAATGCTGCAGTTGTTCTATGGCTCTACAACATGAAGCTCTCCTGTCACAGAATCCATCACATATCCAGATATCTTCACATCTTTTGGGATCAATGGATGTTTTCTCAACATTTCCACAGAATCTTTTACAGAACTTTCCACACAGTCAAATCCTTCCAGCCATGTATCAAAATCAATACCACAATGACGGATCAGCTCAATCTTCTCCTCATCGACTCCTCGATCCATCATATGTTTTATCATCATATCACTATTAATATGCTGTACCCCACAGTCGCTATGTCCAATGACCATGACTTCCTCTATTCCAAGTTCAAAGATTCCGACTAAAACACTTCGTACCACACTTCCGAAGGCATGGCTTACTACCCCACCGGCATTCTTGATGATCTTCACATCTCCATTCCTGATCCCAAGGGCTGCCGGCAAAAGTTCTGTCAGTCTTGTATCCATACAAGTGATAATTGCGATCTTCTTGTCTGGATATTTGCTTGTCTTGTATTGTTCATACTTCTTTTCTTCTACAAATTCTTTGTTATATTTTAAGATTTCATCTATCATAACTTCTACTCCCTACCTCAATGTAATATCTGCTGTTTTTCCCTTGCAGGCTTTTAAATAATCTTCGGTCGTAAGTTCAATCTGGATTCCATTTTTACCGCCACTTACAATGATCTTCTCCTGTGCATTGGCGCTTTCATCAAGTACTGTTGGATAGTCTTTCTTCATTCCGATTGCTGTACATCCACCGCGGATATATCCTGTGATCTTGTTGATATCCTTGACATGGATCATCTCCACAGACTTCTCACCTGCTGCCTTTGCTGCTTTCTTAAGATCTAATTCCTGATCGATCGGAATGACAAATACAAAATACCCTCCACCTTTTCCTTCAGTCACGAGGGTTTTAAATACTCTTTCATATGGTTCATTTAACATATCTGCGATGGTAATTCCATCAATAAATTCTTTACATTCATAACGATGTACTTCAAATGGGATCTTTGCTCTCTCAAGCATCCGCATTGCATTTGTTTTTGGTTCTTTCTTTGCCATCTTATAATGTCCTCCTTACTGATCGTTTTATCTGGCAAAATTTACTTTTGACACTCTCATCATATTTCACCTTGCAAATACTCCATAGATCAAAGAAACATAACATGCAAAATCTCCGATTCTTTTTCTTTGATATCCAAGTTCTTCTCTCCATTTTGCTTCTTTGCCATGCTCTTTTGTATATGCTGCCAATTCATCTAAAGAATGGATCACGCTATCGTGCATCACTGTCCTGTCATCATTGCTTCTGTCTGTCTTCGGTGTGATCTTCCAATGTGCGCGGAGGCTTCCATAATCGATCATACAATGAAGTGCATGATCCCATAACTTGTCATAGATCTCATCTTCTTCAAGATTCTCTTCTAACAGTTCTTCATAAACCTTCATCGCCTGCTCAAATTCAAGATCATCTGGCATTTTTAGATAATTCTCATATATAAAATCTTTCTGCAT
>OLSQ01003272.1_pt1 | contig 10816 bp, 8 predicted proteins | sample 1672561 | NCBI WGS metagenome assembly OLSQ01 (sample SAMEA3136699, study PRJEB25190) | human gut metagenome | biome: human gut; feature: human-associated habitat; material: faeces | place: Austria | collected 2013 | reverse complement strand
GCTCAGTACGCGCCCCAGCCGCCGCTGCGTTTCGCCCGTGATGGCTTCAAACTCGCGGCTGGTGCGGCTCTCGCGGATGACGTCCTGCTCGGTGTAGACCGGCGCCTGCGCCGCGTCCAGATGGCGCTGCGGCTCCTGCGGCCAGAGCCCCAGCTGCTGCAGCGTCGCGCAGGCGAGGTCATACCGCGCCTGGCTCATGCGGAGCGCCTGCGCCGCGTCGCAGAGCGGGCGGTCAGCCGCAAGATAGAGATACAGAAGCGCCGCGTCGCCGTTGGCGGCGGCAAGCAGCCGCTGCAGCGCTTCGGAGGATACTGTGAGCGCATTCTCCGCCATGGCGGACGCCCCCTTTCCTGTTAACCAAAGTCAAACGCCAGATACACGTCCGGCATCCTGTCCGCCGAGAGCCATTTGCACATGGCAAACGGCTGCGTGCCGCCCGCCGTGCGCATGCGGCAGGTTTTGGCCGGCAGCTTTTTTAAGAGCGCGGGCAGGACGGACCCGTCCGGCAAAATCTCATCCACAACGAGCGTCTCGCCGTCCAGATGCGCGCAGGCGCAGCCATAGTGGCTGCCGATCTCCAGCCGGTAAAAGCCCGCCATAGACGCCTGATAGCGCAGATCCGTGATCGAATAGCGTACATGCGGTTCGTCATAGAGGACGGTCTCCCGCAGGCCCGCATAGTCGACCGGCGTCAGCGGCTCGCATACGCCGCGCGCCTCGGGCACGGGGCCGTCGTCAAAGAACTCGCTCTTCTGCGCGCAGAAGCCCATCGTTTCATAATACGCGCGCAGCTTCTCCGTCGCAGGGACGAGCAGCAGGCAGTCGAAATACCGCTTTTTCAGCTCCTTTTCCGCGAAGGCCAGCAGCTTCCGGCACACGCCCTGCTTCCGGAAGTCCGGATGCGTGGTCACGGCGTAGAGATACGCGGCCTTCGCCGTGCGCTCGCCCCAGGCGAGCTCCTGCGGCAGCGCGTAGGCCGCGGCGATGAGCCGCCCGTCCTCCTCCGCGCAGAAGCCGGTCGCCGCAGGGTAAGAGATGGCAAAAAACGCCTCGATCTCCTGCTCTGTATCGCCGAAGCCCAGCGCCCAGAGCGCCTTGAGCTGCGGCAGATCGTCCAGATTCGTCTTGCGCAGGCGCATGCTCAGTTCTCCTTCCAGTCGGCGACGTATTTTTCCAGCAGCACCGTCGGCTGGTACGACTCCTTCGCGCGGCGCAGGCCCTCGGAGCCCATGTCGTCCTCGCGGTTGAGGAACTGTACCTCGGGATACTTCTCCGCGATCATGCGGGAGAATTCCCGGTTGATCATGGCGTAGGCGCCGTTCACGTCCGGGAAGGCCTTTTCAAAGCCGACGTCATAATAGTCTCGGTTCATGCGGCTGCCCATGGAGAACGCGATGATCCGCTCGCCGTCGGACAGCAGCAGCCCGTCCATCTCCAGCTCGTCAAAATGGTCGAACGCGCGCTGCAGCGCGGTCTTTTCCAGCTGCAGCTGGTCGAGCTCCTGCGCGTTCACCGCGGGCTCGTGCGTCTCGTACCAGACGCGGAGCATCTCGTGGCACTGCGGCAGATTGTCGTCCGTGATGGGCGCGGTGAACCAGTCGGGGAATTCATCCTCAAAGCGGTTGCAGTGGTTGCGCTTCGACTGCAGCTTTTTCCCGTGCAGCTCCGAAAGCTCCTCGACGGTGTAGATATAGTCATAGGAATTGCGGCAGGCGGTAAACTCGAACTTCCCCGGGTACAGCGCCTCCAGCTCCTCCTTCTTGTCCTTGGTCAGGCTGCGCAGGCGCAGCGGACCGCCGCGCTCCGCGGCGTCGGCGCGGATGGCCTCGATGGCCCCCTTGATATCGCCCGCGCCTGCCGGGTAGAGATAGACCTCCCGGCCGCGCCAGGACGCGTGCTGCGTCAGATGATCGCCGACGCGGCCCAGCTCCCCAAAATAATCGGACCAGAGATACATACAGCTGAATGCATATTCCGCGCCGGGATACTCGCAGTTTTTCAGAATTTCATGCGCCCATACGCGGTCGGCGGCCTCTGCCTTGTGGAAAGAGATCATAAAAAATCCAGACTCCTGTCTTTTCGTAGAATTGTTTTTGATTCTCTGTCAGTATAACACGGCTGTCAAATATTTCGCAACAGCGTTGACAAAAATACGCAAAGCGGATACATTATATCTGAATAGCCCCTCTTTCATTCGGAGCGGGCGGAAAAGAGGAAAATACTATGTGCGAAGCATGCAAAAAGACATTTTATATCACCACGCCGATCTACTATCCCTCGGCGAAGCTGCACATCGGCCATACCTACTGCACCGTGGCGACCGACGCCATGGCCCGCTATAAGCGGCTGCAGGGCTACGACGTGATGTTCCTGACCGGCACCGACGAGCACGGCCAGAAGATCGAAGACAAGGCAAAGGCCGCGGGCGTCACCCCGCAGCAGTTCGTCGACAACATCGTCGCGGGCCCGAAGGGCATCCTGGACCTCTGGAAGCTGATGAACATCTCCAACGACCGCTTCATCCGCACGACGGACGATTATCATGTGGAGTCCATCCAGAAGATCTTCCGCAAGATGTATGAGAACGGCGATATCTATAAGGGCGAATACAAGGGCAAATACTGCACCCCCTGTGAGAGCTTCTGGACCGAGAGCCAGCTCAAGGATGGCAAATGCCCCGACTGCGGCGGCGAAGTCCACGACGCGTCGGAGGAAGCCTATTTCTTCCGCCTCTCCAAATACGCCGGCCGCGTGCGTGAGCTGCTGACGACGACCGACTTCCTCCAGCCCAAGTCCCGCGTCAACGAGATGGTCAACAACTTCATCGATCCGGGCCTCGAAGACCTCTGTGTCTCCCGTACCAGCTTCACCTGGGGCGTGCCGGTCGATTTCGATCCGGGCCATGTGGTCTACGTCTGGGTCGACGCGCTGTTCAACTACACCACGGCGCTCGGCTTCATGAACGAGAAGTATCACGACTACGACAAATACTGGCCCGCGGACGTACACTTCGTCGGCAAGGAGATCGTCCGCTTCCACTCCATCATCTGGCCCGCCATGCTCATGAGCATGGGTATGCCGCTGCCGAAGCACGTCTACGGCCACGGCTGGCTCGTCATGGACGGCGGCAAGATGTCCAAGTCCAAGGGCAACGTCGTCGACCCGTATCTGCTGGCGGAAAAATTCGGCGTGGACGCGCTGCGCTTCTTCCTGCTGCGCACGTTCCCCTTCGGCTCCGACGGCAACTTCTCCAACGAGCTGCTGATCAACACGATCAACATTGACCTTGCCAACGATCTCGGCAATCTCGTCTCCCGCACGACGGCGATGGTCGAAAAGTACTTCGGCGGCACGCTGCCCGAGGCACGTGAGGCCGGCGAGGCCGACGAGGCGCTCATCTCCATGCTCTCTGGCCTGCGTGACCGGTATGAGGCGCAGATGGAGAAGTTCCAGTTCCAGAACGGTCTGGAGGAGATCTTCAAGTGCATCCAGCGCGCCAACAAGTATATCGACGAGACCATGCCCTGGACCCTTGCCAAGGACGAGGCGAACAAGCCGCGGCTGGCCGCCGTCATGTATAACCTGCTCGAGTCCATCCGCATCTGTGCGACGCTGCTGTTGCCGTTCATCCCGGAATCCTGCGGCAAGATCTTCGCACAGATCGGCGCAGGCGCCGACGTCTGCACTTGGGACGCCGCCAACACCTGGGGCAAGCTCCCGCAGACCGTGACCGTCCACAAGGGCGAGGCCATCTTCCCGCGCATCGACGCGCCCAAGGCGCTGGCCGAGCTCGAGGAGCTCGAGGCCGCGCAGAAGCGCGCCCTGCTGCCCGCCGTTGAGGTCGAGCCGCAGCTCGAGGAAAAGGTCGACTTCGACACCTTCTGCAAATCCGACTTCCGCGTCGTCAAGGTCAAGGCCTGCGAGCGCGTCAAGAAATCCGACAAGCTCCTGCGCTTCACGCTCGACGACGGCACCGGCACCGACCGGCAGATCCTCTCCGGTATCGCGAAGTTCTACGAGCCGGAAGCCCTTGTCGGCAAGACGCTCGCCGCCATCGTCAACCTCCCGCCCAGAAAGATGATGGGCCAGGAGTCGTGTGGCATGCTGCTCTCCGCCGTGCATAAGGAAAAGGGTGAAGAAAAGCTCCACCTCGTCATGCTCGACGACGCCATTCCCGCCGGCGCCAAGCTCTGCTGAATCCCCCCGGGCCTCCCTCCGGAGGCCCGGTTTTTTCTCTTCGCCAGAAAACGGTTGCTTTTTTGCAAAAAAGATGCTATGATATCCAAGAACTCCACGCAGGATCCATGCAACGCAGGATTCGTACATCGGTAGTACATCGGCTTCCCAAGCCGAGGAGGCGGGTTCGACTCCCGTATCCTGCTCCAAAAAAGAAAAGCCATCCAAACGGATGGCTTTTCTTTTTGGAATCCGGCTCCCGCAGCGCCCCCTGCCGGTCACGATTTTTTGATCGCTATTCTCCCGAAAGTGTGGTAATTTATTTGTGCTGCGAAGAAGGGGGCGAGACACCATGATCTATGTCATGTCTGATATCCATGGGCAGAAGCGGCGGTTTGATTCCGTCATGAGGCAGATCGGCCTGCGGGCTGAGGACACGCTCTATGTCCTCGGCGACGTGATCGATCGGAATCCGGACGGCATCGGGATCCTCCGCCGGATCATGGCGATGCCAAATGCCAACATGCTTCTGGGCAACCACGAACTGATGATGATGAACGCGCTTTATTACCCTCCCCCGGCGGATGAGGACTGCCCGGGATCCTACTATGAACGCAAACAGGCTCTGTGGTATCGAAACGGAGGCCAGGTCACGCACGACCATCTGAAGTGCATAAAGAAGACTGTTCGGCAGGAGATCTTCGAATACCTGGACAAGCTGCCGCTCAACGTAGAGCTGGCGGTGAACGGCAGGCCATACATTCTGACGCACGCGGCCCCCGTGGATTTGTACGAAAGCTGCGGCGGCAAATACAAATGTGCGCGGGATTTCGCTGTCTGGATGCGATTTGAGAAATTTCCGGTTCTGGAGGGCCGGACCGTCATCTTCGGTCACACGCCGACCCACCATTTTCAGCCCGACGATCCCATGGCAGTATGGGATGCGCCCGGCTGGATTGGGATCGACTGCGGCTGCATGCTCCCCGAAACAGGCGATCCTCGCTCAGGCCTCCGCGGCCGACTGGCGTGCCTCCGCCTGGATGACATGCGGGTCTTCTATTCCGAGGAACCGCAATACGGTGATCCTGAAGAAGCGGAAAATCAGCGCAGCGGATGCGCGCGGAAGCATACATAGATGTGTCCTCTTGATACAAACGCCCATCATCCCGCCGGATGGTGGGCGTTCTTTTCGCTCCTTCTCGGTCCGCCTCCCTGGTCCTTGTTGCCCTTGTACAACAGTTTACGGAAAATGCGGTGGGATCTTATTGGAATTACCGATTGCGGAACGGGGCGAAATCGTGTAGTATATTAGCGTGGTAAATCGGTAATTCGATAAAGCAGCACGTGCAGGAAGCTCACCGGCTTCCCGGCCGCTGCGGACCGTTCCGCTTGCAAGCCGGACAGAAAGGAGAAACCAACATGAAATCTCTCACCAAACGGGCCCTATGCCTCTGTCTTTCCCTGATCCTCGTATTTGGTCTTGCCGCCTGCAGCGCGGCGGGCGGCAAAAAAGCGGAGCGGCTGTCTCTCGATGCCCGCCCCGACGCGCCCAGCGAGATCCCGGAGGGGCTGGACATCGACTGGAACGCGCGCTACACCTTCGCAGAGCTGGAAGCGCAGCTCTCCCAAATGGCCGAACAGTATCCCGACATCACCGACCTCTATTCCATCGGCACCACCTGGCAGGAGCGTGATCTCTGGTGCCTGGAGATCACCAACAAGGCGATCCCGGCCGAGGAGAAAACAGGGATCGGCGTCTTCGCCAACATCCACGGCGGCGAGCGCGAAAGCGCCTCCTCTGCCATGTACACCGCCTGGTGGCTGACGCTCTCCTCTGGTGACGCCTATGTCAAGGGTCTGCTCGACGCCTACACGATCTATGTCATCCCGGTCATCAACCCGGACGGCTATGAGCAGTCCTTCGTCGTCAACACCCGCCCGAACCTGCGCCCGCAGGACGCAAACGGCAACAACATCCCTTCAGCGATCCCTACACGGACATCGACGGCGACGGCTTCATCGCCACGCTCTATCGCGGCAAGGCGGACGACACGCCGTCGCGGGATCTCCCCGTCTTCGGCATGGAGAGCCCGGACTGGGATGAAAACGGCGCGCTCGGCGACGATCCGCGCACCAGCGGGATCGACATGAACCGCACCTTCGATTACCAGTGGAACCGGTATGACATCGAGACGAAGGACGGCCAGCAGGTCGGCAATGTGAACTGGACCACCGCCGGCACCGCCCCCGCCACCGAGCCGGAGATCCAGGCGCTGCAGCGGTTTTTGTACACGCACGACATCGACGCCCTCGTCTCGCTGCACACCGGCATCCAGTCCGTCCTCTACCCGTGGTGCTATCGCGCCTACGACGCGGAAAACCCCGACGACGCCGAGATCCCGTTCATGAAGCAGACCGCCGCCCAGATGGCGCAGGCCTTCCAGGACTACACCGGCCGCGGATTTTACAGCATGAGCTCCAACGAGGATTACCCCACCGCCGCCGAGCTGATCGACTACGCATACGGCCGCTACAATATCCACGCCTACACGATCGAGGTCTACAGCCCCGGCAAGTCGGAGAACGGCGATATCAGCAGCTGCAAGTGGGAAAACACCATGCCCGAAGCGAAGTGGTTCTTCTACTCCCGCGATGAGATCCGGGACACGCTCGGTCTGGACCCGGACGCCATCACCGACAAGGACGGCGTGGGGATTGCCGCCGACGAGGGGCTGTGGTTCTATACCAGCCCGACCAACCAGATGATCAGCCGCGCGCCCGAGGAGCAGGACGTCATGGTCCGCGGCTGCCGCGACGCCATCCTGACCATGCTGGAAAGCGAGCCCAGCGGAGCCGGCTATCAGAACCCGGGCTTCTACAAGTAACGCTCCCCAGAAACGATAAAAAGAACGCCATCCGCCCGGATGGCGTTCTTTTTCTATGCATGCGTTTACCCCATCCCCTGCAGGACGGCTGCGGCGCGGTCGGGGTAGTCGGTGATCAGGGCGTCGGCGCCGACGCTGGCGAGGTAGGCGAGGTCAGCTTCGTCATTCACGGTCCAGTACTGCATGGCAAGGTCATGCGCATGGGCGAAGTTGATGATGGTCGTCGTTCCCAGATTCAGGCCATAGCTCTCTCTTGCGTCGCCGAAGGGCAGCTGGAGCACGTCGTAGGAGCAGGTGAAATCCTTTTTGCCGGTCAGGGCGGCAAAATAGAACTGCACGACCTCCTCCGGGCTGGCGCTGCGGTGGGTGTCGGGGTAATTGGCCGTGATGTAGGCCGCGACCTCGTCGCGGAAGCTGCCGATGATGACCCGGTCGAGCAATCCCCGCTCTTTCAGCGTCGCGTACAGCTGATCCGCCGCGGCCAGACCGGTCTCGCCGCCGTCCTTGATCTCAATGATGTAGCGGAATTCCCCGGCCGCGGTCAGATAGTCCAGCACCTCGTCGAGGGACAGGATCCGCAGCTCGTCCGGCACGGCCTCGCCGTGGAGGCCGGCATACGGCGCCTCGCCCGCGTCGGTCACAAACTGCGCCGCCATGTTCAGCTGCTTGAGCTCTGAGAGCGTCTTGTCGCGGACGAGGACATTCTCCGCGCCGAATACGGCCGCAGCGTCCGACACGCGGTCCAGCGTGGCGTCGTGCGAGAGCACCAGAATGTCATCCGCCGTCATATGCAGGTCAAATTCGAAATAATCCACCGCAAAATCCGGATCTTCCACGCAGCCGCGGAACGCGGCCAGCGTCTCCTCCGGATAATCGCCCGCGCCGCTGCGGTGCGCCGAAATTGCCGTTTCGCCGGTGATGAAGGGGTTGTCCGTGTCGTACCGCTTCACGTTTTTCGGATCCGACCGGTGGAAAAACTGCGCAATGCCGACGATCGCGATCACCAAAACCACACACAGCAGCACCAACAGGCATCTGCCGATCACTTTCCATGCTTTCACTGTCATTCTCCTAACTGTCGGTTTTTGTATCAGGAACATTATAGCATACCAGCCGCGGCTGTCACGTAAAATGTTTCTTCATTCTATCTGAAGTTTCTGCGCAGGTTCTGCGGTGGCTTTTCCGGCGGGGCGTTGCAATCGGGGATGGACTGTGGTACTGTAGGGGTATCAGATCCCTGCACAGGAGCAGCGGCCGGATTTACGGACCTGCAAAGATGAAGGAGGAACCAGCATGCTGAACAAATTCTGCAAGAAGCCATTGTATGAGGTGACGCGTACGATGGCGCGGGTCGCCATGGGCGTACAGAAGGCGGAGACGGTCATCAAAAACGCCCGTCTGGTCAACGTCTGCACGGCGGAGATCCAGGAGGGCATCGACGTTGCGATCGCCGAGGGCCGCATCGCGCTCGTGGGCGACGCATCGCACTGCATCGGGCCGGAGACGAAGGTCATCGACGCGAGCGGCCAGTACATCGCGCCCGGCTTTATGGACGGGCATATCCACGTGGAATCGTCCATGATCTCCGTGGGCGAATATGCGAAGGCGGTCGTCCCCTGCGGCACGACCGGCATTTTCATGGACCCGCATGAGATCTGCAACGTCTGCGGCAAGGACGGCGTCCGGATCATGATCGAGGACGCGAAGCGCTCCCCACTCAAGGCCATGTCGAACGCGCCCTCCTGCGTGCCGGCGGTCGCCGGGTTTGAGGATACCGGCGCGGCGATCCGCGCGGACGATATCCGCGAGATGATGACCTGGGACGGCATCATGGGTCTTGGCGAGATGATGAGCTTCCCGAACGTGATCGGCGCGGAGGAAAACATCCACGCAGAGCTGGCCGAGACGCTGAAGTCCGACAACATCATCACCGGTCATTTCTCCATCCCCGACACCGGCGCTGCGCTGAACGCCTACATCGCCTCCGGCATCCGCTGCTGTCATGAATCCACCCGGGCCGAGGACGTGCTGGAGAAGATGCGCCACGGCATGTATGCGCTCATGCGCTACGGCAGCGCCTGGCACGATATGCCGGTCATCATCAAGGCCGTGCTGGACAACAGGATCGACGACCGCTTCGCCTGCCTGATCTCCGACGACACGCACCCGGACACGCTCATCAACGAGGGCCATCTGGACCACATCGTCCGCTGCGCCGTCAAGGAGGGGCTCGACCCCATCAAGGCGATCCAGTATGTGACGATCAACGTCGCGACCTGCTTCCGCATGGACCACGAGATGGGCAGCATCACGCCGGGCAAGTGCGCGGACATCGTGTTCTTTGACGATCTGCAGGACATCCGCATCACCCGGACGATGATCGACGGCGACGTCGTGGCGGAAAACGGGCAGATGTGCGTGGAGATCGGGCCCGCCAACTTCCCGGAGCACGTCTTCCACACGATGCACGTCGGCCACCCGATCACGGCCGAGAGCTTCCGCATCGCCGCACCAGCCGGGGCCGGCAAGACGGTCAGGACCCGCGTGATCGAGATCATCCCGAACCGCGTGGGCAACTACGAGCGGCTGCTCGACCTGCCGGTCAAGGACGGCTTTGTCGAGCCGGACGCCGGGCAGGACGTCATGAAGATGGTCGTCTTCGAGCGCCACCACGAGACGGGCACGAAGGGCGTCGGCTTCCTCAAGGGCTTCGGCTTCAAGAAGGGCGCGATGGCGCAGACCGTCTCCCACGACGCACACAATCTGCTGGTCGCGGGCACGAACGACGCGGATATGGCGCTGGCAGCCAACACGCTGGTCGAATGCGGCGGCGGCATGTGCGCGGTCGCGGACGGCAAGGTGCTGGCGGTGGTGCCGCTGCCCATCGCGGGCCTGATGAACGATCTGCCCGTGCGCGAGATGGCGGAGCTGGTCGCGAAGCTCGACGCGGCGTGGAAGCAGATGGGCTGCGTGATCAACTCGCCGTATATGACGATGGCGCTGGTCCCGCTGGCCTGCCTGCCGGAGCTGCGGCTGACCAACCGCGGTCTGGTCGACTGCCGGACGTTCCGCTTCGTCCCGCTGTTTGCAGAGGAATAACGAAAAACCGGGCGCGGGAAGCTTTTCCGCGCCCGGTGCTGCAAAAAACCGCTGCCCGAGGGCAGCGGTTTTTGTATTATCTGCGGATCAGCAGGACGGACAGGTCGTTGACGTTGGTGCCGGTCGGGCCGGTCAGGATCAGACCGCCGCAGGCCTGCAGCGCGTGGTAGGCGTCGTTATCCTGCAGCACGTCAGGGATCGAAATGCCCTTTGCCGCCAGCGCCGCGCAGGTATCGCCGTCGCAGTAGCCGCCCGCGGCGTCGGTCGGGCCGTCGGTGCCGTCGGAGCCAAAGGAGAAGACGGCGGTATCGCGCAGACCGGCGATCTCCTGCGCAGCGGAAAGCGCGATCTCCTGATTGCGGCCGCCAAGACCGTGGCCGGTCAGGTGGACGACGGTCTCGCCGCCGGCGATGTAGGCGAGCGAGGCTTTGCTGTCCTGGTGGCACTGCGCGATGGAGGCCAGGAAGCTGCCCGCGTCGCGCGCGGTGCAGCGCAGGCTCGCCGTCAGGATGACGGGCGTGTAGCCGAGCGCCCGGGCCGTCTGCTCGGCGGAGGCGCAGAGCTGGCGGACGCTGCCGGTGATGTGGGTCTCGACGTTCGTGAGCGTCTTCGGCGTCTCCTGTGCCAGAAGCGCCCACGCCCGCTCCGACAGGCGC
>OLSQ01003270.1_pt1 | contig 10821 bp, 7 predicted proteins | sample 1672561 | NCBI WGS metagenome assembly OLSQ01 (sample SAMEA3136699, study PRJEB25190) | human gut metagenome | biome: human gut; feature: human-associated habitat; material: faeces | place: Austria | collected 2013 | reverse complement strand
AAGGACGGAAGAGGATATTGGTCATGGAATCAGGCATCCACTCCAATCGGATGTTGCCATTCCAGCTGTTGCTGCGAGAGAAATTCTGAGTCAAGCTGTTGCTGAACGAAGAGCTGCTACCCATGAAGTTCTCGCTGGAACGACGGCTCCAAATATCGCCATCGCTGTGATTCCAGCGAAGTGAAGTATTGAACTTGAATTTATCTTTCAGTTCGTAATTGTAGTTGGCGGCTATCATCTTGCTGGCATTCAAACCGTTAGCACCTCCGAAACCTCTGCCAGGGCCACCGCCTCCGAAACCACGGTCGCTGGTGTTATTGGCATTGGCAAAGAGCATGAATCGGTTGTTATCATTGAAATAACCGCCCATGCCACGCATGTTATAGCGGCTCTTGTTGCCCACACCCAGGTCGATATTGGAAATCAAACCCTTGTTCATACCCTTCTTCACACCGAAATCGAGCACGGTCTGCTCCTCACCGTCATCAATACCGGTTACCTTAGAGAGATCACTCTTCTCATCGTATGCCTTGATTTTCTCGATGATGCTGGTAGGCAGGTTTTTCAGGGCAGTCTTGGTATCGCCCGTCATAAACTCCTTACCGTCTACGAGAATCTTCTTTACCTCCTTACCGTTGATCTTGATAGTACCGTCATCGCTCACCTCTGCACCCGGCAGACGCTTTACGAGTTCCTCAACTACCGAGCCTTCCGGTGTGCGATAGGCAGAAGAATTGTACACGAAAGTATCCTCCTTCAGGGTTACCTTCTGAGCCATAGCTGTTACCACTGCGCCTTTCAGCATGATAGCCTCAGCACCCAGCACAATCTTACCCATAGCCAGATCCTTGTTATCAGAAATTTGGATACGCTTCACGGTAGACTTGTATCCTACGCTCGAAATCTTGAGCAGATACTTGCCATTTGCCGGAGCGGTGACATGAAAGAGTCCATGCTCATTACTGATGGCACCAGCCACATACGTGCTGTCGCTCTTAAGCAATTGAACAGTTACCTGCTCAATGGCCTCCTTGGTATCGCGGTCGGTAATCTGACCGGATATCAGTCGCTGTTGAGCAAAGGATGCTATTGCCATCAACAGCAGCAGCATCGTCAGAATCGATTTTTTCATTCTTATTTTAATTTGTTATTATTTCCAACTATGAGTGTTTTCACACATAATCGCTATGATATTCTATTATCATTTTTGTTACTCGATTGTTTTGACGCGTTAAATACACCAAGGTTTAATGCATTCTGAGATAAAAAACGCAAATTTAGCAACTTTTTTTTTGTATTGTCTCCATTTTAGTGTATCTTTGCACAAAAATTAATACGTTAGAATGTTATGGAACAAAGAGTAATCATATCAACCCAACTGGAAAGCGAACTGGTAAGTGCACTTTCTGAGTGTGAGCACGACAAGCTTTTTGTGCTTACAGATACTACGACATTGGAACTATGCATGCCTGTATTGCAGAATTTTTACTGCATGAAGGAAGCCCATATCATCACTATTCCGGCTACCGACAGCCATAAAGACATCGAAAGTCTGATGATGGTATGGAAAGGACTGCAGGAGGGAGGAGCTTCACGCCACTCCTGTATGATTAATCTGGGCGGCGGCATGGTAACCGACCTGGGTGGCTTTGCTGCCAGCACTTTTAAGAGAGGTATCAACTTTATCAATATTCCTACCACCCTGCTGGCTATGGTAGATGCATCGGTAGGTGGAAAGACAGGCATCAACTTCGGCGGACTGAAGAACGAAGTAGGTGTGTTCAACGATTCTAAGTTCGTTATTCTCGATACAGAGTTCCTGAAGACGCTCGATGCAGAAAACATCTGTTCGGGCTATGCAGAGATGCTGAAACACGGTCTGATTTCTACAGAAGCAATGTGGGAAGAACTGGTCAGTTTCGACCTCGACAAGCCTGATCTGAAGCAGTTGCAGCGCATGGTAGGCGACAGCGTGAAGGTAAAGGAGCGTATTGTAGAGCAGGATCCTCACGAGCAGGGCATCCGCAAGGCTCTGAACCTGGGGCATACTTTCGGTCATGCATTCGAGAGTTGGGCTTTGAAGCGCAAGCCTATCCTGCATGGTTATGCAGTGGCATTCGGTCTGATTCCAGAACTCTATCTGAGTGTTGCCAAGACCGGATTCCCTACAGAGAAGATGCGCCAGACCGTAAACTTCATCAAGGAATTCTATGGTACACTGGATATTACCTGCGATGATTATGATGAACTGATAGAACTGATGCACCATGACAAGAAGAACCAGAATGGCATCATCAACTTCACGATGCTGGGTGGCATAGGCGATATCCGTATCAACCAGACTGCTACGACAGAAGAGATCAAGGAAGCACTCGATTTCTTCAGAGAAGGATAATTCAGCTAAAGAATCTTTCTTCAGAGAATCCCTTTAAAGAAAGATAGAGCGCTTCGGCTTTCCGGTTTCGGTAAGCGGGAGTTGATTTACATGAAGGAATTCCCTTGGAATCCAATATTTATGATCAGATAAGAGGCGGCGAACAGTCGCCTCTACTTTTTGTTTCTCCTCATCTTCCGTCAAGAGGACAGCAATCTCTCCAAACTTCCCGTCTTTCTTCTTGGCTATCATGAAAGGTTTTTCGAGATAAGGCTTCAACAGAGCCTCAACCTCTTCTATCTGAATCTTGATGCCTCCGCTGCAAATCACATTGTCTTTTCTGCCTTTGATGCGAAAACGGAGTTTTTCCACCTTATTATATATATAGGATTCTATTTCCACTATATCGTTCGTTACCAGGGGCTCAGCACAGACTTGCGGAGCATCTATCACCAGACATCCTTCATCGGTCTGACTGATTTTCACACTATCGAAAGGCTGGTACCATTCGCTGGCCTCATCACCATTAATTCTTCTCAGGGCAATATGCGAGAGCGTTTCGGTCATTCCGTAGGTACTCCAGATGGCAATATCGCCGGGAAGAGCCTTCAGTTTCTGTTCGAGAGCCTCATCTATAGCTCCGCCACCGATAATAAGATGCCTGATGTGGCAGAGACGAGCCCGCTCTTCAGGAACCTGCAGGGTGTTATAAACCTGCATCGGGACCATCGCAGCGAAGGTAATCTCTTCATTTACATCTTTCAAAGGATGCCCACTTGGGCAAACAGAAATAAGATGGAGATGGCGCTCTATACTCCGCACCACCACCATCTTACCTGCAATATAATCGAGCGACATACAGAGCAGGGCGCTATCACCAGGTTTCAATCCCAGGAAATCACAGGTGATGCGGGCTGAGTTGAGCATTCGCTTCTTCTCTACCATCATCGGCTTGGGCTTTCCCGTAGAACCACTTGTATGAACAAGCACCCGGTCGCTACCGTTATTCCATTCTGAAAGGAATTCTTCTAAAGTCATTTTACTACAAACAGTTTGTCACCACGAATCTCCAAAGGCATCGGTATATTATCAGTAAAGAGCTGTCCGGTGCCCAAGCCTTGCGGCATCTTGACATTAGGACCATATACTTTAGCTGCATAATGAGCAATAGCATTCAGACCGATATTACTCTCAAGAGCAGAAGTAATCCAGCTGCCGATACCGCGCTGGTTAGCCAGTTCTATCCACTCGTTACATCCATAGATTCCACCATGAAGTGAAGGCTTGAGGATGATATACTGAGGACGGACCGTATCGAGCAAAGCCTGCTTCATACTCCGGACATTCACACCAATCAACTCCTCGTCTAGGGCGATAGGAAGCGGTGTTTCGCGACAAAGCTGAGCCATCTTAGGCCACTGATGCTGCTTGATAGGCTGCTCAATCGAATGAATGTCATATTTAGCCAAAGCCTCCAGCTGACTCATCGCATTCTCCGGCAAAAAGCCGCCATTGGCATCTACACGCAACTCAACCTGCTCCTTGGTATAAACATCACGGATACGCTTGATGAGATCGAGTTCCTTGAAAAAATCGATGGCACCGATTTTCAGTTTCACGCAATGGAAACCCGCCTGGAGCTTCTCCTCCAAACGGGCCAGCATCTCCTCATAGGTTCCCATCCACACCAATCCGTTGATAGTAATGCCTTCTTCACCTCTTCCGAAAGGAGAATCGAAAAGATCTGTCAGGTTCTCCATTCCGGCTGGAACAGAAGCACTTAAGTTCTGCTTCTTTGCTGCATCGAAGAACGAAGCGAAGGCTGTTTCCAAACCGAAGGTGATGCTAGGGTAAGCACGAATCATATCGTAAGGAATGCGTCCCATCTGCTCCACCATCTGGCAAACCTGTCGCAGGGTCATCTCATATTCCGGTTTGGCATCGCAACTGAGATCAGGGAGCGTAGCACACTCACCCACGCCTTCTACCCCCGGCAATTCATCCGATGTAAGGGTGAGATAATAACTGTGTCTCGTGGTATATACGCCACGAGACGTGCCTGCCGGCTGCTTGAAGTGGAGCGTGCGCTCCGAGATTTCTATCTTATACACTTTATTTAAATGTTGAATGTTGAATGTTGAGTGTTGAATTATCCTTCCTCACTTACTTCTTCTGTTTCAATTCATACAGATCCTTGCGGCGGTCGCGAAGATTTCTTACAGCACCGTAGGTATGAAGCTCATTCAAGAGATTCAGGTCAACATCTGATACGAGAATCATCTCGGTATTAGGTGTTGCCTCTGAACGCTTGCCATCGTTAGGGAAAGCAAAGTCGCAAGGGGTGAACACGGCGCTCTGGGCATACTGGATATCCATGTTGTGAACACGTGGCAAGTTGCCCACACTACCCGCAATGGCAACATAGCACTCGTTCTCGATGGCACGGGCCTGTGCACATACTCTTACTCGGGAGTAAGCATTCTGGGTATCGGTCATGAATGGCACGAAGAGAATCTGCATGCCATCCTCAGCCATTAATCTTGACAACTCAGGGAACTCCACATCATAGCAGATGACGATACCAATCTTACCGCAATCGGTATCGAAGGTCTGGATATGGCTACCACCACTCAATCCCCAGCACTTCTGCTCATCTGGTGTAACATGGATCTTCTCGTACATGTCTACGCTACCATCTCTGCGGCAGAGGAAGCCCACATTATAGAGGGAATCGTCCTTGAGATAAGGCATACTACCCGTGATGATATTGATGTTGTAACTGATGGCCAACTCGCGGAAACGGTCACGGATTTCTTCGGTATACTGCGCCATCTTTCGGATGCTCTGTGCCTCACCCAAGTCGTTGAAACGAGCCATCAAAGGCGCATTGAAATACTCTGGGAAGAGAATGAAATCGCTCTTGTAATCGCTCACAGAATCAACGAAGAACTCAACCTGTTCAAAGAGGTCATCCACCGAAGCGTATGGGCGCATCTGCCACTGTACCAATCCGATTCTTACGGTTGGCTTGCGGTCTACATAAGAATCCGTAGGTGGCTGATAATAGATGTTATCCCACTGCAAGAGGGTGGCGCAGTGTTCGCTCTCCTCATCGCTAGGAAGATAGTTGCGGATTACGCGGCGCACGTGGAAATCATTGGAAAGCTGGAAGGTAAGAACCGGGTCATAGATTTCACGGTTTCTTACATGCTCGATATACTCCTTAGGGCGCATCTTATCGGCATACTTGTGATAGTTTGGTATACGACCGCCAAACATGATAGCCTTCAGATTGAGTTTCTCGCAGAGTTCCTTGCGATACTCATACATACGGCGAGCCAGGCGCAAACCACGATAATCAGGGTGGATAAATACCTCGATGCCGTAAAGAATGTTTCCCTTAGGATCGTGGGTATTGAAGGTTTCATTACCCGTAACCTGAGCATAGGTATGATCGCCCTTCACCATATTATAATTGACGATGATAGAGAGCGCACAGCCCACAATCTTATCATCAACGATAATAACCACCTGTCCCTCAGGGAAGATAGTAATGAGTTTCTTAATCTGTTCTTTTGTCCAGAATACATCTGAGTCTGCGTAAATACGCTTAAACGACTTGGCGAGCTGGTCATAATCCTCCATGTGGAGGTTGCGCATGCTCACCTTTTCGATTTTTCGAGTTGGTTCCATAACAACTGTATTTTTATTATTATCTAAATCCGGGTGCAAAGATACAGCAAATTATAGATACGACAAAGAGTTTTCGCAAATAATTGACATTTACGAAAACTCTTTTCATGTATTTTACACAAAGAGCGCGTTTACGCTTAAAATCAGATGCTAATATTTGGCATTTTCCTGTGGAATCGCTTTATCATGATCATCCAGATAAAACAACTTCACAGGATGATACTTCTCACTTGCCACAGAATATTCATCCTGGCGATAACGGGTCAGGATGCCTCCTATCCCCAACATCGTATGAAAAGCCGAAAGACTCGTCTGTACCTGTTGGGTACGATGACCAGACAAAGTTTTCAGTATTCCCGGATATTGTTTTCCATAACCATCTGATGTCCAGATGATGAAAGGAACATGCAGCTCATAATCAGATGCCTTCGGGGCGGCGTGCAGAAAGAGGCAACGGTCATCATCAAAGATATTCTCTCCATGATCGCTGGTATAGAGCATCGCCGATGTAGGTTGGCTATATACCCCATCCGTCTTTGCCTGAGTCTTCTCCCATTTCTGCAGACGTTCTACGATACCATGCAGGATATAATCGGTATACCGGATGGTATTATCGTATGCATTCAGCAGGTCACGCCGGTTCTCCGGCTTCGCTTCGCTCTTACTGTCAGGTTTAAAGAAAGCGAAATTACGGGGATAGCGCTCCTGGTAATTAAAGTGAGAACCATAAGTATGAAGTACCACGAAGAGTTTCCGATAACGGTATTGCTTGGATGAAGAAGCATCTGCCGCAGGCAATATCCCATCCAACTTCTGCAACAAATCACTATCATAATGATTATCTTTTGCAGAAGCACCTTCCTTCAGGAAGTAATGTTCATCAGCCTGTTCGCCAAGGAAATCAATAAAAGAATGATTAGGCAGCTGATTGCTGATAAATACGGTATGAAATCCCGCCTCCCTGAAAGCAGCCAGGATACCTTTCTCATGAAAGAGACGTTCGAAATCCTCTGCTGATGCAGCCGACAGGAGCATAGGAACACTCTTATGCGTAGTATTACTCTGGGTTGTAGCATCGGGAAAAGCTATGATTCCAGGAGTCTTGGAAAGCAAAGGATTGGTATCGCGCGGATAGCCATAGAGACTGAAATTGTGGGCTCTCGCCGTCTCTCCCACCACCATCACATACACCTCGGGAGCCTCAGCATCATGCTCACTCCTGGCATCAAACCTGAAATTCCTGCTTGCCTCCCTGTAATTCTCTGAAGCCGCATCACGCTCGAAAGCAAGATAGAGATTATAGCAAACGTTAACAGGATAAAGCTGGTTGCGCAAGCGATAATCATCTACAGCCACATAGCAAGCCAGCAGACAGAATAAACCGACAGCAGCAATCCCCAAAGCCCAACGACGCACTCGATGCTGGAGTTGAATCACTATCATCCCTTTCTTGCTGATATTGACAATAGCCAGAACCAGCAAAGGAAGATAAACCACAAAAACACCCACCACAGCAGGCAACAGATTACCAAGCAGTTCCTTCACCTCGCCAGGATTGGTAGTTACAAGATTCAGAAACATATCTACCGCTATCACTCCCGTCCCGAAGAGATAAAGCAATACCAGTTGGAAGGCAGCGAAAAAAACAAAAAGAAAAGCCCACCAGATCATCTTACCCGGGCATCTGGTTAACGAAAAGAACCACATGTAGAGTGCCAAAGGCAGCAACACATTGGCCCCACAAGCCCAAGGAGCCAGACATTCGGTATAGCACAGAGCTATATTAGGCAACAACAATGCTACCACAGCATACCCGTAAAGGAATGCGCCCGATGACACCTTATTATATATAGGCAACACCACCTTATTATATATATCCGTAAAACTGTTCATTCTACTTTTTCATTAACACTTTAAAGAGCATTATCAAACTACATAAAGAGCATTATTACTAAAACGCTTCATTGATATTGAAGAGGAAACCAGACTGACCCGACTTACCGAATCCATAATCCAGACGTACATTCACATTCTTCTTAAATTCCCAGCGATAACCTACACCAGCATTCGGCAAAATCTGTTTAGAGCGCAATGCCGAGAATTTCGGGAAGATGGTTCCTGCTCCAACCCACACTACGATGCCATTACGCTTCCATACATGTTGGCGCAACTCAACCGTAGCTTCCAGAGAATGTTTATCGCGATAACGGCCTTCATAATAGCCACGCATGGAATGAGTACCACCCAATTCTGCCATCATTCCCCACGAAGGATTACCAAAGTTGAGGTTAGCCCCAATGTCCTCGGCAAGAACCGTTCCCTTACCCAGTCGCTGATAGGCATCAAAACGAAATGCCGTCGTACTGAAGGCATAATCATTTCCCATAAATCTAGGTCTGAACATCTGATTGATATTCAGACAGATACCACGATGTGGATTCGTAAGATTATCTCTGTTATCATATACCAGAGAAACACCAGCTCCTACATTCCAAGTATGCTGATCCATGCCTTGCAGTAATTCCGGACGCTCAATATGTTTACCTATTACATAGTCATAACTCGCCATCGGTCCGATATAGAAATTATCTGCTACACGAAACAGGAAGCTAACTTCAGCCTGAGCCTGCCAACGCTTCATGTCACTCTTATTGGCATCGTTATCGCCCATCTCATAGCCTATTCCCCAAAAATCAGAGGGAAAAGAATAGAAATAAAGGTGATAATCGATGCGATATCTTCCTTTAGGAGCAATATGGTTACCACGGACACCCAACATGTAGAAACCAACAGAACTGACATCACCATAAAGCGAGACATTAGAAGGAGGAAGAATACTGTCATTCGGATCAGTACGGTATAGTCCTGCTGCCACCAATCCCAATCCAAACTTGGTATCAGAGGCATAATGAGGACCACCTATCACACTAAAATCGAAACGCTTATGCTTCTTGTTTTTGTTGGAATCATTAAAGTAGTCAAGAATCCGGTTCACCCATGATTTTCCGGCATGTAAAGCCATCGTATCCATCTTCTCTGCAGATGAGATACTATCGGTTACAGAAGGCTCAGAGGCATAGCTGCCCAATGCCAACATCATAATAAGTATTGTCAGAATATGCTTCATTTTGTCGATTTTATTATTTTAATACACCAATGCTACATTATCAATCCACAAGGTATTGCCTGGAGTTCCGATATAGGCTCCACCATCGGATGAGGAGAACTGAAGAATCAGATGAGTAGGTGTTTCGTTAGCACTCGCCCATCCTACTTCTTTTACCGGCACACTCTTACCCTTGCTGTTACGGGCATAGTCAGTGGATCGCAGTCCCATAGTAGCAGCCTGATAACCTGCCATGTGGCGGATATCGCCATAATGGATTGTATAGGTAGCATCTTCCACCCATCTATCGGTACTCTTTCCGAATCTGACTACCATCGTACCCACACGTTTAGCTGTTATATTTCCCTTAGCATCTTCATGCCGTTTCTGCAGATAGAGCACAGCTATAGCATGATCTCGACCTGCAACCGTAGAGGCTCCGCTAAATCCATTCTGCTTGATACGATTGGCTGCATTAGGAAAAGAAGTCTTATAATCAAAGCGCAAAGCCTTAGGACGTGCGGTGAATGGTATACCCCAGTTGATGGCTTTAGGACCATCCTTGGTACTTGTTATCGGTTCACGAACATCACCCAGAAAGAGAGAACCGGCAGCCAAGACCTTGATATTGATGAGTCCCAGCACTTTTACTTTCTCAATATGGGTTACCAGTTTGGCACAATATCCACTACCATGTTTATCACGAAACACAGAGTTATTCGTCTTATAGATGCCCGATACATGTGCCAGGACATTAGAGGAACCCCAAGGCGAACCGCCCTTATTGGTATAAGGAATATTACCATTGATAGTCATATTAGGTCCAACGGCATAAACTTTTTTCTGATTTCCTCCAATAATGCCTGATTCTTTGATATTCCTGATTACCCAGTGGTCCATATTACCATATTTAAAAGGAACCACCTTTTCCTGTCCCTTAACGGGAAGGCACGACAAAGTAGCAACCGCCATAACGATGCCTGATTTTATTATTTTCTTCATATCTGTTTCTTTTATATATCATTAAGGTTGCAAAGATAGAAAAATATTTTCTAGTTTTCAGTTTTCTTCGACATAAAGCATAAAAAATTAAGAAATAATAATATATTTACTGCATTTTAATTGCCATAAAACCAAAAAGTCCTGCATTTGCTGTTATAAACAAATACAGGACTCCTGATTCAATATACAAAACAGAATCTCTTGCACCGGTTACAATAGAGACATGCACCGGTTACAATAAAAACATGTTCCGATTACTCCAAAAGCTATTATCGGTTTGAATACATATTATCGTAATACTTCTGGTAATCACCCGATGTTACATTATCCATCCATTCCTGGTTATCGAGATACCATTTTACAGTCTCCTCGATACCCTCCTCAAACTGCAGAGATGGCTCCCAACCCAATTCCTTCTGCAGCTTTCTAGAGTCGATGGCGTAACGCATATCATGACCCTTTCTGTCTGTTACATAAGTAATCAAATCCAAGTCAGCACCCTCAGGACGACCGAGCAATCTATCAACAGTCTTGATAACCATCTTGATGATATCGATATTCTTCCACTCGTTGAAACCGCCGATGTTATAGGTCTCGGCAATCTTACCCTTGTGGAAAATCATATCGATGGCACGGGCATGATCTA
>OLSQ01003268.1_pt1 | contig 10822 bp, 10 predicted proteins | sample 1672561 | NCBI WGS metagenome assembly OLSQ01 (sample SAMEA3136699, study PRJEB25190) | human gut metagenome | biome: human gut; feature: human-associated habitat; material: faeces | place: Austria | collected 2013 | reverse complement strand
AAACATGCCGGTGGCATGTTTTTAGCCTCCGATCTCGGCGGCTATGCCGCCGTAGCATCCATCTGAATTTCCACCGCATTGTTAAGAGAACGGATTCCCACGACCAGTCTGAGGACTGGTCTCGGAATGACAGAGAAAACTTTATACCATCTCGCCGAACAGCGCCCAGGTGTTGCTGTCGGTGATTTTTACATCATGATAATTGCCGATGGCGGACGCGTCGCCCACCAGATGCACCAACCGTCCTCCGGCGGTGCGGGCCGTCAGCGGCCAGCGGCTGTCGTCGCTCTGGCCGTCGATCAAGCAGCGGAGGGTGCGGCCCACATACTGGGCGTGAATTTCCTCTGAAATTTTATTCTGGGCGTCGCACAGCCGGTCGAACCACACCTGCTTTTCAGCGCGGGGAACGGGGTCGTCCAGCTTGGCGGCAGGCGTACCGGGCCGGGGAGAGAAGATAAACGTAAACAGTGCGTCGAACCGCACCTGCTCCACCAGCGCCACCGTCTCCATAGCTTCTGCCTCCGTCTCGCCGGGGAAGCCGATGATCACGTCGCTGGTCAGCACCAGCTCCGGCATGACCTTCCGGGCGTAGGTAATGAGCTCCAGATACTTGGCCTTGTCATAGGGCCGGTTCATGGCCCGCAGCACCCGGTCGCAGCCGGACTGCACCGGCAGGTGCAGCTGCTTGGCCACATGGCGGCTCCGGGCCATGGCATCAAACAGCTTGTGAGTGGCGTCCTTGGGCTGGGAGGACATGAAGCGGATGAGATAGTCGCCGTCGATGGCGTCCAGCGCCGTCAGCAGGTCGGCGAAATCGTAGGGCGTGTCCAGATCCTTGCCGTAGGAGTTCACGTTCTGCCCCAGCAGCGTGATCTCCTTGAAGCCGTCGGCCACCAGCTGGCGGACCTCGGCGATGATCTGCTCCGGGTCGCGGCTGCGCTCCCGGCCGCGGACGTAAGGGACGATGCAGTAGGAGCAGAAGTTATTGCACCCGTACATGATGGACACCCACGCCCGGGTGCGGCCCTCCCGCACCACCGGCATCCCCTCAGCGATAGCGCCGTGCTCGTCCGCCACGGAGAACACGCGGCCGCGGCGGGTATAGACCTGATATAAAAGCTCCGGGAACTTCCACAGCGCCTGGGGGCCGAATACCAGATCCACGTGGCGGTAGGACTGCCGGACCTTTTCGGCCACCTCCGGGCGCTGGGCCATGCAGCCGCACAGGCAGATGACCTGCTCCGGGTCGGCCTTCTTCGTATGGGTCAGCGCGCCCAGCGTGCCGTAGACCCGCTTTTCCGCGTGGTCGCGGATGGCGCAGGTGTTCAGCACCACCACGGCCGCCCGGGCGGGATCGTCGGTGAAGCCGAAGCCCATGGCCTCCAGCATACCCATGATGTGCTGGCTGTCGGCCACATTTTGTTGGCAGCCGAAGGTGTCCACCATCGCCAGCGGCGGCACGGCGCGGCCCTCATGCAGCGCCCGTATTTTCTGTTCAAACTCCCGCTGCCGCTCCAGCTGCTCCTGCGGGATCAAAACCTCTTTTCTGTCCAAGGGAGACCTCCTCGCCCCGCGGACGCGGAGCGTATGTTTTAATGAGGTATTATACCATATTTATACCGGCAATACAAGAAATCGACAGAGAAAAATTGTCCGAGAAAATGGGGCGTACGCTATACGCACGCCCCGTTTTTATCCACTTATCGGCTCAGCTTGAAGTAGTCGCCGGAAGCGGCCAGATTGCTCATCTCCGTCAGCACCAGAATGTCCGTGGACTCGTCGGCCAGGGACTGCATACTGTCCCGGTAATACCGCAGGTCGATCATGGTGATGGTCTCGTAATCCCCGGTGAGGAACGGCACAAAGGCGTTGGCGAAGGAGTCCTTCACCAGCAGCAGATGTTTGCCGTTTTCCACGCCGGTGGTGATGACGGTTTTGCCGTAGTTGCCGCCGAGGAACAGCTCGTACTTGTCCTTCCGCTCCAGGGCGGACAGGTCGTACAGCGTACCGTCCTCGCCGTCGCACACCACGCTGTCCACGGCGATCTCCGGCGCGTAGTACACGCTGTCGTATACGCTGTCCGGCAGCAGCACCTTGGAGTACAGCGTGCCGCGGAAGTGGTCGCTGGCCAGCGTCAGGTCGTAATGGCGGACCGCGTGGCCGGTGGCCGCGGCCCACTGCTCATACACCGCCTGTGCGCCCATGGTGGTCCAGTGGTGGTCTGTGTGGTAGTAGGGATCGTCCACCGCCGAGAGCGTTTGGCAGCTGTCCAGCAGCGCACCGCCCAGCGTGTCGGACAGCACGGTGAAGGCACGGTCCTCGTTGTAGAAGGGTGCATTTTCCGGCAGCTTGCCGGAGAGCACACTGCCGGGGTTGGGGACGATCAGTGCCGTGCAGGCCTTGTCGCCGTTGGCATCGAAGAAGTCCCGGATATACCCGGCGTTCTTCGCAAGGCTCGTCCAGTCGAAGCTGTCGTCTGTGACCCTGGCGAAGTAGCGTCCGTCAGCGCCCAAATAGGTGTTGCTGATGTCCTCCTTGCCCTCCGCCCGCTGCAGGAGGGAGCGTGCGGCCGTCCACACATCCCGGAGGATGATCTGGTCGCTGGTGTAGTTCTCCGTATCGGTCATGAATTTACCGGACAGCACGTTGTCCCACGTCAGCCTGGGCGTCAGCTGGAGGTAGCGGTTTTCGTTCTCAGAGAACGCCCGATCGGGGGTCAAGAAAAAGCTGCCTGCGGACAGGGCCAGAATAATGGCGGAAATGGCGATCAGCGGCGCAAGGCCGGTTCTTTTTTTCATAACGCCGCCTCCTTAAAAACGGAAATACAGGAACGGATTGTAGCTGTCGCCCACCAAAAAGGCGATGGACACCAGCAGGACGATGACCGCCCACACCGTCCGCAGCCCGTCGGACAGGGCCGGGGACAGGGTCTGCTCCCGTTTTTCCCACAGCCGCTTGGGCAGGCTGGTGCAGCCCACCACGGCCAGCACCAGCAGCAGCCAGTCGCACCGCAGCAGATAGGCGGAGGTGGTGTCCCACAGCGGGCCGGAGAACAGGCGGCTCAGGTATGCGCCCAGCTGGGCAAAGTCGGTGATGGCGAACAGCACCCAGCCCAGCACGAAGCACAGGCAGGTGTAGATGTGGCCCACGAACCGGGGCACTCTGTCCAGCCAGCGCAGCAGAAACGTCTTTTCCAAAATCAGCAGCACGGCGTAGTACACGCCCCACAGCACGAAGTTCCAGCTTGCCCCGTGCCACAGCCCGGTGAGAAACCACACGATGGTGATGTTCAGCAGCTGGCGGGCCAGCCCCTTACGGTTGCCGCCCAGCGGGATATAGACATACTCCCGAAACCAGGTGGACAGGCTGATGTGCCAGCGCCGCCAGAACTCGGTGACGGTGCGGGACTCGTAGGGGTAGTTGAAGTTTTCCAGAAAGTGGAAGCCGAAGAAATGGCCCAATCCGATGGCCATGTCGGAATAGCCGGAGAAGTCGAAATAGATCTGGAACGTGAACGCCAGCGCACCCAGCCACGCCGTGGTGACGGAGGGGGCGGACATGGCGGAGATGTCCTCCCATATCGCACCCATCTGATTGGCCAGCAGCACCTTCTTGCCCAGACCGATGACGAACCGCTGCAGGCCCTCGCTGGCCAAAGGGATCGTCTCCCGCCGGTGCTCCAGGTCGTAGGCCACGGTCTTGTACTGCACGATCGGCCCGGCGATGAGCTGGGGGAACAGCGTCACATACGCGCCGAAGTCGATGATGTTCCGCTGGGGCGGCACGAGACCGCGGTACACGTCGATGGTGTAGCTCATGGTCTGGAACGTATAGAAGGAGATGCCGATGGGCAGCAGCAGCCCCAGGGCGGGGATGGCCGTACCCAGCAGTCCGTTCAGGTTATCGATGGCGAAGTCCGTGTACTTGAAGAAGCCCAGAATGGCCAGGTTGCCCACCACGGACACGATCAGCATCGCCTTCGCGCCGCTCTCCCGGCCCTTGGCCCGGAAATGGCCGATGGCCAGACCGTTGCAGTAGTCGAACACGGTGGAGAACAGCATGATGGAGATATACTTCGGCTCGCCCCAGCCGTAGAACAGCAGGCTGAACACCAGCAGCAGCGCGTTACGCAGCCTCCGGGGGCAGATATAGTACAGAATGGCGGCCAGCGGCAGGAATGCCAGCAGGAACGTGGTGCTGCTAAAGACCATGTGGAGGGTTCTCCTTTGTGGATGATTTCAGAAGAGCTTCATCAGTTTGCCGAAAAACGTTTCACTTGTAAACGGCAGTTCTTTTGCGCAGGGGGAGCTCGAGGGGGGCGAAGCCCGCCTCGAATGGGACCAAATGTCGCGCAAAGCCTTGCTTTGCAAGGCGTGCGTGGAGCGAAGCGACTATTTTCGTGCCGCAGGGCGGCACAAAAATAACGACATTATTTCAGGCTGTTGAAAAAGCCTTTGGCTTTTTCAACAGCCTGAAGAGGGCTTGCCCGCCCTGTCAGGGGTGTTGTTTACTTTACGCCGTTTAGCTTGCCGATCTGATAGCTGCCGCGGATAGCGGACAGGTTGTTCACAAACAGCACGTCGCTGACGCCCTTGCTCCGGGCCAGCGCGGTGATGCTGCCGGTGTAGTAGCGGTAGTCGACGACGTACACCGTCTGGTAGTGGTCCACCAGGAACGGCACGAAGGCGTTGCCGAAGGACTCCTTCACCACGATGCAGGCCGAACCGTCGGTCAGGTCCGGGTTTTCAATGACGGTGTAGGGGTTGTCGCCCATGATGAACGTGCCGTATTTCAGGCTGGCCGCGGCGGTGGACTCGTCGAAGATGACCTTGCCGCCGGTGAGGCTGCTGTTCTCGTTGCTGCCGTACTCCATGTGGGCGTCGGCGCTGAGGGGATGGTAGGCGTTCACCGTGTCCGGCGTGGCGGACATGGCATCGGGCTTGCCGGCATCCTTATAGAACGAGCCCAGGAAGCCGGGATACTGGCTGATCTCGTACTCGCTCAGCTCATGGGGGGTGATGCCCTTGGCGGCGCAGAACTGGACGTAGGCGTAGTACGCGCCCAAAGCCGTCCAGTGATGGTCGGTGCGGAAGTAGATGTACTCGTTCCGGTGGGCCATCAGCGTGTCGTGAAGGGGTACTGCTTTTACATTGTTCCCCATTCCCGTCAAAATATCCTTCTCGGCCTGGGCCTGGTCGCTGCCGGGAATATCGCTGTACAGGCTGTCGGGCAGGGTGATGCCGCTGGACAGAGGGATGGCCATCACGTACACTGTGGCTGTGCCGCCGAGGTCGTCGGCCACGCCGTTGACGATCTGCTGGTACTTCTCCGCCAGGCTGCCCACGTAGTTATACATCTCGTAGCCGGTGTTGCCCACCACATACACGCCGCCGGACTGGTAGGGCGTGTCGCTGGTGGTGATCGTCCCGGAGGCGGGCCGGGTGGGATCGTCCAGCTGGCTGCCGTCCGTCTTGCCGGAGGTGTCAGGCTTGTCGGTGCTGTCCGGCAGGGTGTCGCCGTTGTCCGGATCGACCGGCACGTCCGGCGTATCGCTGCCGGTATCGTCCGGCTCGGCGGGCTGGATCACATCTGTGCCGGGCGCATCGTCCGGCTTGGCCTTGTCCTTTTCAAACACGCTGGTGAAGATGGCCAGCACGGCCACCACCAGCGCCACGGCGGCGATCAGAAGCAGCAGCGCCGCACCGCCGCTGTGACGCCGGGGATACCCGTCCCGGCTCATGCCGTGTACTCCTTGATGACGGCGCTGGCGGTGCTGGTGTCGGAGGTGACGCACAGGACCACGCACGTGCCGTAGGTCTCAAAGATCGCGCCGTCCAGCCGGGCCACCTCATCAGGCTGGTAGCGGCCTGCCTCCTGCTTCTGGGTATCCAGATAGGACTGGATGGACACCTTCACCGCGGCGGCGTCGGTCTTGTCGTAGCACTGGACCACGAAGATCTCCTCGGAGGTAGCGCCGGCGGACATATACGCGCCCACCTCGCACTTCGCCGGCAGCTCGATGTAGAAGCCCAGGTCGTCGGAGGTGACGGCCTTCATCTCGCTGTCGAACTGTACCCGCTGGGCCAGGGCGTCAGCCAATCCGGCGGCGTCCACGGTGGCGGAAGTCTTGCTGCCGCAGGCGGCCAGGGTGAAAACGGCCATCACCGCCAGCAGCAGAGAAATAATACGTTTCATAGATGCTTTCCTCACTTTGCCTCAATAGTTGCCATCACATAGGGATGTGCTGGCAATATAACATTATAGTACAAACCCCCGGAAAGTAAAAGGGGGTAAATGCAAACGGCCCGTTAATTTTTGCCGGGCTGTCCTCTGCTGTCCGTATAGACGGAAGAAAGAAGGAAAAAGTTCCGCGGAAAAAACGGCATCGCCGCAGGCGATGCCGTTTTTTATCAGAAGTCTACCGTGCCGTTCCGCACCCGCAGGTCGTAGGGCTCGAATACCACCCTGCGGTAACCGTCCACGTCTATCTTCACACCAGTCCAGTCGCTGTGTATCTCGCCGTTCTGCTTGATGAGGATGTCATACAGAATGTCGTAGGTCACGCCGTCGTCGCCCTTCTCCACGATGGTGGAGTAGGGCAGCGTCTTGTGGTACGTCATGTGCAGGCCCTTGTACTCGAAGTGGAAGCCGTTGCGCATCCGGCAGCCGTCGAGTCCCTTATAGGTAAACTGCTTTTTGAGGTCCTGCAAAATTTTGTCGTGCTCCTCCTCATAGAGGTTCTCGGGCGTGGTCTCGGTGTAGTCGTAACGGAACTGGATGGGAATGTTGTACTTCCGCCAGCGCTCGACATACTCCGTGAGCTTGTCCGCGGGATAGTTCTTGTAGAGCACGCAGTTGATGCGCTTGGGCGTGGCGATAGCGGCCACGACCTCGTCGGGCGATTCCTCGACGTAGCGCTGCAGATGGCGCGAAACGTTGATGCAGGTGATCTTGTCCGCGTTGCGGCGGGTGAAGTCGATCATCTCCTCCGCGCTGCAGCCGGGCTGCACGGGGAACGTGGTGTTGATATACACCTTGTGCGTCCCGGGGATCACGTCGAGCATCCGCTGCAGGTCGCCCAGCTGGGCGAAGGGCTCACCGCCGGTGAAAACGAAGTCGCACTCCGGCGTGATGGCGTCCATCACGGCAATGGACCTCAGAATCGCCTCGACGCTGAAGCCGGTGCAGTCGGCATATTCCTTTTTATTGATACAGAAAGGGCAGTGGTTGCGGCAGTCATACGGCACAAAAATGGTGACCGTCGCCCCGCCCGACCTCGTTTTGTAGGGGTGGCTCATAGCAGTTGTGTCCGTCCTATTGCAAAATTCGATAAATAGTTTACTCCTGTAAACGAGAAAATGCAAGGGAGAAAACGCGGAAAAAGCGGTTTTTGCCTATTTTCTTTCCTTTTCCTCCCGCAGCAGGCCGCGAACGTAGGCGAACGCGGCGTCCTCGCCCTCGTCGCGGAGCACGCGCAGCATCGCCTCGATGGCGTCGCTCGTCTCGGGGTGGATGAGGATATGGCTCTTCGAGCGGATATAGTAGTCATACGGCGCGGCGTCGGTGTACTTGTCCTTGAGGTAGGTCCTGCACGCCGCGATGCGGTCGCAGAACATCTCGGCGACGTAGCGCAGCGGCATTTTGCACCCGCCCATGTAGGGCTTTCCGTCCTCCCCGATGCAGTAGTCGATCCAATACTCGAAGTGATGGCGGTTGCGTCCCTTGTGATGCAGCCAGGCAAGGCTCACGCCGTTCTGCTTGCGCTCGGCGTCGTTCGGACTGCGGTAGCCCTGGTAATATTTCGCGCCGCGCCAGAACTCGCAGGGCGCGTACTTGCTCAGGTCGTGCAGCAGTCCCTGCCGGTAAAGGCCGAGACGAAAGCAGTATCTGCACACCAGGTGCCGATGATGCGTGATGGTCTTGAAATGTGCCAAAGGCTGCATGGCGGCTCCTCCCGCGGGCAAAAGATAAGAATGAACTTATTGTAGCACATCCTGCGGAAATGGCAAAGCGTATTTTTTGCGGATTTCCGCACATGATACCCTTCAGACGCGCGGCGGCATGACCTTGCCTTGCCGCTCGTTTGAAAGGAGGAGGGGCTCTCGCCCCTCCTCCGGTGGTTTCCGCCGCGCCCGCTTGTTTTTTCTCCGCCGCCGTGGTACGATAGCCGCGAGAAAGCAGGGAGGGACCGCCATGGAAAAGCAGCCGCAGCTCCACACCATCGCACCGGTATACGACGAAAACAGCAGAATCTTGATCCTCGGCTCCTTTCCCTCGGTGAAGTCGCGCGAGGCGGCGTTTTTCTACGGCCATCCGCAAAACCGCTTCTGGCGTGTGCTCGCCGCCGTGCTCGGCGAGGAGACGCCGCAGACGACGGCGGAAAAGAAGTCCCTGCTCCTGCGCCATGGCGTCGCGCTGTGGGACGTCATCGCCTCCTGCGACATTGCCGGCTCGTCCGACGCGAGCATCACGAATGTGGTGCCAAACGACCTCTCGCGCATTCTGGACGCCGCGCCGGTCCGCCGCATCTTCTGCAACGGCGGCACGGCCTACCGCTTTTACCGCCGGTATGACGAGGCCGTATGGGGAAAGGCGGAGGCTCTGCCCTCCACCAGTCCCGCCAACGCGCGCTCGTCCGTGCAGACGCTCACAGAGCGCTGGCGCGCGGCGCTCGCGCCGTGGCTTTGACGGCTCCGAGCCGGTGAAAAATGTCACTTTAACTTGTTAACAACCCGTTGCTTTTCCCCTTTCCGCGTCGTATAATGCCCCAATAACAGCAAGAAAAACGGAGGCAAAAGTCATGCAGGCAAGGGGAATTTTTCTGACCGTTCTGTCCGCGGTCCTCTACGGTCTGAACCCGCTCTTTTCCAAAACCATCAACGTCGGCGGCTGCAATTCGCTCACGCAGACCTTCGCCCGTCTTGCCGCCGGCATCGTGATCTTTTTCATTCTTCTTGTATGCAGCGGAAGCGGCAGCGTGCGCGAAAAGCTGCGCCTGAGCCGGCAGGAGCTCAAGGATATTCTGATCTGCTGCATCGGCTACGGGCTCATCGGTCCGCTGCTCTTTGCGTCCTATAACTACCTCGCCTCGGGCCTTGCCACCACGCTGCACTTCGTCTATCCCGTGCTGGTGGTCGTCGCCTGCATCGCCTTCCGCTACGAAAGGGCGAACCGCCGCAAGCTCGTCTGCTGCGCGCTGTGCTTTGCCGGCATTCTGTGCTTCTACACCCCCGGCGGCGATGTGAGCGCCTACGGCGTATTCCTCGCGCTCGCCTCGGGCGTGGCGTGGGCATACTACATCGTGCATCTCAACTCCAGCGGGCTGGTGACGATGGCGCCGTTCAAGCTCGCCTTCTGGCTGTGCGTCTTTTCCGCCGTGCTCGTCGGCGGCATCACGCTCGCGATGGGCGAATTCGTCTGGCCCTCCACCGCCTTCACGCGCGGCGCTCTCGCGCTCTACTGCTGCGTGTCCACCGCGGCGTCGCTGCTGTTCCAGCTCGGCAACCGCTTCATCGGCGCGCAGAGCGCGTCCATGCTCTCGACCTTTGAGCCGCTCACGAGCGTGGTCATCGGCATCCTCGTCTACCACGAGGTGCTGACCGTGCGGCTGGGCATCGGCATTTTCTGCATCCTGCTGGCGGTCTTTCTGCTGGCCAAGGCCGACGGAACGGTCAAGGAAGAAACGAAAAGCGAGGCGTGACACGCCTCGCTTTTTCTTCTCATTCTCACAGCTTTTCCGGCAGCGGCGTGTGCTCGCACACCGCGCGGGCCTTTTCGCGCAGACTCATCAGGTCCTCGAAGGCGTCGGGCCGCCGCGCGGGATCGCGCAGCAGCGCCGCGGGGTGGTACATCGCCATGAGCTCAAAGCCTCCCTTTTTCACCCATTGCCCATGCTCGCGCGTGATCTTGAAGTCCTCGCGGATCAGGCGCATCGCCGCGATGCGGCCGAGGCAGACGATCAGCTTCGGGCGCAGCAGCGTCACCTGCTCGCGCAGATAGCCGATGCAGGCGTCCTGCTCCACGCCGAGCGGATCGCGGTTCTGCGGTGGGCGGCACTTGACGATGTTCGCGATGTAGACCATCGTGCGGTCGAGACCGATGATGGCGAGCATATCGTCGAGCAGCTGCCCCGCCTTGCCGACAAAGGGCACGCCCTGCTCGTCCTCGTGCGCGCCGGGGCCCTCGCCGACGAACATTATCTCCGCCGTGCGGCTGCCGTCGCCGAAGACCACATTCGTCCGCGTTTCGCACAGCGAGCACTCGCGGCAGTCCTGACAGCGCTTTTCCAGTTCCTCCCAACGGTCCGCCATAGCTCGTCCTCCCTCTTTTTCTTCTGCCGCCTATGGTATCACGTTTTTCCATTCTTTGCAACGCCGCGGCGGCGCATTTTTCCGGTTCGAGCGGGCAAACTGCGGTGCAGGAGGTGAACGGACGCGATGGCGTATTTCTGGTATTTTCTCGGCTACGGCTTTTTGGGCTATCTGCTCGAAAAGCTCTTCGCGGCTCTCACGCACGCGGAGCACCGCGTGCGGAAGGGCTTTCTGCTCGCGCCCGTCTGCCCCGTGTACGGTCTTGCAATGTGCGCCGTGCTCGCGCTGGGCGCGGATCGCATCGGCCCGCTCTGGGAGCTCGCGCTGCTCTGCAGCATCACCGCAACGACGGCGGAATACGCCGTCCATCTTTTCTGCGACGCCGTGCTCGGCGTGCGCTTCTGGGACTACAGCGCGACAAAAACGGACGTCAACGGCCGTATCTGTCTGCCGTTCTCGCTCGCGTGGGGCGTGCTCGGTGCGCTCGCCGTGCGCCTCGTGCAGCCCGCGCT
>OLSQ01003263.1_pt1 | contig 10834 bp, 10 predicted proteins | sample 1672561 | NCBI WGS metagenome assembly OLSQ01 (sample SAMEA3136699, study PRJEB25190) | human gut metagenome | biome: human gut; feature: human-associated habitat; material: faeces | place: Austria | collected 2013 | reverse complement strand
AGGAGATGACAGAAAGTCCTTCTTTGGCGTAGCAGAAAGTGACAATGGAATCGATGGATTCCGTTTCTGGGATTACCCGATCCTGCTTCCGGATACCTGCAAGGAAGAGACTAACGTATATGATATGCGTCTCACCAAGCATGAGGATGGTTACATCTATGGCGTATTCTGTTCAGAGAGCAAGGATACCACAGTCAATGATCTTTCTGCAGCAGTTGCTGCAGCAGGTATTGTAAGGACAAAGGATCTGAAGACATGGGAGAGACTGCCTAACCTGGTAACCTTAAACTCCCCTCAGCAGAGAAACGTAGTACTGCATCCTGAATTTGTAAATGGCAAGTATGCTTTCTATACAAGACCGATGGATGACTTCATCGAGACAGGATCAGGCGGCGGTATCGGATTCGGACTCTGTGATGATATTACCCATGCTGTTATCGACGAAGAGAAGATGACAAGCCTTCGTAAGTATCATACCATTACCGAGGCCAAGAACGGTGCCGGTGCAGTGCCGATCAAGACAGAAAAGGGCTGGATCCATATTGCACACGGTGTAAGAAATACAGCAGCCGGACTCAGATATGTAATTTACGCATTCGCAACTGACTTAAATGATCCTTCCAGAGTGATCGCAGAGCCTTCAGGCCTGCTGATCGGACCAAGGGGCGGCGAGAGAGTCGGTGACGTATCCAACGTTGTATTTACCAACGGTGCGATCGCAAATGAAAAGGGCGAGGTATTTATTTACTACGCATCCAGTGATACAAGAATGCATGTTGCAACTACAACTGTTGACAAGCTGATCGATTATGTATTCAATACACCGAAGGATCCCGGCAGAAGCGTAGAGTGCGTAGCACAGAGATGTGAACTGATCAAAAAGAACCTGGAATTTCTTTCCAAATAAGACAAAAAGCCTTTGAGGCGTAAAGGAGATAATATGAGCGAAATTAAAATGATTGCCCCTCCGGAAAAGAATGTTCCCTGGCAGGAGAAGCCGGAAGGACTGACCGGAGCGCCTATCTGGAGATATACAGAGAACCCGATCATCGGACGTAATCCTGTAGAAGGCGTTGCCAGAATTTTCAACAGTGCCGTAATGCCTTATGGTGATGAGTTTATCGGCGTATTCCGTGGCGAGCAGACAAACGGCATCCCTTATATCTATATGGGAAGAAGCAAGGATGCGATCCACTGGGATTTTGATAAGGAGAAGATTCCTTTCGTGGATGAAGAAGGAAAGCCTTTCATGCCGAAGTATGCTTATGACCCCAGACTGGTAAAGGTAGAAGATACCTATTATATCATCTGGTGCCAGGACTTTTATGGTGCATCCATCGGTATGGCAAAGACAACTGATTTCAAGACCTTTACAAGGCTTGAGAACCCTTTTATTCCTTACAACAGAAACGCAGTTCTGTTCCCCAGAAAGATTCATGGAAACTACATGCTGTTGAGCCGCCCTTCTGACAGCGGTCATACACCCTTCGGTGATATCTTTGTCAGCGAGAGCCCTGACCTTGTTTACTGGGGAAAACACAGACACGTTATGGGCAAAGGCAGCGAATGGTGGGAGTCCGTTAAGATCGGCGGAGGTGCAGCTCCTATCGAGACAAGTGAAGGATGGCTGCTGTTCTATCACGGCGTAAGCGGAACCTGCAACGGCTTTGTATATTCCATCGGAGGTGCGATCCTGGATCTTGAGAATCCTTCTATCGTGAAGTACAGATGTGAGACCTTCCTGCTGACACCCGAAGAGTGGTATGAGGAGAGAGGATTCGTTCCCAACGTATGCTTCCCCTGCGCTACCATTCATGATCCTGAAAGCGGAAAGATCGCTATTTACTACGGATGTGCAGACAGCTATGTAGGTCTTGCATTTACCAAATTTGATGAGATCGTAGCATATATCAAAGAGCACAGTGTAGTAACAGAGGCTGATACAGAGATCGGTATCAGATAAGAAAAGGAACAGTGAAATAGTTTTAAAAAGGGCTTGTTAGATTCGTCAGCAGGCCCTTTCTTAATATTTCATGATTATAAAAAAGCGAAAAGGAGCAAAACGATTATGGAATATCAGGTTAAGTTTGATCAGGGAATGATCAACAGAGGAAACTGGAAAAAAATCAAGGAATGTATGAAAAAGGCAGAGAGAGGAGAGGACATTACCACAGGTTTTCTTGGCGGTTCCATTACTCAGGGAAGTCTTTCTTCCACACCGCAGACCTGTTATGCCTATCTGGTATATGAGTGGTGGAAAAAGAAATTCCCGGAATCAGAGATCACCTTTGTCAATGCGGGAATTGGCGGAACCACATCCCAGTTTGGTGTTTCCAGAGTAAAGGAGCATCTGCTTTCCTATCAGCCGGATTTCGTGCTGATCGAGTTTGCGGTGAATGATGAAAATACGGAATTCTTTGAGGAAACGTATGAGGGTCTTGTAAGAACCACACTGTCAGATGCCTGCAGACCGGCTGTTATGCTGATGAACAATGTCAGGTATGACGACGGACTGAATGCAGAGGAAATGCATCTGAAGGTAGCAAAGGCTTATGCACTTCCTATGGTCAGCATGAAGGAAACAATCTGGCCGGAGATCGAGTCCGGAAGGATCAAAAACAGAGAGATCACACCGGATGACCTTCATCCCAATGACGCAGGCCATGCACTGGTAGCCAAAGTGATCACTACCTTCCTTGAGAAGATATATGAGGACAGAAACAACGAGGAAGAAGCTGCCTTTGCAGAAGGGACACTTCCTGCACCGATCACAGAAAATGCCTATGAGCATTCTGTGAGATATCAGAATCATAATTCAGAGCCTGTTCTTGCAGGATTTGTGGCTGATCTAGAGCCTCAGGACAATATTCTTGAGATCTTCAGAAGAGGATGGACAGGAAGCTATGTGGGCGATAAGATTACCTTTGAGATCGAAGGAACCGGCATTGCGGTACAGTACCGTAAGAGTGTCAAGCAGCCAACTCCCATTGCAAAGGTTACAGTAGATGGCAGAGAAGATACGGCTATGGTATTAGATGGAAACTTTAAGGAGACATGGGGAGACTGTCTGTATATTGATACGGTGACAAGACATATGGAACCCGGTATACATAAGGTAGAGATCGAGATCGTGGAAGCAACAGAGCAGGATGCAGTTCCGTTTTACCTGGTATCCGTCATTGGATCCTGCTGACAGGGAAATTCGGAATAAAAGGAGATAAAACTATGTTTCGTGATGATTTTGTGTGGGGCGTTGCCAGCAGCGCCTATCAGGTAGAGGGAAGAGATCCGGAGGATGGATGCGGTAAGAACATCTGGGATACCTTTGCCGAAGAGGGAAGGATCCTGGATGGCAAGGATGCGTATACCGCCTGTGACCACATGCACAGATATAAAGAGGATTATAAGCTGATGAAGCTGCTTGGGATCAAAGCGTACCGCTTTTCCATGAGCTGGGCGAGGATACTGCCGGAAGGTACGGGAAAGGTGAATGAAAAGGCCATTGCCATGTACCGGGACATGATCCTTTCCATGAAGGAGAACGGGATCGAGCCGTATATTACCATGTATCACTGGGAATTTCCGCAGGCGCTGCAGGACAAGGGCGGCTGGCTGAATGAGGATGTGATACAGTGGTTCGGAGAATATGCGAAGGTAGTGGCAGAGAATTTCTCTGATATCTGCAAATATTTCATTACCTTAAATGAGCCGGAATGCTTTGTGGGACTTGGACATCTGTCGGGGGTGCATGCGCCGGGGCTAAAGCTTCCTTATAAGGATGTATTTAAGATCGCCCACAATGCACTTCGTGCCCATGGCCAGGCAGTTATCAATCTCCGGAAATATGCCAGCAGACCGATCAAGGTAGGCTATGCGCCGACCTGTGGCATGGCATATCCTGCTACTGACTCCCCGGAGGATATCGAGGCAGCAAGAAAGACGCTGTTTGGCTTCCACCAGCCCATGGACAACTGGACCTGGAATGTGGCATGGTTCAATGATCCGGTATTTCTTGGAAAATATCCGGAAGAGGGACTTAAGAAATTTGCTGAGTATCTGCCGGAAATTACAGATGAGGATATGGAACTTATTTCCCAGCCCCTTGATTTTATGGGACAAAACATTTATAACGGATATATGATGAGACAGGGCGAGGACGGAGAGCCGGAGTATGTGGACAGGGAAGCAGGCGCTGCCAAGACAGCAGCAGGCTGGCCGGTTACACCGGAGTGCTTCTACTATGGCGTGAAGTTCCTGTATGAGCGGTATCATTTACCTCTTTACATTACAGAGAACGGCATGTCCTGTCATGATGATGTGTCACTGGATGGCCGTGTACATGATCCCAACAGACAGAATTTCCTGGATCTGTATATTTCTGCACTGCAGAGAGCAAATGATGACGGTGCTGATGTGCGGGGCTATTTCCTGTGGACCTTCCTTGATAATTTTGAATGGGACAAGGGATATACCGAGCGTTTTGGTATTGTATATGTAGATTTTAAGACACAGAAAAGAATTGTGAAGGATTCTGCATTCTGGTATCAGAAAATCATAGAATCCAATGGAAGGGAGTTAACTGTGAACAAGAAGACAAGACCGATTTTATTTTTGAATCCTGTGTTTAAGGAAATGATCTGGGGCGGCAATCAGCTTGCCGAGAAGTTTGGCTATGAGATCCCCAGTGACAAGACAGGTGAGTGCTGGGCAGTCAGCGCACATCCAAACGGAGACTGCACCGTAAGAGAAGGGGAATATGCAGGCAGAAAGCTTTCCGAGCTGTTCAAAGAGGAGCCGGAGCTGTTTGGAAACCTTCCTCTTGACCGGTTCCCTCTGCTGATCAAGATCATTGATGCTAAGGCAGATTTAAGTATCCAGGTACATCCTGATGATGCCTATGCCAAGGTACATGAGAACGGATCTCTTGGAAAGACAGAGTGCTGGTATATTCTGGACTGCCCTGAGGATGCGACACTGGTGGTTGGCCACAATGCAGGCAGCAGAGAAGAGCTGAAGGAAATGATCGATCAGAAGAGATGGTCAGAGCTGATCCGTGAAGTACCGGTGAAGAAGGGGGACTTTATTCAGATCAATCCCGGAACTGTCCACGCGATCAAGGGCGGCCTGATGATTCTGGAAACTCAGCAGAACAGCGATATTACCTATCGTGTGTATGACTATGACAGACTTTCCAATGGAAAGCCCCGTGAGCTTCACGTACAGCAGAGTATCGATGTGATCACTGTACCGGCACCTTCTGCAGAGGACAGTGTAAGTCATGCAGCAGATCTGCCGGCAAACACTATGAATGAGCTGATCGCCTGTGATTATTACAAGGTATACAAATTAACCGTAACAGAGCCGGTTTCCTTTGAGCAGGAGCATCCTTTCCTGATCATGAGCGTGATAGAGGGAGAAGGTCTTGTTAATGGACAGATGATCAGAAAGGGAGATCACTTTATCCTTCCTTCAGGCTTTGGCAAGGTGGAACTGCAGGGAGATATGACACTGATCGCATCTTCTGTAAAATAAAGAAAGCAGGAAAGACTAACTATGATCAATGAACAGTACAAAAACATGCTTGGAGGAAAATCCGTAATCAGGGAATTTTCCGAATTCGCCGCAGCGAGAGGAAAAGAGATCGGATATGAAAATGTATTCGATTACAGTCTGGGAAATCCGTCTGTACCGGTGCCGGACGATTATACAAAGGAGATGGAAGAGCTCCTTAAGACAAAGACTTCCATGGAGCTGCACGGCTACAGTCCAAGTCTTGGACTTCCCGTATTCAAGGAAAGCGTGGCTGCGTCCCTGAACCGGAGATTTGGCATGAACTATACACCGGAATATATTTTCCCGACATCCGGTGCTGCAGGCGCTCTGGCACATGCCCTGCGCTGTGTGACAAAGCCGGGGGATGAGGTACTGACCTTCGCACCCTATTTCCCGGAATATGGTCCCTATGTCAATCTGACAGGCGCTGTTTTAAAGGTGGTTCCTGCTGATACGGAGAGCTTCCAGATCAATTTTGAGAAGCTTACTGAAATGCTGAACGAAAATACGGCAGCAGTGCTCATCAATACCCCGAACAATCCGTCCGGAGCTGTTTACAGCGCAGAAACACTGGAAAAGCTGGCAAAGCTTCTGACGGAAAAACAGCAGGAATATGGACACGAGATCTTTATCATTTCCGATGAACCTTACAGGGAGATCGTTTTTGACGGGGCAGAGCTTCCTTATGTTTCAAGGTTTTATGCCAATACCCTGTCCTGCTATTCCTATTCCAAATCCCTGTCCCTTCCCGGTGAGCGTATCGGATATGTGGCAGTGAATCCGGCATGCAAAGACGCAGAGCTTCTGGTACCCATGATGGGACAGATCTCAAGAGGGATCGGACATAACTGCCCGTCCTCCAGTATCCAGCTTGCGGTAGCAAAGGTAGTAGATGAAACAGCGGATATGAAGGTATATGAGACCAATATGAAGCTGCTTTATCAGGCACTGACAGATCTTGGCTTTTCCTGTGTCAGACCGGGAGGCACCTTCTACATTTTCCCAAAGGCACTGGAAGAGGATGCAGTAGCATTCTGTAAGAAAGCGCTGCAGTATGACCTGATTCTGGTTCCCTCTGACAGCTTTGGCGTTAAGGGATATTTCCGTATGGCGTACTGTATTGATACGGAGAAGGTGGAAAGATCCCTGGAAGCCCTCCGCAGATTCGTGAAAGAGAATTATTAGGCGCGGATAGCTTTAAAGACTGCCACAGGCAGCAGAAAAGGAGTGAGTGTATGTACCAGGCAGGACTTGTTTTGGAAGGCGGTGGTATGAAGGGTGTGTATTCATCCGGCGTACTGGACTTTTTCCTGGATAAAGGGCTGGAATTTTCTTCCTGCTACGGCGTGTCTGCAGGAGCCTGTTCCCTGTGCAGCTTTCTGTCAAAGCAGCGGGGCAGGGCTTATCATGTGAATGTGGATTATCTGGATGATAAGAATTACTGCAGTGTATACAGTCTGCTGAAAACGGGGGATCTGTTCGGGGCAGAGATGTGCTATCACAGGATTCCGGATGAACTGAATCTGTACGATTATGATACTTTTAACCGGTATCCGGGCACCTTTTACAGTGTAGTTACGAACATAGAAACAGGACTTGCCGAATATATTCCTATTAAAGATATGAAGAAGGATATTGAAGTGGTCAGGGCATCGGCCTCACTGCCTCTTGTAGCCAATATCATCAGCTGGAACGGCAGAAAATATCTGGATGGCGGAATTTCTGATGCTATCCCGATCCGGAGATCCATAGAGGATGGCAATCAGAAAAATGTGGTGATCCTGACAAAGGAAGCAGGGTACCGCAGAAAGCCGACCAAGGTGGCAGGACTGGTTAAAATGAAGTACCGGAAATATCCAAAGCTTTATGAACTCATGAAAAACAGATATCTTACCTACAACGCCACACTGGATTATCTGGAGGAACAGGAAAAAGAAGGCAGGGCCTTTGTTTTAAGACCACAGCTTCCAAGTGGTGTGGGAAGGATTGAGAAGGACAGAGGAAAACTGCAGAAGCTGTATGAGACCGGCTATGCAGATGCAGAAAAAAATTATGACAGGCTGATGGAATATCTGAAGGGAGAAACAAAATGTTAGAGATCATAAAGGCAATCGTCTACGGAATCGTGGAAGGCATCACGGAATGGCTGCCGATCAGCAGTACCGGACACCTGATCCTGGTAGAAAGGCTGATCCCGTTTCAGGAGACCAGTGATGGATTTTTCCAGATGTTTGATGTGGTCATCCAGCTTGGAGCCATTCTGGCAGTTGTGGTTCTGTTCTGGAATAAGATCTGGCCTTTCTACAGCAAAAAGAATCTCCGCTCCAGAAAGGGTGGCATCGTGAAGAGCGCCAAGGATCCGGCAGTGGGAAATGTGGCGCTGAGCATGGATGCCTTCTGGATGTGGGTCAAGATCGTAGTGGCCTGTATCCCGGCAGTGATCTACGGACTTCTTTTTGATGATATGGTCAGTGCTGCTTTTGAAAAGGAGATCGGAGAAAGCGGTGTGACTGTACAGGTGATCGTGGTCGCTGTGATGCTGGTCCTTGTAGGTATTCTGTTTATCGTGATCGAGAACTGGAATAAGAACCGGACACCGGTGACAACAAAGCTAACCCAGCTAACCTACAGGGATGCACTGATCATTGGTCTGTGTCAGCTTGTGGCAGCAGCGCTTCCAGGCACATCCAGATCCGGAGCTACTATCCTTGGTGCGATCATGATCGGTATTTCCAGAACGGTAGCGGCAGAGGTTACCTTTTTCCTGGCGATCCCGGTCATGTTTGGTGCAAGCCTTCTGAAGGTAGTAAAATTTGGCTTTGACTTCAGTGGTATGGAAATGGCATGCCTGCTCACCGGCACGGTGGTATCGTTTATTGTCTCTGTGTTTGTACTGCGGTTTCTGATGGGCTATATCAAGAAGCATGACTTTAAGGTTTTTGGCTGGTATCGTATTGCTTTAGGCATCCTGGTACTTCTGTATTTTGGCTTATCTGCCTGAAAGTTGACAGGATTTCAATTATGGAGTACACTTTCATCATGATATAGATACTAATTCATGCAGGTGAGAACCCTTACGTGTGTCAGCGTATCTGCTTTCACCGGCTGATTGACATGAGAGATCTGCTCTTGTGTGAAAGGAGTCATTGTTATGGAAGAAGTTAAGAAGACAACAGCAAAGGTAGTCGCCAAGGCAGCACCAGCAGTCAAGGCAGCAGAAGAGAAGAAGCCTGAGGTCAAGGCAGCAGCACCTGTTAAGGAAGCTGAAGTAAAGAAGGCTGAAGTAAAGAAGGCAGCGCCGGCAGCCAAGGCAGAAAAGAAAGCGCCTGCCAAGAAGGCACCTGCTAAGAAAGCTGAAGTAAAGAAGGCAGCATCAGCAGCTAAGGAAGAGAAGAAGGCACCTGTTAAGAAGGCAGCTCCAGCGAAGAAAGCACCTGTTAAGAAGACAGAGACTGTATATATTCAGTGCTGTGGATATGAAGTAACAACAGCAGATATTACTGCTAAGGTTGTTGCAGCAGTTGGCAAGAAGACAGTAAAAGAGCTTAACATTTATGTAAAGCCGGAAGAAGGTAAAGTATATTATACCGCTGACGGTGAGCAGGGAAACGTAGATTTATAAGATTTCCTTGATATAATTGTTCATTTAGTGAGTGATAAAAGGTGTAAGTCCGATATGGACCTACGCCTTTTTCGTATATGTGAATTGGGTGTGGGTTCATGTTTGTGTAGAAATCAATATTCGGTGAATGCACGGGTAGAGGCAGGAATGATTGACGATAAGGGTATTGTGACGGTTGTAGCAGTATGCTATATTATACATAGATAAATTACATAAGCTGGTAAATTGATCGATAGGAGGATATAGCACATGAATGAGACATTGAAAGTATTAGAGACGAGAAGAAGCTGTAGAGCATTTGATCCGGATAAGATGGTATCCGATGAGGACCTGCAGGCAATTATTAAGGCAGGAACTTATGCACCTACGGGAATGGGAAAACAGAGCCCGATCATTATTGCGGTAACCAATAAGGAAATGCGTGATCAGATATCCGCAGAGAATGCAAGGATTATGGGAGCGGATATCGATCCATTTTATGGGGCACCGGTCATATTGATCGTGTTAGCAGATAAGAATATGCCAACTCATGTGTATGATGGTTCACTTGTGATGGGCAATCTGTTGAATGCGGCAGAAAGCCTTGGTATCTCAAGTATCTGGATTCACAGAGCAAAAGAAGAATTTGAGAGCGAATTCGGGAAGAAGATTCTGAGTGACCTTGGAATTGCAGGAGATTATGAAGGAATCGGACATTGTGCATTAGGATATGCAGCTTCGCCGGTGAGTGAGGCAGCACCAAGAAAAGAGAATTATGTGTACTATGTGAAGTAGAGAGGCATAATTATCGAAATAGGACTGTCATTTGAGAAAAGAAGGATGAATAGATATGATTACACTTATTTTTATAATATTAATGATCATGGTTTTTGGAAAGCTACTGATCTGGTCAATCAAGGCAGCATGGGGAATTACAAAGATACTATTTACGGTTGTTTTTCTGCCAATTATCTTGATTGCATTGGCATTATCCGGTGCAATATATATTGCAATTGTATTGCTTATCATCGGAGGGATTGTCACATTGGTGAAGTCGGCAACGGAGTGATACTGATTTCATAAAACCTTAGGATGTTAATATAATATCCGGTAAAAATAAGGAAAATTAGATGCTAATGTCAGAGATTCGTGCTACAATAAAAAGGTATGATTACAATACAGGAGGATATTGAATATGAAGTTAGGTTTTATTGGCTGCGGTAATATGGCTACCGCAATGATCAAGGGAATTATTAGTAATGGTATTGTAGCAAAAGAAGATATAATGGGAGCAGACCTGTCACAGACAAGCATCGATAAGATTGCCAGTGAGATGGGAATTACGGTGACGACCGATAACAAAGAGGTTGCAGGTAAGGTGGATGTGCTGGTTCTCTCTGTAAAGCCACAGTTTTATGAGAGCGTGATCACAGAGATCAAGGGTGTTGTGAACGCACAACAGCTGATCATTACGATTGCTCCGGGCAAGACGTTGGCATGGTTGGGCGAGCAGTTTGGTAAAGCAGTTAAGATTGTTCGTACAATGCCGAATACACCGGCGCTGGTAGGCGAGGGAATTACTGCCGCCTGCAGCAATGAAAACGTAACACCGGAGGAGTTAGATACAGTAATCGGAATCCTGCGTGGCTTTGGTAAATGCGAAGTGGTTCCGGAACATTT